>ENA-OUQP01000974-OUQP01000974.1-human-gut-metagenome-genome-assembly--contig:-NODE-974-length-22250-cov-5.738995_pt1 | contig 22250 bp, 19 predicted proteins | sample MGYA00237951_ERZ548836 | MGnify/ENA primary metagenome ERZ548836 (study PRJEB26490, sample SAMN05194702) | human gut metagenome | biome: terrestrial biome; feature: human-associated habitat; material...
GTTAGTGCCTTTTTGTGTAATAGGGAATTCCAAGGAATTTCCTATTACACAAAAAAGCTGTCATGTATCACTATTCAAACATGACAGCTCTTTATTTCTATGCCGCAAACACTCCCATTACCTTCTTAAAATAGTCCCAGAGTCCCGCTTTCTCCACCGTTTCTGCCGCTTCTATCTCCACACTTCCCAATTCCCGTCCATCCAACCGGTAGACCAGATGTCCGATCACATCACCTTCCCGAACCGGCGCTTTACGGGATTCTTCCATCATCCACTCTTTTTCGATTCCATCCAGATTCTCTCCTCCCATCGAAAGGTAAGAAAAGGTTCCCCGCAGACGTCCTGCAACCTGTTCCTGGATGCCGCCCGCCACCATCGTTTCCGGCACAGCTCCCGGATTGTCATCTTTGTAAAGATGACAATTTGCAAACCCATAATTTAACAATGTGACCGCATCCGCAAACCGCGCCTTATAATCCGGTGCTGCCAGAATGACGGCAATCAGATCAACGCCATCTTTCCGCCCGGTTGCGGACAGGCAATATTTTGCCAGCGATGTAGAACCTGTTTTCAGTCCCGTCACCTCAAAATTTGTCACCATTTTCAGCAGCTTATTCGTATTGGAAAGTCCAAATTCTTTCTCTCCCTGCTTGGTCCGGTGCGTTATATTTTCCATCCAGATCGTTGAATACTGAAAAATTTCCGGATACTTCGTGATCAATTCCCGCGACATGAGGGCAATGTCGCGCGCCGACATCGCGTGTGTCGTAGAAGCCGTCAGACCACAGCAATCCTCAAACTTTGCTGTCCCCATTCCAAGCCCTTTCGCCCGCTCGTTCATCATCGCAACAAATGCCTCCTCACTGCCGCCGATATACTCTGCCATTGCCACACTGGCATCATTTCCCGATGCAATGACGATGCACTTGATCAGCGTTTCGACCGTCTGTACCTCCCCTTCTTCCAAAAACACCTGGGATCCCCCCATGGATTTCGCATGCGCGCTGGTCGTGACCTCATCTTGCAAATGAATTTTTTCCGAATGTAACGCATCAAAAATCAGAAGCAGCGTCATAATCTTCGTCACGCTGGCTGGATTTCGCGCCTCGTCCGCATTTTTTTCATACAAAATAGTTCCGGTGGAGGCCTCCATAAGAATCGCCTCCGGTGCCTGGACGGGAAGCTCAGCGGCATTTTCTGCTGCCTGCGCTGTCTCTGCGGTTACTGAAACGGGAATCCACAGTTCCTCCGCGTAAGATGTGAGCATACTATTTCCCCCCAATTCACCAATTCCAAGCTGTATGCCTGACACACATTCTCCCATCGTAAGCACAACCGCTACACCAATCGCTGCCAGCCCTCTCCAAGCATTTTTATTTAAATACTCTCTTCTCCTGTCTCTGCCCCCTTCGTCCCAACACATACATTCTTTTTCCCGAAACAGCTTCTTTTTCACTTCTCAAGATATGGCATATCCGCCCGTCCCTATGCCAAAGAGAATTGTAAGAAACTGTCATAGACCACCTTTCCTTTTTATGGTATACTATAAGAACACAGACAGGCTTATAAAAACGTTTTCCGCTCTCTTTCTTGCTGTGTCGAGTCGGTGGCAAACTTTCTCGGCCTGTTATTACTATCTGACGCAAAAAACGACAGATAAATATGAATAAACAAAAGGTGAAAACTATGATGAGAAGAAATTCCTCCCTTGGAAGCGTTGGATTTTCTGCACGTGGCGGACGTTCCAGGCGACGGCACGGCGGTTCCTCCAAACTTCCGTATTTAATTTTAATCGGCATTCTGATTGTACTGCTTGGAATTGCCGCGTTCCTCTGGGTGCGCCGCTCTCCGGCAGCACATGTATCTTCGGTTCCAGCGTCAACCGAAACGGATTCTGAAAATGGAGTAATTTCCCTTGATAATGCATCTGCACCTGCTGATGACAGCCTCGAGGGTGTCATCGCTCAGGCAAAGCTTCTGGCAGACGGTTATGACTATGACGGGGCAATCAATCTCCTGTCCAGCAGTACATACGCATCTGACGAGTCCGTGACGGCAGCGATCGACGAATACAACGCCACCAAAGAAACACTGGTGCGCGCTGATCCGCGCAAGGTAACGCATGTATTCTTCCATACACTGATTATGGATACCTCGAAAGCATTTGACGGCGACAGCCGCGAAAAGGGTTATAATCAGGTCATGACGACCAAGGATGAATTTATGAAGATTCTCCAGTCGATGTATGAGCGCGGTTTCGTTCTGGTACGTCTGCACGATGTAGCATATGAAGTGACCGCAGAGGACGGTTCCAGGCATTTCCAGGAGGGCGATATCATGCTTCCGGAAGGTAAGAAGCCGTTCGTCATGTCACAGGATGATGTCTGCTACTACGAATACATGGATGGCGATGGCTTTGCCTCCCGTATGATTATCGGCGAGGATGGCAAGCCAACGAACGAGATGAAGATGGACGACGGTTCTGTTTCCGTCGGTTCCTATGATCTGGTGCCGTTACTGGATGATTTCATCAAAGAGCACCCGGATTTCTCCTACCGCGGCGCAAAAGCGTGCATTGCTTTTACCGGTTACAATGGCATCCTGGGCTACCGCACCGATTCCGCCTACAATACTGACGAGTACAAAGCGGAACACCCGGATTTCAACTTTGAGGAAGAACGCGCCAACGCAGCAAAAGTCGTCCAGTGCCTGCGCGACGACGGTTTTGAAATTGCCTCCCACAGCTGGGGACACCGCAACATGGGCACGATCTCCATGGATAAATTCCGTGAAGATACCGATAAATGGGCAAATGAAGTCGAAACGCTGACCGGTCCGTGTGATATCATCCTCTTCCCGTTTGGAAGCGATATTGGGGACTGGCATCCGTATGATACAAGCAGCGAGCGCTTCCAGTACCTGTACAACAAGGGATTCCGTTACTTCTGTAACGTAGATTCCTCCCAGTATTTCGTCCAGATTGGCGACGATTATATGCGACAGGGGCGCCGGAACCTTGACGGCTACCGGATGTATTATGACCTTCCGGAAAGTGGAGTCGGCGGCGACCATTTGAGTGACCTGTTTGATGTCAACGAGGTATTTGACCGGTCAAGACCTACTCCGGTGCCGAAGATGACGGAGTAAGATAAAGCTGTAATCCAATTTTAAATAAAAGAAAGAGAAATCGAGCATTTGTTCGATTTCTCTTTCTTTTTTAAAAACCCCGGAGTCTTCCGCACTCCGGGGTTTTCACTGTTCCACTTGGAACTCTTACATCATTTTTTACCTACAGACATTATAACACAAAACGCCGTTTCTTTTTAACACAGCTTTCCGTTGCAAATCTTAGAACTGCACAATCTCCTCAATCGGCTCTGCCTTTTCCACGTAATCTGCATAAAGCATCGGACCTTCGCCCTCATACTCCGGCATATACTCATATTCTACGCGGGCACGTACTTTGACCCAGTCTTTCGTCTCAAGCAGACGGGCATTTTTTGCCTTGCACATGAAACCTAAGAACGTCATATCTGCCTCGCAGCAAGTCATCGCCATACGTCCAGGAACAAAGTTGTTCTTCGGGAAATCCGGGGTTTTCAGTACCATGCCGGTAAATTCAACAGTCTTTCCACGGTAACGGTCCGGTTTATCCATCGCATCAATATACCAGATACCATATGCCTCCGGCGGAATCTCGATCACTTCGGCATTGACATCAAATGGAAGATCCGCTTCGGTCACTTCCTCAATTTCGCCCTCTGCGTCCTCAAATACGATCTGAACCTGCGGGTTCATGCCCTTTAAAGTACGGCGGTATACATCCAGATCCTCGATCTCGTCGCAACGGTTCATGATAATCATTTCCGTGTTGCGGACCATGGCACCAATCAATGGTTTCATGTTCTGCAGGTATAAATCAAATGTGGAACCATCGATGATCGTAATCTGCTGATACAGATCCCAATCGTTCGGAAGTTTCAGGGCATCCAGATTCCACATACCGTTCCACTCCATCAGAACTCGCTCCGGATTGTAAAGGAGCTCCAGATCCTGTAGGTATTCCGGCGTCAGCTTTTCCGCTTCCTCTATATAGACAACCGCTGTATGAGTTTGCTTTAAAAGCTCCTCATCATACTCTTCCTCGCCCTCTTCGCAGACAATCAGAAGTGTTTTTCCTTCGGTCTGGAAATAATCCTGCTGCATTGTAAATTTAATAAACTGGGTTTTTCCAGCTTCCAGAAAACCATTGATGAGAAACAACGGCATCTTATCTTCATTCATAGTTCATTCTCCTTGTATTTACGCGTTAAACGCTGCCTTCAGACCCTCTTCGTCCAGCTCGGCACCGATCACGCACACCTTTCCGGTAAAATCCGGTGCTCCCTCACGGATCTCAGCCTGCTCCGGAACCATATCAAAATGCAGCCATACGCCCTTTTCTTCACTCGGAACCATGCCTTTCGCACGCAGAACCTCGCCGTATTTATCACCATAAGCCAGATCATCCAGAATCTTCTGCAGATCTTCTTTCTTCATCACGCCGACATTCTCCAAGCCCCAGCTTGTAAATACATCATCTGCATGATGGTGTCCTTCGTGATCGTGGTGGTGGTCATGGCAGCCACAGCCACACTCGTCATCATGGTCGTGATGATGATGCTCATGGTCATGATCGTGACAGCCACAGTCATCATCATGGTCATGATGATGGTGCTCATGATCGTGATCATGACAGCCACAATCGCAGTCATCGTCATGATCATGATGGTGATGATGCTCGTGATCATGATCATGGCAGCCACAGTCGCAGTCATCGTCATGGTGGTGATGCTCATGATCGTGGTCATGGCAGCCGCAATCGCAGTCATCGTCATGATCATGATGGTGATGATGCTCATGCATATGCTCTCTTGCCTCTTTCATCAGCTCCTCTGCCATATCATCTTCCTGCTCGATCATCTCAAGAAGCTGTGCGCCGGTCAGCTCGCTGCATGGAGTGGTCACGATGGTTGCCTTTGCATTGTGCTGGCGAAGCATCTCAACCGCGCCCTGTACCTTCTTCGGATCCGCTACATCGGTACGGCTTAACACGATCGTGCCTGCATTTTCGATCTGGTTGTTGAAAAACTCACCGAAGTTCTTCATATACATACGGCATTTGTTGACATCTACCACGGTAACCGCACTGTTTAACATAACCTCAATCTCAGAAGCTACATTTTTTACTGCATTCATAACATCAGACAGCTTGCCGACGCCTGACGGCTCGATGATAACACGATCCGGCTGATATTTGGTCAGAACTTCCTCGAGGGAACGTCCAAAATCGCCGACCAGAGAGCAGCAGATACAACCAGAGTTCATCTCACGGATCTCGATGCCAGCGTCTTTTAAAAAACCGCCGTCAATGCCGATCTGTCCAAATTCATTTTCAATCAGAACGACTTTCTCGCCTGAAATTGCTTCTTTTAAAAGCTGTTTAATAAACGTAGTCTTTCCTGCACCCAGGAAACCGGAAATAATATCAATCTTTGTCATTTTACTTACCTTCTTTTCTGTACAAATGTGTACTGACTGTAAATCATTGTCCGCCCGGTACCTGGCATCCCGGCAATGCATAGCTTTACATCGCCCGAATCTGCCGAAGTTCCGATCAGCCACTTATTATTTTACACAAATACCTAGTAAAGTCAAGCATCGGCAAAATCCCGTTACTGGGCGCGTGTGAACAGTAACGTTTTTAGCCTCACATATATGCAGCCTTTTTGAGACCAAAAACGCCCTATAAAGACACAGTAATCGTCCGCTTCCAGCTCGCCCCAGCATACACTGCCGTGATAAGCTCTGCCAGCCAGAACGCGTGCCAGACACCGGTAGGACCGATGATCCGGCTGAGCACAAATGCGATCGGAATGATAATCACAGCATAGCGCATCAGGGAAATTTTCAGAGATTTAAGTCCCATTCCAAGTCCCTCAAACGCGCCAGAAGCAATGACGGAAACCGTTGACATGACAAAGCCCGGGCTGATGAGCCGGAGCGCCGTTCTGCCGATCTCCACCGTCGAAGGCGTCTGCGTAAACAGCCCCATCAGGAAATCCGGCACCAGCTCGCCAAGCAGGGTTCCCGCTGTCATGATAATGCCAACAATCATGAAGGCCGCGCGGAAGATCTTTTTCACCCTCTCCTGCTCGCCTGCACCGTAATTGTAACCGATCAGCGGGCGCATTCCCTGCACCACGCCGCTGGCTCCCTGATAAAGCAGTGCCTGCAGCTTGTAGTAAACACCCAGCACCAGAATATATACCTGCGAAAATGGTGCCAGAATCGCATTGAGCGCCGTCAGAAGCAGGGATGTCAGCGCCATATTGAGTGTTGCCGCGATTCCGACTGAATACATACCGCCGCAGATCTCCTTCGACGGACGCATTTCCCGCAGCGAAATCTCCACATTTAACGGTTTCACATGGTTTAAAATCAAATAAAACAGCAGCGACGCCGTCTGCCCGATTCCTGTCGCCCACGCCGCACCGCGGATTCCCAGTTCCGGCATGGGGCCTAATCCAAAGATAAAGATCGGGTCCAGCACGATATTGACGACGCATCCAATCAAGACGGCTGCCATCGATATTTTCATCTTTCCAACCGACTGGTAGACCTTTTCATATGCCATTCCCATCGTGTCGATCGTTGAAAACAGAAACACATTGCAAAAATACGTCAGTCCGTAGGAAATCGTTACCTCATCGCTCGTAAACATCCGCAGGAAATACGGAATCACCGCCATTCCTAAAATCGTTAAAATCATTCCATGTAAGGCACTTAAAAATACTCCCTGCGATGCTGTCTGGTTCGCCATCCGTGTTTTTCCTTCGCCAAGGCGTCTCGCCACCATCGCATTGATACCAACGCCAAACCCAACCCCGGCTGCGTGCGCGAGGTTCTGGATCGGATAGACAAGCGAAACCGCCGTCATCGCATCCTCACTGATCATTGCCACGAAAATGCTGTCCACGATATTGTAGAGTGCCCCGGCGATCATCGATATGATGACCGGGATTCCCATCGAAAGCAGCAGCGGGACAACTGGTTTTTCCTTCATGTAGGTCTGATCCATTTTTCCATCTCCATTCCCTTTTTTATTTTTCACTTTTCATGAGCGTTTCTGACACATTCTTCGCAAAAAAACACCTGGGGTTCTTCTGCAAAGCATTTCTTATCAAATAAAAAGAGACTACGGACTTTACTGTTTATCTCAGAAACAGTACAAACCCTATAGTCTCTTTAACGCTTAGACAAGCTATTCGATTTTCGTTTTCTATCGCCGTTCAGCAACTCTGCAAGCTTTTGCTGGCGATCTGCCCATTCCGGCAACCGGATATTATTATAACCGCAAGCCATTTTATTTGTCAACCACTCCCCGGCAAATCATCGCGGCAAACGCATGAACATGTTACTGTACACGCATACGTGTCCAGTAACGGAATTTGCCGTGGCTTCGCATTTCAATACGGCAAATTCCTGCTGCCACCACGTTTTCTTACGGCACTTTCGGTTCCAAAAGTGCCTACCCGTGAACAGAAACATGAGCATACAGAATGTGTATATTCTACAAAAAACATCCTATTTGCGGGCAGTAGCAGCTATCCCTCTCTGTATCAGCGAAAAGAGCAGAAACGCCGCCAGATCCACCACAACAACGCTCGCGCCCGCCGGTGTTGAGTACGTGTAGGACAGCACCATTCCTCCAAAGAAACAGATCAGCGACAGAATCCCCGATGCGATGACCACCCCCCGGAAGCTCTTGAACACCCGCATGGAGGTCAGAGCCGGGAAAATAATCAGACTGGAGATCAGCATCGCGCCCATCATCCGCATTCCAATCACGATCGTGATCGCGGTCAGAACCGCTATCAGCACGTTATAGAGCGACACATTGACGCCGGTCGCCTTGGCAAAGCTCTCATCAAAGGTAACCGCAAATACTTTGTTATAGCAAAAAAGATATAATCCAAGCACCACCATGGAAAGCACCGCTGCAAACTGGACATCTTCCCGGCTCATCGCGAGAATGCTTCCAAACATATAGCTGCTGACATCGGTCGTCATACCGGTTGTCAGGGAAGTTACGATAATACCGATTGCAAGCGCACTGGCCGAGATCATCGCAATCGCAGCGTCACTCTTTACTTTTCCATGTTCCGTGATCCGCAGCAGGAAAAATGCCGCCAGCACGACCACCGGAATCGAAACCTTTAAAGGTGACCAGCCTGCCGCCAGTGCAATCGAAAGGGATCCGAACGAAACATGGGATAAACCGTCTCCAATCATTGAGTAGCGTTTGAGCACCAGGCTGACACCCAGCAGAGAGGCGCAGAGAGAGACTAAAAGACCGCCGATCAGCGCCCGCACCATAAACGGGTATGATAACATTTCAGATATAATTCCCATCTTCTACACCTCCTTCTCCGCATTTCTGTCTTTCAAATGCTGTTTCGTTTCAGAATCAGTTTCCGAACCCATTTCCGGCTTCTGCATCTTCCTGATTCCATCCTTCTGCATCGGCACTCCGCATCTGTGCCCCAGAGTTGCCAGCTCTTCCCGTCCCAGGAAAGAATGAGCAATCTCACTCTTCACATATTCTTTCATCGTACCCCAGAACAGCGGCTTCTGCCGCATCTGCAAAATTTTTCCTCCCTGATGCACAATATTTGCCATATCATGGGAAACCATCAGGATTGCAACCTTTTCTTCCTGATTCAGTTTCCGGATCAGCTGGTAAAAGTCCAGAATCGCCGACGGATCGAGTCCCGTGATCGGCTCATCGAGAATCAGCAGCTTATCCGTCGCACAGAGCGCTCGCGCGATCAGAACACGCTGTTTCTGACCGCCGGAAAGCTCTCTGAAACAGCTTTTTTCCAGATCGCGGATTCCCAGACGATCCAGATTTGCCCGCGCCTCTTTCTTTTCTTTCATCGAATAAAACGGGCGGCTGCCGCGTTTTCCCAGGCACCCGGAGATAACCACCTCAAACACAGTCGCTGGAAAGTCCTTCTGCGCGTCGGTCTGCTGCGGCAGGTAACCAATACCGGCTTTTTTTAATTCTTCCGAATATTCAATCCTGCCCGAAGTCGGTTTTAAAAGTCCCAGAATGCCCTTCATCAGGGTACTTTTTCCCGAACCATTTTCCCCGACAATGCAGATATAATCGCCCTCATTTACCTCCAGGTTCACATCCAGCACCGCATCCTGGTTTTCATAACCAAAACCTACATGCTCACATTTTAAGAGTAATCCCATCTATAATTCCTTTCACTACTGCTCTACTCTTCTATTGTCATAAACATTCACCATGGCTAAAGACTTTTTCCCATAATCATCTATTCTTTTTATGACAATCCCTTTTTCAAGTTCTTTACGATCTGCTCCATCAATTCCAGATAGGTAACGCCCGAATCAAACTGGTGTCTCGTCACATTGTGGCAGGAGTGGAACAACAGTGGTTCCGCGCCCGTCTCTTCCCCGATGATCTCCGCCACGCGCGGGCTGGAAAGCTCCAGGTAATAGACGGCTGGTATCTGTTCCTCCCGCACCTTATCGATCAGGTAGGCGATGGTCTTGGCACTCGGCTCCGTATCCGTACTGCATCCTGAAAATGCCGCCCGGTATTCCAGCCCATACTCATCGAAAAAGTACCGGAGTGGAAATTTATCACCGAAAACGACGAGACGGCGCTTGGCATGGGAGACAACTTCTCTGAATTCTGCATCCAATTCCGTCAATTTATCCTGATAGGACGCGCAGTTTTCCGCATAGGAAGCCGCGTGCGCCGGATCTTCCTGTGCCAGCACCTCCGCCAGCACGCCGGCCAGCTTTTTCGCATTGACCGGGGACGTCCAGATGTGCTCGTCATATTCAATCTCGACGCCGTGACCATCGTCCTCATCCAGATACTCTTGAGCGTGATCTTCATCATGAACCGCCACATCTTCCATATCATGCTCATCCTCGCTGTGAATATGCTCTTCTGTGTCGTGTTCTTCTTCACTGTAAACATGGTCCTCTGGCTCATGTTCTTCTTCACTGTGAGCATGATCTTCCGACTCATGATCGTGATCACCCGCATGAACTGTTCCATCCGCATGAACATGCGTATGTCCATGATCGTGCGCCTCTCCATCTTCCATGCCCTCGACGATCTCCTCCTGCACTACATCCACGCAGTCCATCATCGTCACGACGCGCTTCGGTCCGGTGCCTTCCCCGAAGGAATCAAGCACCTGCGAAAGCCACTGTTCCATCGTACCGCCGTTGCAGACTAACAGATCTGCATTCTGGATCGTGATCATGTCCGCCGGCGTCGGCTCGAACGAATGGCTGTCCATGCCCGCCGGAACAACCATCGTCAGCCGGATCGAATCCCCGGCAATCTGCCGGAGAAAATCGTAATACGGAAATAGCGTCGTCACAACGTTTAAGCGCGTATCACCAGACGCATCTGCCCCTTTTAACGGATTCGACGATGAATCAGACGATGCAGTTCCCCGCCGTGGCGTACACGCTGTAAGAACACAGGAAAAGGCAATCAAAAAAGCAAGCATCCATGATATCCATTTACATTTAAATCCATTCTTGTGTTTTACCATATTTCTTTTTTACCCTTAACTTCTTCTATTTCAGTAAATATTTTTCAATAAACATTTCGAATTACTATTTCAAATATCATTTTCTTTCACAACTGTTTCTCTTTTCACAGCTATGAACAAACACAGACACTACTCCATTCTTCCATGTGACTCATTCTTTTTCTTCACAATCTCCGCTACTTCCGACGGATGTGCCACAATATACTGCGGATGGCAGCCTTCCAGCTCTTCCCGGTCACGGAAGCCCCAGAGCACACCGACCGTGTCCATTCCGGCATTCAGCCCAGTTTCCATATCTGTATTCGTATCGCCCAGATACAGACACTCTTCCTGTTTTATACCCAGTTCCCGGCAGATGGCGAACGCCCCGTCTGGAGCCGGTTTTTTCGGCGTTCCCGCCTGCTCGCCGCGCACCACATCAAAATATCCTTTCCCAAAGAATGTCTCAATATTCACAATTGCCTGCTCATGCGGCTTGTTCGAAAGGACAGCCACATGTACACCCATCTCTTTTAACGACGCCAGCAGTTCCCGGATACCGTCATATGGCTCTACGTCTTTCAGGCAGTATTTAGAGAAATTCTCCATATAAATCGGAAGCGACGCTTCATAATGAACCAGCTTCTCATCCCCCGCCAGCACCAGCGCGCGCTTCATCTGCATCCGGTATCCATTCCCCACGATCCGTTTCGTTTCTTCCGGTGTAACATGGCGCAGTCCGAATGCATCCAATGTTAAATTTGTCACATAAGTCAGCGCATAAACCGTATTTAAAAGAGTTCCATCCAAATCAAATATACATAAGCGGTACATTGCGTTTCTTCCTTTCTGTTTCCATCTTTTCTTGTAACTTTTTTGTTACTGTTCACGCATACGTGCTCAGTAACGGAATTTGCCGTGGCTTCGCATTTAAATACGGCAAATTCCTGCTGCCACCACGTTTTCTTACGGCACTTTCGGTTCCAAAAGTTCCTACCTGTGAACAGTACCACTTTTTCCCCTCACAGCCGTTTCATACTTTCACAGCTACAGGCAATCATCCATACAAACTCATCTTCAACCAAACATATCGCCCCGCAAATCACGATGTTTCCTGCCTCTCCTTCTGCATCTGCTCTTCACGCTCCCGCTTCGAGAACACGCATCCGCAGTAATTCTGCCGGTATAGATGATACTGCGCCGACAGCTCGATCGAGCGCTTATATCCCTCTTTTTTCTTGAAATCCGACGGCAGAAATGCCACATGATACTCTTCTCCCATCGCCTGCCCGATCGTATTGAGGCGCCCGGCATTTTTGAGCGGACTGATCGTGAGGGTCGTCGTGAACCAGTCATAGCTGCCCTCGGCTGCCAGCTTCGCCGCTTCCCGGAGGCGCATCTCAAAACAAATACCGCAGCGCTCGCCGCCCTCCGGATCCTTCTCATGCCCCCGGACTGCCTCATAGTAGCATTCCGGGTCGTATTTTCCTTCTACAAACCGGATCGGATGCACCGCTGGAAGCTCCCGGATCAGCCGCTGCACCTCCTCCGTGCGCGCCTCATATTCCTCTTTCGGTGAAATATTCGGATTGTAGTAGAACACCGTAATCGAAAAATACTGCGACAGATATTCCAGCACGTAGCTGCTGCACGGCGCACAACAGCTGTGGAGAAATAAAGTCGGAACTCTGCCGTCCCGGACTGCTGCATCCAGCACTTTTTCCATTTCTTTCTGATAATTCCGTTTCGCCGTCTGTGTCTTTCTGGCTGGCGGATTTTTCATTGGTTCCGACATTTTTCTCTCCTCTTTCTATAAGTTCCCATCTGTCCGTGCATTTTCCTTCCAGCACGCGATACTTCTATCCGAAACGCTTCTTTCCTGACAAACATCATTTTCATCCTTAGACGTCATATGAAGATATGCACAATAATTCATATTCTCCAAAACTTGAAAAAGCAGCCTGTACCCACGGACGGGTACAAACTGCTTTATCTTTTTATTAAACCTTTCAGGAAATTCCAAACAAATTTCCCTTTTTACCAAAATGATACAACTCTTACAGGAAATCGCGAATCCGCTTACTCCGGACCGGATTTCTTAATTTACGAAGTGCTTTTGCCTCGATCTGGCGGATACGCTCTCTCGTTACGTTGAATGCTTTTCCGACCTCTTCCAGGGTTCTCGGATGTCCGTCCTCCAGACCAAACCGGAGAATAATAACCTGACGCTCTCTCTCCTTCAGGTCTCCAAGCAATGCATCGATATGCTCACGCAGCATAACAGATTCTACATTCCCTTCCGGCGTTACCACGTTGCCGTCCGCTACGAAATCACCCAGATTGGAATCGTCTTCCTCACCGATCGGGGTTTCCAGGGAAGCTGGCTCACGTGCGATCTGCATGATCTCCATGACCTTATCCTCGGACATGCCAAGCGCCTCGGAAAGCTCTGCCACCGACGGCTCATAGCCCAGTTCCAGCGTCAGCTTACGCTGCATCTTGGACATCTTGTTGATCGTCTCTACCATATGCACCGGGACACGGATAGTTCTCGCCTGATCCGCCAGAGCCCTTGTAACAGACTGACGAATCCACCAGGTCGCATATGTACTTAACTTATAACCCTTTGTATAATCAAACTTCTCAACGCCCTTAATAAGACCCAGATTGCCTTCCTGAACCAGATCCAGGAAGCTCATGCCGCGCCCTGTATAGCGCTTTGCAATGCTGACAACCAGGCGCAGGTTTGCCTCAATCAGGCGCTCTTTTGCATTCACATCACCCTCTGCTTTGCGCTTTGCAAGGCGGATCTCCTCCTCCGCGCTCAGAAGCGGAACGGTACCGATCTCTTTCAGGTACATGCGGACCGGATCTTCCGTGCCGATTCCCTCTAACAGATCGATCGCATCCAGATCGATATCCTCTTCCTCGTTCTTGAGGAATTCATCATCCACATCATCATCGAGCATCGAATCATTTTCCTTGAGGATCGAATCATCGATCACCTCCGGAATGACATCAATATTATTCTGCTCCAGATAATTGTAAATCTGCTCCATCTGCTCTGTCTGCAGATTATCGCCCATAAAAAAGTTATTGATCTCTGTCACGTCCAGCGCGTTCTGCTTGGACTTTGCTAACTCTACCAGTTTCCTTAACTTACCTAAAAAATTTTCTTTCTCCACGAATTAACGTCCTTTCGATTTATTTCGCTTAGAAGTTTCTTTATATCTAACGTGATATTGTCCCTCGATTGTTTGTGTGCTTTTATTTCCCTGCACCTTTCCCTGCAATATCCCGAAAGTACATTATATACGATTAAATTCTATTTTTCAACAATTTTCGAAATTTTTCGATCTATTTCTATTTAGGCAGTTACTGTTCACGCATACGTGCCCAGTAACGCAATTTGCCGTGGCTTCGCATTTAAATACGGCAAATTCCTGCTGCCACCACGTTCTCTTACGGCACTTTCGGTTCCAAAAGTGCCTACCCGCGAACCGTAACTTCAGGCACCCGGATCGCAATCTCTCTTGGTTTATTTTCAATCACGACCTCTGTCTGGCTTCCGCCAAACTCACCGTCCAGCGACCAGTCCACCAGCTCCTCCGACTGTACCGTCAGTTTCGAGGTGCGGAACTTGAATACGCATTCATTTTCGCCCTCTCTCTGAATCAGATAAGCAGCAATACTTGCAATGTCAAGCGGCGTGCGCGGTTTCCGGACCAGAAGCACCTCAAACTCCCCGTCATCCAGCGCCACGTCCATACCAACCAGTCCTTTAAAACCTCCGATCGAGGTCGTATTGGTCACCATTCCCAGAATAAATTCCTCTTCCAATTCTCTCTGCTCCCCCAGATGTTCCCACGTAAGGCGCATCCGGTAGGATTTAAGCCCTGTCAGGCGTTTGATGGCTTCCAGCATATATGCCTGATGCCCCAAAATATTTTTCGTCTCCTGCGGGGTCGAATAGGATACCTCCGTAAATGCTCCGAACGCCGCCACATAGACGAAATATCGGTTTTTACCGAATACACCGACATCCACCAGAAATGGTTTTCCCAGCGCAGCTGTCTGCGCCGCTTTCCGCATATTTTTCGGAAGTCCCAGACTGGATGCGAAATCATTCGTGGAACCCGACGGGATATATCCTAACTCCGGGCGCTTTTCCGGGGTGATCGTCATCAGCCCCGATACCACCTCGTTGAGCGTACCGTCCCCGCCGCTGCACACGACCAGTTCCTTCGTTTTCGCACGTGCCGCCTGATACTCCGCGTCCTTCGGTCCCTGCGTAATATAAACAGACGGTCCATAGCCCGCCTTTACAAAACTATCTAAAATTTCAAGAAGACGACTTCGAATCTGTTCTTTGCCAGATCTCGGATTGATGATAAAAAGCATTTTTTTCATAATCGCCATTTCTCCTGTTTCCCCACACTAACAGTATTTCATATTAATATATTTGTATACACGCGAAATGCATTGGGGATCGGATAGCGATCCTGCAGCTCCGCCCGGCGCACCATCAAAACTGTTTTATCCTGATAGCCGGATGCCCGTTTCAAGCGGATTCTGCGTCCACACATATGCCATTCAACATGGGAAAAAATGTGGACTGCATCCGGCAGATCCTCGGTTTCCCTGATATCCGCCTCCGCGATCCCCAGTTCTTTCGCTGCCTCCGCCGCACTCTTTTTTCCGTCCAGATTGACATATTCGTAGAGGGACGCCAACAATCCCTTGCTGCTGCGCTTGCGGATCGCCACCGTATCCTCCCACTCAATCAGGCAGACCGTTTTTTCCTCGATCCGGCGCGGCTTTTTCGGCGGCTTGACCGGATATTGCTCCTCCTCTCCCCGCCGGTGCGCCAGACAAAGGGATTCCAGCGGGCACTTCTCACAGAGCGGACGTCCGCCCGGGATGCAGACAAGCGCGCCCAGCTCGATCCATGCCTGATTATATTCACCCGGATGAAATAGCTCTTCTGACCGTGATGCCGTGGAAACCTCACCGGCATCATCACCGGCTGACAAATAGGAATCTCTTTCCTCCGTCCGGCGCACAAGTTCCGCCTCCAGGCGCCGCTCATATTCCTTTCGAAGCGCCGGCTTCGTGCTGTCCTGTGGGTCAGCAAACAAGCGTGTCAGAACACGCACCACATTTCCATCCAGCGCCGGAGCCGGCAGATCATACGCGATCGACGCAACTGCCCCGGCCGTATAACTTCCGATGCCCGGAAGTTTCAATATCTCATCCCGCGACGCAGGCATCTGACCGCCGTAGTCTTCCATCAGGCAGACCGCTGCCTTTTTTAGGTTCCGGGCTCTGGAATAATACCCAAGTCCCTCCCACAGCTTCAAAAGCCGCTCTTCGTCCACCTGCGCGAGCGAGGTGATGTCCGGGAGTGCTTCCATAAAACGGGCAAAGTACGGTTTGACCGCCTCTACCCGTGTCTGCTGCAGCATGATCTCCGAAATCCAGACCGAATACGGTTCCGGATTCTCCCGCCACGGAAGGAGCCGCCGGTTTTTCCGGTACCAGGAGAGCAATGGAGCGCCGGATGCCGCCAGCCTCTCTTCTTCCGCATAAGGTATTTCCCCCTCTAAAGGCTTCAACGACGCATAAAAATCTTTATACATATCCGTAAATGCCCCGGACAGATACCTCTCCTGAGATCACCTTGCACACTTTTCCGTCTTCTGTGCGGACCAGCAGTTCGCCCATCTCATCAATTCCGAGCGCCATTCCAGTATACTCATTGCCCGGAGACAGGACACGCACCTGTGTACCGCAGTTTGCCAGACGGCTGTTATAAACGTCCATCAGGGATTTCAGGTTCTGGTTTTCCATGAATTTATCATAATATCCCTCATACGCACGCATGATCGCGGCGATAAGCTGGCTGCGGCGCACTTCTTTTCCTGTCTCCAGATACAGAGACGTTGCCACATCCCGAATCTCCTCCGGGAACTCGTGATTTGCAACGTTGATACCAATACCAGTCACGATATAATTAATACACTCTAATTCCGTGCTCATCTCGGTCAGGATACCACAGACCTTCTTTCCATTGACGACGATATCGTTCGGCCACTTGATCTTTGCCTCCAGATCACAAACCTCCCGAATCCCGTCGGCAACTGCCAGAGCCGCCACCAGCGTCAGCATCGACGCGCAGGTCGGAGGAAGCTCCGGGCGCAGAAGCAGGCTCATCCAGATGCCGACGCCATGCGGCGCCGCCCAGCTTCTTCCGCGGCGTCCCTTCCCCATCGACTGATAATCCGCGACTGCCAGCGTACCGTGCGGGGCATCTTTCTCCGCCGCTTTCTTGATCTCGGTATTGGTTGAATCCGTCTCGTCAAAATATAAAATATTTTTTCCAGCCCACTCGCTGTCGATGCTGCTCTCCAGCTCTGCCTGGCTGAGAACATCGCCCAGGAAACGCAGTCGGTAACCGCGGTTCCGGACCGCCTCTATCTCATATCCTTCTGTCTCCAACTGTTTGATAACTTTCCAGACTGCCGTCCGTGATACATTTAAACGCTCACAGATCTCCTGTCCGGACAGGTAATCATCCGTTTCTTTTAACATTCGCAAAACTTCTGTTTTCACTTTTATTACCCCCACCATATTGTAAGTGTACTGACAATACATAAAAGGAACAATCCTGCTCCCACTGCCATCAGGACCATTCCGCCGGTTCGCAGATGCTTTCTTCCCCTTCCCCGGCGATAGCGGTCATAGCCATTGGCAAGATTCAGTACCGCCGCCAGAAGAAAGATTACCGGAAACAAAATCCGGTTTTCATCCGGGTTCAGAAACGCAAGAACCGCAAATATCACGATCAATATACCCACTACGATATGAAGCATATCCAGGGCAAACGCGATATTCGCGCTTTTCTTTCTTTTTTCCTGCAAGTTCAACGCATCCACTCCTTACTTATATTCGCAAACAACAGCCTCATTCTTCATATAGTACATAGCTTCTTGCATATACCCTTTCATCAACATATATGGGTATACATATCACTATGGGATATTATACCGAATGTCCGCAGGCTTGTCAAAAAAGAAATCGAAAAAGGCTGCGGTTCCTGCTTTACATAACCACCAGCCTTTTCTTATACCTTCTTTTTATAACTTAGAGCCGCTCACTCCCGGCTACTCTGCCTTTTGACCATCCGCGCCAACTTCTGTCAGACCCTTTACCAGACCGGCAATGCCCTGGATCTCGGACGGGATGATGATCTTCGTCGCCTTGCCGTCCGCTGCTTTGGCAAATGCCTCCAGGCTCTTGAGCTGCAGCACTGCATTGTCCGCGCCTGCTTCCTTGATGAAGCGAAGTCCGTCTGCTTCCGCTTTCTGAACTTTGAGGATCGCTTCCGCCTCACCTTCTGCCTCACGGATCATCTTTTCCTTCTGTGCTTCTGCACGCAGGATCGCCGCTTCCTTCTCTGCTTCTGCTTCCAGAATCGCGGACTCTTTCTTACCTTCGGCTACCAGGATCGTCGATTTCTTCTCGCCTTCGGCACGGAGAATGGACTCACGGCGCTCACGCTCTGCCTTCATCTGTTTCTCCATCGCATCCTGAATGGCTGCCGGAGGAATGATATTTTTCAACTCAACACGGTTTACCTTGATTCCCCACGGATCTGTCGCCACATCGAGTGCAGCGCGCATCTTCGTGTTGATCGTCTCACGGGAGGTTAAGGTCTGGTCAAGTTCGAGATCACCGATGATATTTCGAAGGGTGGTCGCCGTCAGGTTCTCGATCGCCATGATCGGGTTCTCAACACCATAAGCAAACAGCTTCGGATCCGTGATCTGGAAAAATACAACCGTATCAATCTTCATCGTAACGTTATCTTTCGTGATAACCGGCTGCGGTGCAAAATCTACAACCTGCTCTTTTAAAATGACTCTTTTTGCCACGCGGTCAATGAACGGCACCTTGAAATGCACGCCAACCGACCATGTCTCCAGATAAGCACCCAGACGCTCTACGACTAATGCCTGTGCCTGCGGCACGATCCGGATACAGGATGACAAAATCAGAAGTACCACAATCGCAATGACAAGAAAACTGATAACTGCTCCCATATTTCCTACTCCTCCTTACATTTGCTGACAATCAGCTTGACGCCGCTGACCGCCTGAATCTGTACCATCGTATCCCTCGGAATCCGGCTTCCATCCGCCGAGCGTGCCGTCCATTCCTGGCCGGACACCATCGCCGTTCCTCTCGCCTCGTCGTTATCAATCTCTGCGGTTACCCGCGCTTTTTTACCCACCAGCGCGTCCACATTGGTCCGCACCGTCTTCTGATTGATATACCGGAGTGCCAATGGTCTTGTTGAATACAAAAGAAGGAATGAAACAACGACAAACACTGCCAGCTGAATGTAAAGATTCACTCCCGCGATCGACAGGACACACGCAATCAGAGCGCCTCCAGCAAACCAGATCGAAGTCAGCGCCATCGACGCTGCTTCCAGCCCGATACACACTACAAACACCGCCAGCCAGACACACCATACTGCCATGTCATCCCCTCCTTCCATATAGGTCTTTTGACCCTGATATCTTAAAACTAGTATACGATATTTTCTGACATTTATCAACCAATCAGCTCTGTTTTTGAACTTACGGTTTTATTACAAACTTCTTAATGGAACATATCGATCTGCAGTTCAATTTATTTCTTCACAGCTCTCTATTTGCACAAACTATCCGGCTTAAAACATTGTTTCAAAAAATGCAATTTACTGCCGTCTCTGCCGTGCCGTCTCAAACAGCAGCACCGAAGCCGCCACCGCTGCATTGAGGGATTCAACCTTTCCAGCCATCGGAATCCTCACCCACGCGTCAGCAAGCGCCGCCGTCTCCTCGGTCAGACCATTTGCTTCATTTCCGATCAGAAAGCCGGACGGACCTGTATAATTTTCTTCTTCGTAGTTATGTTTCCCCTTTAAATGCGCCGCATAGAGGTGGATTCCCTGCTTTTTTACTTCCCCGATCGTCTGATGCAGGTCGTCCGTGTAGATAAATGGCACCCGGTAGATCGAGCCCATCGTGGAACGGATGACCTTCGGGCTGTAAATATCAGCTGAACCACGGTCAAGAATGATGCCTGTCACACCCGCTCCCTCTCCGGCACGCAGGATTGTTCCCAGATTACCCGGATCCTGCAATGTCTCCAGAATCACAAGCTCCGGTGCCTTTCCGTCCGGGCTATTTTTCAGCACATCTGAGAGCTGATAGGAAAACTGTTCCGCTACCGCCAGGATCCCCTGCGGTGTCTGGGTGTCCGACATATGGCGCATGACCTCATCCGTCACCGTCTCATACCGGCAGCCAGCCAGCAGTTTTTCTGCTCTTTCCCCCTGCTGGCGCAGAAAATTTTCCGACACATAGACTTCACGGCGTCTCTCCACCGGCAGTTCCCCGAACATCTTCGGACCTTCCACCAAAAAGACGCCCTGTTCCCGTCTTGCTTTTGCTTTCTTTGCAAGCGCCGTCACCGCTCTGACACGGGCGTTGCCCGTGCTCGCGATCACAGGCTGCCTCCTGCCGCTTTCGTCTCCGGCACTCCGTAAACGCAATCCTCATCCAGTGTTTCCAGCTCCTCCAGCCACAGGCGGCTGCACGCATCGCTCGGCATACGCAGGTCGCCGCGCGGCGATACTGCAGCAGAACCTACCTTCGGACCATCCGGCAGGCAGGAACGCTTAAACTGCTGGTTGAAGAAACGGCGGTAGAAGACCTTCAGCCATTTAAGGATCGTTTCCTTATCATAAGCACCGTCAAATGCCTGACGCGCCAGGCGGTAAATCTTGCCCGGACGGTAGCCGAATCTTAATATATAGTAGAGATAGAAATCATGCAGCTCATAAGGACCAACCAAATCCTCCGTTTTCTGTGCGATCTTTCCATCCTCCTCCGGCGGCAGAAGCTCCGGGCTGACCGGCGTATCCAGTACATCCAGCAGAATATCAGAAAGCTCTTTCTCGCCACAGGTATCTGCATAATAGCGCACCAGATGGCGCACCAGCATCTTCGGAACCGAGCAGTTGACACCGTACATCGACATATGATCGCCGTTGTAGGTCGCCCAGCCAAGCGCCAGCTCCGACATATCGCCGGTACCGATGACAAGACCGCCGATCTTATTGGCAAGATTCATCAGAACCAGCGTCCTCTGGCGTGCCTGTGAATTTTCATACGTTACATCATGAACCGACGGATCCTGTTCAATGTCACGGAAATGGATAGTAACTGCCTCTCGGATATCGACTTCTTTCAAGGTTGCACCCAGCTTTTTCGTGAGCTGGCAGGCATTCTGGTACGTTCGGTCAGTCGTACCAAAGCACGGCATCGTCACAGACAGGATATTTTCACGCGGAATCCCCAGCAGATCAAAGGCGCGCACGGTTACTAAAAGGGCCAGCGTTGAATCCAGACCGCCTGAAATACCAACGACAGCATGGCGGCATCCGGTATGTTTGAGACGTTTTTTCAATCCCATCGCCTGGATCGAAAGGATCTCCTCGCAGCGGCGGTTCCGGCTGCCCGCATCGTGTGGGACAAACGGGGTCGGATCGATCGCGCGCTCCAGCGCAAGCGGTTTCCGATCCAGCGTAAAGCTTACAAACCGGTAATCCTCACGGCCTTCTGTCTGATAGGTCGTCATCCGGCGGCGCTCACATTCCAGACGTTCCAAATCGATATCTGCGTAGATCGTCTGATTCTCAAATCGTGCTGACTCCGACAGGATATTGCCATTCTCAGCGATAATATTCTGGCCGCCAAAAACGAGATCCTGGGAAGACTCTCCCTCGCCCGCATTGGCGTAAATATACGCACAGAGCAGCCGCGCCGACTGACCGCTGATCAGACTTCTGCGGTACTCGCTCTTGCCTGTCACCTCATCGCTGGCAGAACAGTTGACGATCACCGTTGCCCCCGCCGACGCGTGTGCAATACTCGGTGGATTTAAAACCCAGACGTCCTCGCAGATCTCCGCCCCCACGACGAGATTTTCCACATTGTCACAGGAAAATAAAAGCTTCATTCCCATTGGCACCTGATAACCGTCCCAGGAAACGTCGATTGCCTTTTCCCAGCCCGGGTTAAAATAACGTCCCTCATAAAATTCAGAATAGTTCGGAATCCATCTCTTCGGAACCAGACCGAGCAGCTTTCCATCCTGGATCGCCGCTGCCACATTGTACAATTTATTGTTGTATTCCCACGGAAGTCCTACAAATACAAGCATTGAATCGCCAGCTGTAAAGGCGATCAGCTTCCTAAGCTCTTCCTTTGCCTTCGCCAGCAGCGATTTCTGGATAAACAGCTCACCGCACGTATATCCCGTCAGCACCAGCTCTGGAAATACCATAATCGAAGCGCCCTTTTTGCGCCCCTCCTCTATCTGTTCACAAACCTGTTCCCGGTTGTACTCTACATCTGCCACCTTCACTTCCGGTGTTGACGCAGCAACCCGGATAAAGCCATCTCTTATCATATGGTTTGTCTCCCTTATAAATAATTTTTAAAAACATAGCAACTGTTCAATAGGACTGCGCACTGTCTCTTATACACATCTCCGAGCCCACGAGAC
>ENA-OUQP01000976-OUQP01000976.1-human-gut-metagenome-genome-assembly--contig:-NODE-976-length-22207-cov-10.919872_pt1 | contig 22207 bp, 21 predicted proteins | sample MGYA00237951_ERZ548836 | MGnify/ENA primary metagenome ERZ548836 (study PRJEB26490, sample SAMN05194702) | human gut metagenome | biome: terrestrial biome; feature: human-associated habitat; material...
GCCATTGAAGGGGCAGAAAGCCGCTCCTGCCTGAAGGATTCGCTGGCGGTCAGCAGGCAGTTCCCCGCCCCATCCGAGTATCTGACCATTGTACAGGGAGAATAAACTCTTGAAGAATGAAACTAAGATGTGGTCTACGATAGAAAACCGTATCCTCGCAGTTTTAGCAGCACTGCTGCTCGGCGTCGGTATTTTGACGAGCTTTGTTTTCTTTACGGATTTCATGGAGCAAACCATCTACGAGGAAAGCACGGCACACCTTACCGAGATCTACCATCAGGCAAACCAGACCCTTTACAATAAGGTATCCTTCAACTGGGGTGTCATGCGGATGTGGACACCTTATCTGGAACGTTCGCAAAACGATGCCGATGTCTGCGCTTTCCTCGCACAGGCAAAAGAAGAATACCAGTTTACAGACTTTTTCTTCGTCTCACGGGATGGCTCCTATATCACGCTGGACGGCGAACAGGGCTATCTCGATCTGGGACGAATGCTGTCGCAGCTGATCCTGGAGCAGCAGCCCATCGTGGCAAACTCGGTGGTCCCGGACAAGCCGGAGATCATGGTGTTTGCCGTTCCCACGGCAAAAGGCAGCTATCAGGGCTTTGCGTACGAAGCCATTGCCGTCACCTACAACAACAAAGATCTGGTGGACTCCCTGAAGATCTCTGCCTTTGAGGGGCACGGCAGCACCTTTGCCGTGCTGCCGGATGGCCGTGTGGTGCTGGACAGCAGCAGTGCGGACATGAGCGGTGTGCACAACATCCTTGCCATGCTCAAAAATTCGGCTGGTTTTACGGACGAACAGATCACGGCCCTGCAAAAAGCTTTTGCCGCCGGGAAGAGCGGCAACCTTGAGTTTTCCATCCATGGCGTCGGCTATTACATGGTTTATGGTTCTGCCTCCTTCCAGAACTGGACGGTCCTTGGCATTGCCCCCAAAAGCATTGTGAACGCCAACATGAACCGGCTGCAATACACCACCATGGCTGTGATGAGCGGCATCGTGGGGATGCTGGCCGTTACCGTTTTGCTGCTGATGGTACAGAGCAACCGGCAAAAGCTGCGGAAAAAGGATCAGCAGCTGCTGGCCCGTGAAGAGCTGTTCTCAAGCCTTTCCCGCAACGTGGACGATGTGTTCCTGATGATCGACACCGGCACCGGCAAGGTGGAATACATCAGCCCCAACGTCCGGCGCATTCTGGGCATCTCCCCTGAAACGGTGCAAGAGGATTTCCACATTCTATGTTCTGCCGAGGGCGATAATTGCACATCACGGCTGGACGGTCTGATGCAGATGGAGCAGGGTACGCAGCAGGAATGGGATCGGGAGTTTATCCATCAGGAGACCGGCGAGCCACACTATATCCACGTGACCGGCTTTATCAATGAGGTACAGGGTGCAAAAAAGTGCATCGTGGATCTGTCTGACCGCACAGGCGAGCACCAGACCACGCTGGCCGTGGAAGCCGCACTGGAAATAGCCGAAAAGGCCAGCCAGGCCAAGACGGACTTCCTCTCCAACATGAGCCACGACATCCGCACCCCCATGAACGCCATCATCGGCATTACCACCCTGATGAAAAACGAGCTGCACCAGCCGGAAAAGCTGGCCGATCATCTGGACAAGCTGGAAACCTCCGGCAGGCTGCTGCTGAGCATCATCAACGATATTCTGGATATGAGCCGCATCGAGAGCGGCAAGACCACCCTGAATGTGGAAAAGATGAACCTGCCACAGCAGGTCAGCCAGCTGGACAGCGTCATTCGCCAGCAGGCAGGCCAGCGCCGCCAGACCTTTACGGTAAACACCCTTGTGCAGCACGAAAACCTGCTGGCCGACCCCACCCGCCTCAATCAGGTGCTGATGAACATTCTCTCCAATGCGGTCAAGTACACGCCCACCGGCGGGCACATCCGGCTGGAGGTAGAGGAACTTACCCATACCGAGCATTACGCCAAATACCGCTTTGTGGTGCAGGATGACGGCATCGGCATGAGCGAGGCTTACCAGAAGACCCTTTTTGACCCCTTTACCCGCGAAGAGCGCTCCGGCACCAACAGGGTGCAGGGCACGGGTCTGGGCATGGCCATCACCAAAAACATCGTGGACCTGATGGGCGGCTCCATCAGCGTGGAGAGTGCCACCGGCAAGGGCACCCGCTTTGAGGTCGTGCTGGAATTTCCCATCGACACCGAAGCGGACGCGGTGCCAAAGGCGCAGGCGCTCCCGGAGGAGCCGGAGGACGTCTCTCCCCTGTGCGGGATGAACTTCCTCTGCGCCGAGGACAACGCCATCAACGCCGAGATCCTGGAGCTGCTGCTGGAATCCAAGGGCGCACACTGCAAAATTTACCCCAACGGGCAGGAGCTTGTGGATGCGTTTGTCCGCGTCAAGCCCGGCGAGTATGACATGATCCTGATGGATGTGCAGATGCCGGTGATGGACGGCCTCGAAGCCGCCCGCCGCATCCGCAGCAGCGAAAACCCGCTGGGCCAGGTCATCCCCATCCTCGCCATGACGGCAAACGCCTTTTTGGAAGATATGCAGAAGAGCAAGGAAGCCGGGATGGACGAGCATCTGTCCAAGCCCGTGGACATCGACGCGCTGGAACAGACCGTCAAGCGCTTCCGCGTTACCCCCCCCCGAAAATAAATAGTGGAATCGCACGGTTTCGCAGATGACCGACACCCACGACCTGGCAGGGCCGGCCATTTGCGGCCCAGCTCTTTTTTGTGAGAGAGCAATCATGATGAATCAAAGGATTGGATGGTATTGCGTATGGAACGACAGCCAAATAAAATTCAGCCTATATTGCTATCGGCACTTGCCCAATTGAGCACCTGCCTGATCGTCTGGAATTTTCATATTCCAAATCCAAATATCGTGCTTTTTGTTGTTCTTTCTGCTGTGCTCGTGAAATGCGGCTATGCAGCAGGAATCGTAAGCGGCCTCATTGCATTCCTATACTCCGCGTTTTTCTTTTCTACCGACCACAGCTTTTTTCTTTACACCTCTTTGAACCTTCAAAAGCTCATCGTGATCGGCCTTGGTATCGTTGCGAACATTCTGCTGATCGGTCACATGCAAAGGCAGTTCGAGCGCTCCAACATGGAAAAGATGCAGGCCGAAACCGAGGAAAAGCTTCAAGAAACAACAGAGAGCTACCGTGCAAAACTTTACCGCGATGTCTTGACTGGCACATACAACCGCCGCTACTATGAGGATATCGCATCCCGTATCGTCGGCCCCGCAGGCATCGCGCTGATGGATGTGGACGATTTCAAGATCTGCAACGACACCTATGGGCATCACGCCGGAGATCTGGCGCTGGAAGCAGCGGCAAACGCCATTCAGTCCTGCATCCGCAGCTCCGATCTGCTCATCCGCTACGGCGGGGATGAATTTCTGCTGGTGCTGCCCGGCATTCCGAGCGACATCCTGCAAACCAAGCTGGAGCAGATCAGAGCCGCCGTGCAGCAGGCTACTGTACCCGGTTATTCGCATTTTCGCCTCTCACTGAGCATCGGCGGAACGATGCAGGCCATCACCGACTCGATGGAGAATGCGGTTCGCCGGGCAGACCGGCTGATGTATCAGGCAAAGTGCCGTAAGAATGCCGTCACGGTGGAACTCCCCGAAAACGCGCTGACCGCGCAGGAAGAACTGGTGGAGGAGAAGCCGCAGATCCTTCTTGTGGATGACTCTGAAATGAACCGCCTCATCCTGGCCGAAATCCTGCAAGGCGACTACCGTATTCTGGAAGCAAAAGATGGCCGGGAATGTATGGATGCCTTGCAGGCGGAGGCCGGGAACATCGCACTGGTGCTGCTGGACATCAACATGCCGGTCATGGATGGCTTCGAGGTGCTCAAGGCCATGAACGCCAACCACACCATCGAGGACATCCCGGTCATCATGATCTCCAGCGACGACTCCGACGCCGCGATCCGGCGCTCCTATGAGCTGGGAGCCAGCGATTACGTCAACCGCCCCTTCGATGCTCGCATCGTCTACCGCCGCGTGACCAACACCATCAAGCTGTACGCCAAGCAGCGGCGGCTGGTGCAGATGGTGTCGGACCAGATCCGCGCCCGCGAAAACAACACCGATATGCTGGTGGGTGTGCTGAGCCATATCGTGGAGTTCCGCAACGGCGAGAGCGGCGCCCATGTGCGGCACATCCGCATCATCACCGAGCTGCTGCTCCACCGCCTGCTGGAGATCAGCAGCCAGTACCCCATCACCGCCGAGCAGCAGGACAACATCCCGCTGGCCTCCGCGCTGCACGACATCGGCAAGATCGGCATCGACGAAAAGATCCTCAACAAACCCGGCAGGCTGACCCCGGAAGAATTTGAGGTCGTCAAGACCCACAGTATGCTGGGGGCCGAGATGCTGCACCAGCTGGAAGACTTCAACGAGCAGCCGCTGCTGCAGACCGCCTACGAGATCACCCGCTGGCACCACGAGCGCTGGGACGGGCGCGGCTACCCGGATGGGCTGAAGGGCGATGAAATTCCCATCAGCGCACAGCTGGTCGCGCTGGCCGATGTGTACGATGCACTGACCAGCGAACGCTGCTACAAAAAAGCCTTCTCCCACGAAAAAGCCGTGCAGATGATCCTGAACGGCGAGTGCGGAGCGTTCAACCCTTTGCTGCTACAATGCCTGACGGATGTGCAGACCGACCTGAAAGTCCAGTTGCAGCAGCGGACGCAATAACAACAGGAGAACAAAAGTCCCTATGAAACACCTCATCTCACGCCGTGCATTCCTGAACGGATGCACCCTGCTGGCGGCCTCGACGGCCCTCGGCGGCCTGACTGCCTGCGGCGGAACGGACGCGAAGAACAGCGGTCTGCCGCAGATCCTCATCGGAAGCGACACCTACCCGCCCTATATTTATCTGAACAATGACGGCACCCCGGCCGGGATCGATGTGGAGATCGCCACCGAGGCATTCCGCCGCATGGGATACGCTGCACGATTTGAAGTCATCGACTGGGAGCAGAAGACCGCCCTTGTGGAAAGCGGCGCCATCGACTGCATCTGGGGCTGCTTTTCCATGCAGGGCCGCGAAACGCTCTACCGGTGGGCCGGGCCTTACATGGTGAGCCGTCAGGTCGTGGCTGTGAACGCCGACAGTAGCATCCAGTCCCTCAGCGACCTTGCCGGGAAGACCGTTATGGTGCAGAGCACCTCCAAGCCAGAGGGCATCTTCCTCAGCGGCTCCGACCCGCGCATCCCGCAGGCCGTCGAGGTGTTCAGCATCGAAGACCGCAGTGTGCAGTATGCCATGCTGGCCTGCGGCTATGTGGACGCCATCGCCGCCCACGAGACGGCCATCCTGCAATACATGAAAGACAACTACGCGGTGTTTCGCATCCTCGAAGAGCCGCTGCTGGTCACCGGGCTGGGCGTCGCCTTTGCCAAAAATGACAGCCGCGGGCTGGACCACCAGCTGAATGATACCTTCGCGCAGATGCGCGAGGACGGCACACTGGAACGGATCGTCGGCAAATACCTGGAACAAGCTTCGCAGTATCTGGAGGTGGACACCATTGACGCGTAACAACAAAACCACTTTGAACACGCGGATCTGGGTGCTCTACATTCTCGTCGGTGTGCTCCTCATGGCGGGGGTCGTCCTGGCCTCCGGCTGGAAAGCCCTGCATGTGACCGAAGAGCGTTTTTGCCAGACGATCGCGTTCGTCAAATCGCAGTCCACCAGTTTTGAGCAGTACAACGATACCATCACGGCCAAAGCGCTCCGCCGCACGGCGGTCTCGGTGCACCAGCTGGCCGGTGACGCCGCACTCGACCTCTCCGACCCGCACTGCCTGAAACAGCAGACCGAGACGCTCTGGCTCACCGGCATTTCTGTGCTGCGCCCGGACGGCACACTCCTGTGCGAGTACACAGCGAACGGCATCGGCTATGCCCAGCTGGAAGACCGGCTCAAAAAGGAGACCGCGCTGGACGTCTTCCGCTTCCCGCAGAAGACCTACCTGAAGCGCGTTCTGCTGGCAGACGGGTCTGCCGTGGATGTGGCGGCACACCGGGCCGACCACGAAGAGGTCATCCTGCTGGCTTATCGCTGCACCCCGGCCAAATTTGTCGAGGGGACGGCACTGTCGGTCCAGAGCATTCTGGACGGCTACCCAGAAGAGACCAGCGGCACCCTGTTCATCGTGCAGAACAATCAGGTCATTGCGTCCAACCGCCCGGAGCTGATCGGGCAGGACACCACCGCAAGCCCGCCGGTGCAGGAGATCCGCAGCGCCGGGCTTGCGGAAAAGCTGACGCCTACCCACGGCTGGAACGGCTCCGGCTGCTATTTCGGCATGTACAGCCACGGCCGGTCGTTCGACCTCTATGCGTACACGGATGAAAAAACCGTGTTCCACGAGTCGCTCACGCTGGTCTTAACGGCACTGGTCTGTTACATCCTGCTCGTTTCGGTCTTGCAGATGCTGCGCCGGCGCTCGGTGCAGGAGATGGAGCAGCAGAAAAAAGAGCAGGAGAAGAAGTATCAGACCCAGCTGGAAGAGCAGAACCGCAAACTGGAGATCGCGCTCCAGCACGAGGGCGCGGCCAACCGCGCCAAGCGGGAGTTCCTGTTCAACATGAGCCACGATATCCGCACCCCGATGAACGCCATCATCGGCTTCACCTCGCTGGCTGCGACCCACATCGACAACCGCGAGCAGGTGCTGGACTACCTGAAAAAGATCTCCACCTCCAGCCAGCATCTGCTCTCCCTCATCAACGATGTGCTGGATATGAGCCGCATCGAGAGCGGCAAGGTCAAGATCGAGGAAAAGGCGGTGCATCTGCCCGACCTTGTCCACGATGTGCGCTCCATCATCCAGCCCAACGTTGCGGCCAAACGGCTGTCGCTCTTCATTGATACCATGGACATTGAGGATGAGGACATCATCACCGACCCGCTGCGGCTGAACCAGATCCTGCTGAACATCCTGTCCAACGCCATCAAGTTCACCCCCACCGGCGGCATGATCAGCATCCGCATCGCCCAGAAGAACGGTGCGCCCAAGGGCTGCGTCTGCTATGAGTTCCGCATCAAGGACAACGGCATCGGCATGAGCGAAGAGTTCCAGAAGCACATCTTCGAGGAGTTCAGCCGGGAGGAAAGCTCCACCGTCAGCGGCATTCAGGGCACCGGCCTGGGAATGTCCATCACCAAGAACATCGTGGATCTGATGGGCGGCACCATCGCCCTCACGAGCGAGCCGGGCAAGGGCACCGAGTTCATCGTGACCCTCTGCTTCACACGCAGCGGGCAGAAAGCAGAGCCCAAGCAGCTCCCCCAGTTGGAAGGGCTGCGCGCACTGGTGGCAGACGACGATACCAACACCTGCCTGAACGTCAGCACCATGCTGTCCAAGATCGGGATGCGGCCGGAGTGGACGATCTCCGGCAAGGAAGCGGTCATCCGCACCAAATATGCGGTGGAGCAGGGCGATGCGTTCAGCGTCTACATCATCGACTGGCTGATCCCCGACATGAACGGCATCGAGATCGTGCGGCAGATCCGCAAGGTGATCGGGAATCGCTGCCCCATCATCATCCTGACCGCCTACGACTGGGCGGACATCGAGGACGAGGCCCGCGCCGCCGGAGTGACCGCGTTCTGTGAAAAGCCGCTCTTCCTCTCGGAGCTGCGCCGCGTTCTGGCCGAACCGTTCCGTGCAGAGCCTGCCTCCGAGCCCGCTCAACCCACTGCGGCCGACCTCAAGGGGAAGAAGCTCCTGCTGGTGGAAGACAACGAGCTGAACCGTGAGATCGCACTGGAGATCCTGAAAGAAGCCGGTTTTGTGGTGGATACCGCCGAGGACGGCGCGGTCGCCGTCCAGAAAATAAAGCAGGCGGCCCCCGGCCAGTATGACCTGATCCTGATGGACATCCAGATGCCCAATCTGGACGGTTACGAGGCCACGCGGCAGATCCGCGCCCTGCCGGACGCCGAGAAGGCCAGCATCCCCATCTTTGCGATGACGGCGAACGCCTTTGAAGAAGACCGTCAGAACGCGCTGGCGGCCGGCATGAACGGCCATATCGCAAAGCCGCTGGATGTCCCGCACCTGCTGCGCGTCCTCGCAGATGCCCTGAAAAAATAACCCCCCAAAAAAGCCGGAACGGCCTGAACTCTGTGCTGCACAGAGTTCAGGCCGTTTGTGGTTTTATTCGGTTTTGGGGGCGCAGAAACAAGATCGGATCACTTCACCTGTGCCCCGGTGGTCAGCGCCTCGGACACGGCGTCCATCAGCGCGACCATGGTGCAGTAGTTGGTACCGTAGGTCTCGGTGTAGGCAGAGTAGGTGTCGATCTGCTCCTGCGTGGGGGCGATGTCCATCGCCTCAGCCACTGCCTGATAGAGCAGCGCTTCGCGGGCATACTCGGTGATGCTGTCGCTCATGGCATCCAGCAGGTCGTCGGCACTGTTGTAACCGGCAGCAGCCTGCAGGAAGCTGTCGAGATCATAGCCGTAATACTGAGCCATGGTGTAGTAGTAGTTCAGGCACTGGTTGACCTGATAATCGGTCACTTCTTTGGGCAGGTCCTTGAAGGTGGAGTTGGCCAGCAGGTAATCCATCACCGCAGTGTTCAGGTTGTTCTGATACAGCATCTTCTGGTATTCGGCCCGCAGGTCTTCCACGGTGTGGACGCCGTCGGTGCTGCTGAAATTCTCCTCGACCCAGGCATCGGTCAGTTCCGGCAGGATCTCCTCGCTGATGTAGTTCAGCGTGACGGAGAAGACTGCCTTTTTGTTGCTCAGGACCACCGCATTGCCCTCGGCATCGGTGGAGTCGCTGTAGCCGTCCGGGAAGGTGACGTTGACCTCAAAGGTCTCGCCGGGCTTGTGGCCCACGATCTGGTCTTCAAAGCCGTCGATGAAGGAACCGCTGCCCAGCGTCAGGCTGTAGCCGCTGTAGGTGCCGCCGGTAAATGCCACGCCATCCACGGTGCCCACATAGTCGATGTTGACGGTGTCGCCATCGGCGGCGGCACGGTCGGTGATTTCCCGCGTGGTGGTGTTCTGGCTGAGCAGGCTGTCGATCTGGGACTGGACGTCCTCCTCCGTCGGCTCGATGTCCGCCTTCTTCAGCGGGATGGAAGCGTAGTCCTCCGGCAGGGTCACATAATCCAGTGCGCGGATGCCGGACCAGTAGCCGTTCTCGTCCAGACCGTCACTGTAGGCAAAATTCTGGTAGTCATAATCCGAAGCGCTGCCGTAGACAGACGCCTCCGAGCCGGCCGATGCGGAAGAGGACGCCGCAGACTTCGAGCAGCCCGCAGCCATCAGCGCCAGCGCACCGGCGCAGAGAAGGCAGACTGCCTTCGAGATGATTCGTTTCAAGTGGATACCTCCTGTATCCCGGACGCCGCCGGGAACTGCAATTTTTTCAGACAAATCTTATTATAAAGGGTAAAAATGAAAAAGAAAAGGATTTTGCGAAATTTCCACAAGTTTCACGCAGCCTCTTGCGCTACCGGGCCTGCGGCTTTATTATAATAAGAGAAGCCCATCAACACAAGGAGGAACATCCATGGATTACAACAAAGCCGCTCTCGAAATGCACGAGAGCCACCACGGCAAAGTCGGCATCGTGAGCAAGGTCGAGGTCAGGACCCGCGACGACCTGTCCACGGCCTACACCCCCGGCGTCGCCGAGCCCTGCCGCAAGATCAAAGAGAACCCCGACGATGTGTACAAGTACACCTTCAAGAGCAACATGGTGGCTGTCGTGTCCAACGGCACCGCCGTGCTGGGCCTGGGCGACATCGGCCCCGAAGCCGGTCTGCCGGTCATGGAGGGCAAGGCCGTGCTGTTCAAGGAATTCGGCGGCGTGGATGCCTTCCCCATCTGCATCGACGCCCACGACGCCTCCAGCGTCATCGCGGCCTGCAAGGCCATCGCCCCGACCTTCGGCGGCATCAATCTGGAGGACATCAAGAGCCCGGAGTGCTTCGAGATCGAAGAAACGCTGGAGCGTGAGCTGGACATTCCCGTCTTCCATGACGACCAGCACGGCACCGCCATCGTCGTGACGGCTGCGCTCATCAACGCCCTGCGCGTGGTGGGCAAGAAGATGGAGGATGTCCACATCGTCCTGAACGGCCCCGGTGCCGCCGGCACGGCCATCATCAAGATGCTGATGACCGCCGGTGCCAAAGACATCGTGGCGGTGGACCAGTTCGGCACCCTGTACAAGGGCTGCAACAGCGCCGAGGCCCACAAGAACTGGCTGGGCGAAGTGACCAACCCCCGCCAGATCAAGGGCGGCCTGAAGGAGGCCATCGAGGGGGCCGATGTCTTCATCGGCGTGTCCCGCCCCGGCATCCTGACCACCGAACTGTGCAAGACCATGAATCCGGACGCCATCGTTTTCGCCATGGCCAACCCCACCCCGGAGATCATGCCCGACGAGGCCAAGGCAGGCGGTGTGCGGGTCATGGCCACCGGCCGCAGCGACTTCCCGAATCAGGTGAACAATGTGCTCTGCTTCCCCGGCCTGTTCAAGGGTGCCCTGAGCGTCCGCGCACGGGACATCAACGATGCCATGAAGCTGGCCGCAGCCTACGCCATCGCCGACCTCATCACGGATGAAGACCGCAGCGAAGAGAACATCATCCCCGGCGCATTCGACCCCCGCGTGGCCGAGGCCGTGGCCTCTGCCGTGGCAAAAGCTGCCCGCGAGACCGGCGTGGCCCGTCTGTAAAGGAGGCGCGGCATGAGGACGATCTCCGCACAGTCCATCACCGATACCGTCGCCCGCCTGTGCATCGAAGCCAACGCCCGCCTGCCCCAAGACGTGGAAGCGGCTCTGGCCAGAGCGCGGGAGGAAGAGCCGTGGCCGCTGGCGAAAACCACCCTCGACCTGCTGTGGTCGAACCTCGGTGCGGCGCAGGAGAAGGCTCTGCCCATCTGTCAGGACACCGGCATGGCCTGCGTCTTCGTGGAGCTGGGAACGGATGTCCACATCGACGGCAGCTTTGAGGCCGCCATCCACGAGGGCGTCCGCCGGGGCTACACCGACGGCTACCTGCGCAAGAGCATCGTGGCCGACCCCCTGCGCCGGGGCAACACCGGCGACAACACCCCTGCCGCCATCACAGTCCACCTCGTGGACGGCGACGGCTGCACCATCACCGTGGCCCCCAAGGGCTTTGGCAGCGAGAACATGAGCCGCATCCAGATGCTCAAACCGGCCGACGGCGTGGAAGGGTTCAAGAAATTCGTGCTGGAAACGGTCACGCTGGCAGGCTCCAATCCCTGCCCGCCCATCGTGCTGGGCATCGGCGTGGGCGGCAGCTTCGACAAGGTCGCCTATCTGGCCAAAAAAGCTCTGCTCCGCCCGCTGGACATCCCCAACCCGGACCCCTACTATGCCGCCCTCGAACGCGAACTGCTGGCCGCCGTGAACGAGACCGGCATCGGCCCGCAGGGCTTTGGCGGCAGGACCACCTGCCTGGGCCTTGCCATCGAGCAGATGCCCACCCATGTGGCGGGTCTGCCCGTGGCCGTGAATGTTTCCTGCCATGTCACCCGCCGCGCCAGCGCGACGCTGTAAACGATCCCCTTTCCGTCAAAGGCGTGAGCCTATTAGGAGGCTTGATGAACATGCAATACGAACTGACCACCCCCTGCACCGCGCAGGACCTGGCCCCGCTCCAGGCGGGCGACACCGTTCTGCTGTCCGGTGTGGTCTACACGGCCCGCGACCAGGCGCACAAACGGATGCTGGAAGCACTGGACCGGGGCGAACCGCTCCCCTTCGACCTCGAAGGCAGCGCCATCTACTACGTCGGCCCCACACCAGAGCGCCCCGGTGCGGTCATCGGCTCGGCCGGGCCCACCACCAGCGGCCGGATGGACGCGATGAGCCCCCGCCTGCTGGACCTGGGCAACAAGGTCATGATCGGCAAGGGCAAGCGGGATGCCGCCGTCAAGGAAGCCGTCGTGCGCAACGGCGCGGTCTATCTGGCTGCGCTGGGCGGGGCCGGTGCCCTGATGGCCAAGAGCGTCAAAACGCTGGAAGTCATCGCCTGGCCGGACCTCGGCTGCGAAGCCGTCCGCCGCCTGACTGTGGAGCAGATGCCCCTGACCGTCATTCTGGATGCCCACGGCGGCGACCTCTATCTCTCCGGCCCGGAAGCCTACCGCGCGTCCAGATAAGCACGTTCCACAAGATTTCAGGCCCTGTTTCCGGTCAAAATAGCAAAATTATGCAGAAGAAGCTCAGTTTGTTTTAGCAAACTTCTGCTGAACGACTTGCATCCCCCGGCAGAATGTGGTATCCTATAACAAACCGAACCGATGTGCGTTTTTCTGCTCCGGGCCGGAAATCAAGAAAGGCAGGAGGCCGACAACCATGCAGATCCACCAATCCGCAGAAGATTACCTTGAAACGATCCTGATGCTGAATCAGAGGATGGGCCGCGTCCGTTCCATCGACGTGGTCAACGAACTGGGCTACACCAAAGCCAGCGTCAGCATCGCGATGAAAAAGCTGCGGGAGAACGGCTACATTGCGGTGGACGGTGAGGGCAACCTGACCCTGCTGGAACCGGGCCGCGAGATCGCCGAGCGCATTTACAGCCGCCACCGGCTGCTGACCCACTTCTTCGTGCAGCTGGGCGTGGAAGAGGACATCGCCGCAGAGGACGCCTGCAAGGCAGAGCATATCCTCAGCGAGCAGACGCTGGAAAAGATCCGCGAGTATGCCCTGCTCCACGACGCCGAGAGCACCCTGAAAAACGAAGACTGACCCAAAACCACAAAAGGGACTGCCCGAACCGGCAGTCCCTTTTCTGTTTTCACATCTTCAGTAGGCATCCAGCCCCAGGCTGACATCCAGTGCCTGATCGACCCGTTTCTGGTCTTCCGGCGTGATCTGCCCTGCGCGCTCCCGCAGGCGGTGTTTGTCCAGCGTGCGGATCTGCTCCAGCAGCACGACGCTGTCCTTGGCGAGGCCGGTGTCCGCTGCCCGGATATTGATATGAGTGGGCAGGCGGGCTTTGTCCAGCCGGGATGTAATGGCCGCCGCGATGACGGTGGGGCTGTGGCGGTTGCCGATCTCGTTCTGCACGATGAGCACCGGCCGGATGCCGCCCTGCTCGGACCCCACCACCGGCGAAAGGTCTGCGTAGAAAACTTCTCCTCTGTGTACTTCCATGGAATCAACCCTCCCTGTCTGCCTCTAGTATGGGCTGTGCCGGGCGGCGGTATGCACGCGGGGGCTTTCTTCCATTTTATGCAGCGGAGCGGATCAGGTTTCCGCCTGTTCCAGGACGCAAAACGCCAGCGCCATCCCGCCGTCGTGGCTGAGGGAAAGGCGGGCCGTCACGTGATGCTCCTCCACCCAGGCCGCCGTCCGCCCGGAGAAGCGATACACCGGTGCCCCGGAGGGCAGGCGCAGCACCTCGATCTCACAGAGCGAAAACGGCTCCCGCAGACCGGTGCCCGCCGCCTTGAGGAAGGCTTCCTTCGCCGCAAAATCCGCAGCGGCGCTGGCGGCTCTGTGGATGCACCTGCGGGCAGAAGGGTCGGCCCGGCACTCGGCCAGCGCAAGCGCCTGCCGCTCCCCGATGCCAAACACCCGCGCCTCAAACGCCGCCCCGTGCGCCCCAAACAGGCTTTTTTCCATCCGTGCCACCTCACAAAGATCACATCCTACCCCGAACAGCATGAAATCCTCCCCTTTCCAGGGCAAATGCCCCGTTGTTTTGACTTAAAATTTCCGTTGATTTTGGTGAATATGTGCAAATAGAGTCTGGAATCTTGAAGTTTACACTCGCTTCGTGTACAATGAACTATAGTTCTAGTTCCACTTCCGCTTTGGGCGTGGATAGAAATACCGAAGGGGGTGTACTGCGTGGGCGACGCAACTGCTATTTTTTCGATCCACGACAAAAAGGACGACGAAATTCATGAGATCGTACAGCAAGTGTACGACGCATTGAAGGAAAAAGGCTACAATCCGGTCAATCAGCTGGTGGGCTACATCCTGTCCGAAGATCCCACTTATATCACGACCTACAAAGGAGCCCGCTCCCTCATCCGTAAAGTTGACCGGGACGACCTGCTGCAGGCTCTGCTCCGCAGCTACCTGAACGTCTGATCCGCTTTGTCCTTTCCGGCCCGCTGTCTCGCAGAAGACGGCGGGCTGTTTTGATTTATTTCAGCTGCCGCGTGAAGATCTGGTTCACCACCGTCTCATATTCCCACCCCTCGCGGGCCTTGCGGAGAGGCTTTTCCAGCGGGTCGGCCCCTTCGAACCGATGGATGAGATAGAACCAGTGCGCCTTCATCCGGCTGACGGCACAGCTGGCCGCGCCAAAGGCCTCGGTGTAGCCGTGGTAGAGGTCGTCGCAGTAGCCGCGCAGTTCCTCTCTGGAAGCCGGTGCGCCGCCCCGCGCACGGCGGAACAGGGCTGGGTCTGCGATGAGCCCCCGCCCCACCATGATGCCCGACAGCTGCGGGAACTCCGCTTCCAGCGCGTGAAGTTCTTCCGGCGTTGTGACATCGCCGTTGTAGCAGACCGGCATCCGGCACTCCGGCAGCGCCGCAGCAAAGGCGGCACGGTCGGCCTCGCCCCGGTACAGCTGCTTCATCACGCGGGGATGGATGGTCAGCTCGCAGATGGGATAGTGATTGTAGATATCCAGCAGAACCGCAAACTCCTCCGGCTTCTGGACGCCGATGCGGGTCTTGACCGAGACCGGCCCCTCCACCGCCGAAAAGACGGCGTCCAGAAAAGCGTCCAGCCGGGCGGGGTCCCGCAGCATCCCGGCTCCCTTGCCTTTGGCCGTCACCGTGCCGGAGGGACAGCCGAAGTTCAGGTTGATCTCCGTGTAGCCCAGCTTCCGCACTTCGCCGATCATCCAGGCGGCCAGTTCGCCGTCTCTGGCCAGCAGCTGCGGGATCACGACCGTGCCTGCATTGGCCTCCGGGGCCAGCTCCGCCATCTTTTTCGGGATGAGGACGCGGTTTTCCGGCGGCGACAGGAACGGCGCATAGTAGCGCGTGGGCGCATCGGCTGCGCCAAACCATTTCTGGTGCACCTGCCGCCAGATGCGGTCGGTCAGCCCCTCCATCGGGGCAGCATAATAGTTCATAGAAGACCTCACAATGTTAGAATGGCTCTATTGTAGCACAAAAAATGCCGCCGCGCATCTGTTTTGCGCAGCGGCATCGATCGATCTTGCGGGTTATTCGGCGAACAGCGGCGTGGACAGGTAGCGGTCGCCGGTATCAGGCAGGAGGACAACGATCTTCTTGCCTGCGTTTTCGGGGCGCTTTGCCAGCTCCAGAGCAGCCCAGACGGCTGCACCGGAGGAGATGCCCACCAGAACGCCCTCCTTGTGGCCGATCAGACGGCCGGTCGCAAAGGCGTCTTCGTTGGTGACGGGGATGATCTCATCGTAGACCTTGGTGTCCAGTACAGCGGGGACGAAACCGGCACCGATGCCCTGGATCTTGTGTGCGCCTGCAACGCCCTGGCTCAGCACCGGAGAGGATGCAGGCTCCACGGCCACGACCTTGACGCCGGGGTTCTTGCTCTTGAGGTACTGGCCCACACCAGTGACGGTGCCGCCGGTGCCGACGCCTGCCACGAAGATGTCCACTTCGCCGTCGGTGTCCTCCCAGATCTCCGGGCCGGTGGTCTCAATGTGCGCCTTGGGGTTGGCCGGGTTGACGAACTGACCGGGAATGAAGGCGTTCGGGATCTCCTTTGCCAGCTCATCGGCCTTGGCAATGGCACCCTTCATGCCCTTGGCACCCTCGCTCAGGACCAGCTCTGCGCCGTAGGCCTTCATCAGCTGGCGGCGCTCCACGCTCATGGTCTCCGGCATGACGATGATGATGCGGTAGCCCTTGGCCGCCGCCACAGCGGCCAGACCGATGCCGGTGTTGCCGGAGGTCGGCTCAATGATGACCGAACCGGGCTTCAGCTTGCCAGTGGCTTCTGCATCGTCGATCATCTTCTTGGCGATGCGGTCTTTGACCGAACCCGCCGGGTTGAAGTATTCCAGCTTTGCCAGGATGGTGGCCTTCAGGTCCTCCTGCTTCTCGATGTGGGTCAGCTCCAGCAGCGGAGTGTGACCGATCAGCTGATCTGCGGACGTATAAATCTTGCTCATAAGAATGTTCCTCCCTCTGCGGGCACCCGGCCCGGAACGATTTCGTCTCTCCATATTCCCCGCAAACCAACATCGTTTGTGGGTTTGATGGTATTATAGCCCTCTTTGCCCCGGTTGTCAATGGAAAAGTGCAAAAAACAGATTGAAAAGTTATAAACCCTGTTGTATAATAGGTTAAAATCAAAATTTCTCCCTCCCCTGCGGTGACATCTCCCCTGTTCGGAGGTCGAGCGGGCCGGTCTACGGCGTTGTCGCCCCATTTCCGCAGGACCAACGGTGAGACGGAGAGGTTGCTATACAATAAGGAGTGCACTATGATCGTTTCAACCAAAGGCCGCTATGCGCTGCGTGTGATGATCGACCTGGCCGAGCATCAGGCCGAACGCTATGTCCCGCTGAAGGAGGTCGCCGCGCGGCAGGATATCTCGGAAAAATATCTGGAGAACATCCTGAAAGTCCTGGTGCAGAACGGCTTTCTGGAAGGGCTGCGCGGCAAGGGCGGCGGCTACCGCCTGACCCGCAGCCCGGACCAGTACACGGTGGCAGAGATCCTGCTGCTGACGGAGGGCAGCCTTGCCCCGGTGAGCTGCCTGACGCCGGGAGCCCCGGCCTGCGAGCGGATGGCCAACTGCCGCACCTATACGATGTGGAAAGGTCTGAACGACCTCATCGCCGACTACTTCGGCAAGATTACCCTCGCCGACCTCGCCGCACCGGAGCAGGCGGGAAATGATTATGTGATCTGATCTGCATCCCCCGCATGAAAATGCAGAGGTGCAGATCGGCCTCACAGCGGCCGTCATACCAGCCGCGCCCACGCCAGCCTTCATTCCATGGCAGTGTGTGGAAAAGGAGAATATTTTATGTGGTTTGTTTTTGCGCTGGGCTCTGCGGTATTTGCCGCACTGACTTCCATTCTTGCGAAGATCGGCATTGACGGCGTGAACTCCACGCTGGCCACGGCCATTCGCACCGCCGTTGTGCTCCTGATGAGCTGGGGCATGGTGTTTCTGACCGGGACGCAGACCGGCATCGGGGACATTTCTCACAAAAGCTGGCTGTTCCTGATCCTATCCGGCCTTGCCACCGGTGCAAGCTGGCTGTGCTATTACCACGCATTGCAGATCGGTGCAGCATCCAAGGTGGTCCCCATTGATAAACTGAGCGTGGTCATCACGCTGGCACTGGCATTTTTCATCCTGCATGAACCGTTCACGGCCAAAAACCTGATCGGCTGTGCACTCATTGCTGCGGGGACTTTGTTCATGGTATTATAAAAGAGTAGGAAAGCGGGAAAAGGCTGCGGCACATTGTTTTGTGCCGCAGCCTTTTTTGTGATTCTTCCAGCCTGCTGTGTTACGGTCATGTGAGAGGGAAACTTTGGCAAAAAGAGAGAGGGCCGGACGGTGCCAGCCCTCTTGACAACGACTTTCCGATAAACGTAGTGTCCGCAAAAATTTCCACTTGACAATCCAATGTTGCCTTGCTATAATCCAATTTGCAATCAAGTTGCAAATTCAAGAAAGGAGGGCAATGGAATGAACTACACTGCAAAACAACGCTGCGCTGCGTGGATCCTGCTGGTTGGTTTCCTGCTGGCCGTTTTGGGTGCATTGACATTCTGCGCGGAAGAAGTCAACCACGACTGTACCGGGGCAGACTGCGCCGTCTGCGCACAGCTGAAACTTTGCGAGAATATCCTGCACACCGGAAAAGATAGTTCCGGGCCGTTCATTCTAACACCCGCGCCGCATTTTGTGTTGGCGGCCTTGCTGTCGCTTTGCTCTCCGCTTTTGCTGATAAAAACACCGATTCGACTAAAGGTAAAACTGTCGGATTAAGAAATGCTTGTCCGTATGATTCTTGATATCAAACAATGGAGCGCATTTCTATGAAAAAACTCAAACGTATATTCGCTGTATTTTTTTGCCTTTTACTGGCTGCTGGTATTTTGGGCGGCTGTGGGAAGGCCGCATCTTCGTCCGCTCCTGCACCGTCTGCATTGCAGAGTGGCAACAAGCCGCTGAAGATCGTCACGACTATTTTCCCGGAGTATGACTGGGTGCGCGAAATTCTCGGCGATAAGGCCGATCGTGCCGAAGTTACCATGCTTCTGGACAATGGCGTTGATTTGCACAGCTATCAGCCCACCGCAGATGATATTATTAAAATCTCAGACTGTGACTTGTTCATCTATGTTGGCGGCGAATCGGATGGCTGGGTGGAAGACGCCCTGAAAGAAGCCACCAACAAAAATATGAAAGTTATCAATCTGCTTGATGTGCTGAAAGACGCTGTTAAGACAGAGGAAGCAATGCCCGGTATGCAGGCGGAGGAAGGACATCATCACGGATATTCCCGCTTTGCCGATAGCGATGTGCAGGATAGAAACCTGTCCGATTGGGATGGCGAGTGGCAGTCTGTTTATCCTTATCTTCAAGAGGGTATTCTGGACGAAGTGATGGAACGTAAAGCAGAAAACGGGAACAAAACGGCGGAAGAATACCGTGCCTATTACGAAACGGGTTATAAAACGGATGTTTCCAAAATTACAATCAATGCCGAAAATAACACGATGTGTTTTGTGAAAAACGGTGTTGAGGCAACGGCTGCCTATCAATATGAGGGCTACCAGATTTATGACTATAAATCTGGCAGCAGAGGCGTACGATATTTCTTCGAGGCAGCCGATGGTGATGCTGATGCGCCTAAGTATGTGCAATTCAGTGATCATGGCATTGCTCCGGGCAAAGCGGAACATTTTCACATTTATTTCGGCAATGAAGGCTTCGATGCACTCTCTCAGGAAATGGAGAATTGGCCGACTTACTATCCGATGGATATGAGCGGTGAGGAAATCAAGGAGGATATGCTGGAGCACGCGGAAAAAGAATATGACGAGCATGTATGGCTGTCGCTGAAGAACGCTGAAACTCTCTGCAATGCAATCACCGATGCACTGGAAGAGATCGACCCGGCTAACAAAGATGCCTACGCTACTAACGCTGCATCCTATCTGGAAAAGCTGGCCGCTCTGGATGGCGAATATCAGACGGTGGTGGACAATGCCGCCCGGAAAACTGTGCTGTTCGGCGACCGTTTCCCGTTCCGCTATCTGGTGGACGATTACGGTCTGAGCTATTATGCCGCGTTTGCAGGCTGCTCTGCGGAAACGGAAGCCAGCTTTGAGACCATTTCTTTCCTTGCTGGCAAAGTGGATGAACTGAGACTGCCCTGTGTACTGATCATTGAGGGCGCACAGCACAAAATTGCCGAAACTATCGTGCAGAATACCGCCGAAAAGAATCAGTCCATCCTGACGCTGGATTCCATGCAGTCCACCACATCCACCGATGTGGCAAACGGCACGACCTACCTTTCCGTGATGGAAAGCAATCTGGATGTGCTGAAACAGGCTCTGAACTAAAGGAAGGAACCGTCATGTCTCAGCTCATTTGTAAGAACCTTCTCGTTGGCTATGAGGGAAAGGCCATTCTGGATCCTCTGAACTTTGAGATTCACGCAGGCGGCTATCTTTGTGTAGTTGGTGAAAACGGTGCAGGAAAAAGTACCTTGATGAAAACCCTGCTCGGTTTGCAGCAGCCTATTTCCGGGCAAATCGAGATGGGCGATGGCCTGCGCCGGAACGAGATCGGCTATCTGCCTCAGCAGACCATCGTGCAGAGGGATTTTCCAGCGTCGGTGCAGGAAATCGTGCTGTCTGGTTGCCAGAGCCGTTGTGGACTCCGCCCATTTTACAGTCGAGAGGAAAAGCAGCTTGCGCAGGATGCCATGCACAAAATGCAGATCGGATCGCTGGCAAAATGCTGTTACCGGGAGCTTTCCGGCGGTCAGCAGCAGCGCGTCCTTTTGGCGCGCGCCCTCTGCGCTACCCGGAAAATGCTGCTTCTGGACGAGCCTGTTTCCGGCCTTGACCCAAAAGTGACTACGGAAATGTACCATCTGATTGAAAAACTGAACCAGCAGGAGGGCATTACGGTCCTGATGATCTCCCACGATATTCAGGCTGCGGTTTGCTACGCAAGCCACATTCTTCATGTTGGTGAAACGATCTTTTTCGGCACACGGGAAGCGTATCTGCAAAGCCCGCAGGGGCGGCTGTTTGCGGCTGGGAAAGGCGGTGCCGTATGAACGTGTTGGAAAAGCTGATCTTTTACTGGAACTATCCCTTTGTCCGCTATGCGCTCATCGTGGGCGTTCTGATTGCCCTGTGTTCTTCGCTGCTGGGCGTGACGCTGGTGCTGAAACGGTTTTCCTTTATCGGAGATGGCCTTTCTCATGTGGCGTTCGGCGGCATGGCCATTGCGACCGTGCTGGGAATGTCCGACCATATGCCGCTGACGCTGGCCGTGACTGTGGCCTGCGCAGTCCTGTTGCTGCATACCGGACAAAACACCCAAATCAAAGGTGACGCTGCCATTGCTATGGTGTCCGTTGGCGCGCTTGCAATGGGCTATCTGCTGATGAATCTGTTCTCGACCTCGGCGAATCTGTCTGGCGATGTGTGCAGCACCCTGTTCGGCTCTACCTCGATCCTGACCCTGACAAAATCGGAAGTTTGGCTCTGCATCGGGCTTTCCATCATCGTGGTCGCAGTGTTTATGCTGTTCTACAACAAGATCTTTGCAGTCACCTTTGACGAAACCTTTGCACAGGCCGTCGGAACCAATGCAAACGGATACAATCTGCTGATTGCCATTGTCATTGCCGTCATCATTGTGCTGGCCATGAACCTTGTCGGCTCTCTGCTGATTTCTGCACTGGTGATTTTTCCGGCTCTTTCGGCGATGCGCCTGTGCAAGAATTTCCGCGCTGTCACCATCTGCTCGGCGGTATTGTCCGTGAGCTGTGCCTTTGTGGGAATCGTGGCTTCGGTTCTGGCCGGAACGCCGGTCGGCTCGACCATTGTAGCGGTTGACATGGCGGCGTTTGGCCTGTGCTGTCTGGCCGGAAAACTGCTGGGGAGGGCATCATGAAACGATTTTTGAAAGGAGTTCTGCTGCTGGGTATCGCCACTACATTGACCGCCTGCGGTGCAAAGTCCGAAGCGGCATCTTCGGTAGCAATGGTTCCGTCAGAAGCTGTTTCTTCCAGTGCTGCCGATGCCTGTGCCCCGGAACGTGAAACGGCTGATGAAAGTGGCATTTACGCCGGGATGGACGCAAACATTGACCTGACCTTACTCAGTGATACGGTTGTGAACGCAGAAGTTTACAATATGCTTGTTACCCCGGAGAACTACACCGAGAAGATTGTCCGCATGACAGGTGAATATCAGGAGTATACAGATGAGCAGACTGGTGAGCTGTATCATTCCTGCGTCATCTACGATGCGCTTGCCTGCTGCCAGCAGGGAGTGGAGTTCGTGCTGACTGATGGCGATTACCCGGAAGAAGGCACAACCATTACCGTAGTGGGGCGGTATGAAACCTATACAACACCTTACTATGATTACTTTCATCTGGTGGATGGAGTAAGGGAAAAGTAAATCAAACAAAACGAATCCCGGCAAGTGCCTACCTTGTAGAACACCTGCCGGGATTTGTTGTTATGTTGGGCTTAATCTTCCAGTCTGCCATGCTCACATCCCAGTGACAGATAGTGCTCAATCTCCCCACTCAGCACAAGCTGTGTGTATTCCAGAGGTTTGTTGTACAGCAGCCAGTCCAGTTCTGCCCGCTGTGCCGGGGTATTGCCATATTCATCCTCAATGGCGATGCAGTCGATGGCAACAGCAGAGCCGTCGACGAACCGGGATTCTACTCGGTTGGTGTCCATGTTGTAGCGGCAGGAAAGCAGGTTGTTCATAAGAAAACCTCCATGTTTTTCACATTTACTTCTTCTGCGGTGGAAAGTTCCGGCTGTCCGTATGCAAATCCATGAATCCGCTTTGTGATGCAGCCCTTTACAGGTCTGCACCCGCCTACCACACAGCCGTTTCTACTGCCAACCCTGAACAACGCTCTTTTTGCTCTGCACAAAATCCTGCATCGTTTGGCGTAAAATTGG
>ENA-OUQP01000989-OUQP01000989.1-human-gut-metagenome-genome-assembly--contig:-NODE-989-length-22042-cov-7.550735_pt1 | contig 22042 bp, 39 predicted proteins | sample MGYA00237951_ERZ548836 | MGnify/ENA primary metagenome ERZ548836 (study PRJEB26490, sample SAMN05194702) | human gut metagenome | biome: terrestrial biome; feature: human-associated habitat; material...
GGTGTGCGCTGGTGTGCGCTGGTGTGCGCTGGTGTGCGCTGGTGTGCGCTGGTGTCGTTCCTCCCCATGGAGGAACAACACCAGGAAGCAAGAAAAATGTAAATAAACCTTTCGTTTTGGGATGAATATTAAAAAACTGTTAAAATAATAGAGAAAAATGTGTGCATCTATTGCATAATAGAGAATATTATGTACCTTTGTAGTGTAATCAAAAACAAAGATTACAAGAAGCAGCCGGGGCTTCCCAAAGTCCGGCAATAGTCTGACCTAAATGAAAAAGGCCGACGTTACAGGAACGCCGACCCGGAAAAAGAAAGATACATATCTTTCCAACTGTAGCAAGTTCAAAGATACGTATTTTTCCGGTTCCGTCAAAATTTTGGTAAAAAATACGTTCTTTGAAAAAATACCGTATAAACGTGATCCGCGTTCCGGCTGGTGATCCTGTTCACTGTCATAGTTTGATACTTTCCCGGCTTGCATAGTTTGCAAGCCACACACGAAAGCAAACGGAACAAAGTACACGCGGCGCGGTTAGTCTGCAACAAACAATCCGTATGAGATAGTAATATATTGATAACGGGAAAGGAGCCGAAAGGTAGCCTAACGGGTGAACTATGTTCTCCCGGGTCGTGCATAGTCGATACCCGTTACTATATTACTAACTTAAAATTATGGACTTATGAAAACAAATGTATCTAAAGCAAATGTAAAGAAAGAAGCTATCAACGTGTTGACAAACGAAATGTTAAGCCCGTTTGCTGTCTTGAATGCTATCAATAAAAACCGGAAAGATCCGGCAATTATGGACCTTTTAAACATGTACGGGATAACAAAAAAGCTTGAGCTTTCGGACCTTTGCGGCCTGTATGACTATTCAGAAAGAAACGTCTTTTGCAAGCTTCGCAAAATTACAGATAAAAATAATATTGAGTTTTGCGAATACAAACAGGCAAAAATAGGGAACGCTTTTTATGAATATATACCCATACGTTTCACTATCCGGGACTTTTTCTACTCTTTAGAATCAGCTTTAAAGCTGAAGAAAGAAACGGAAAGGCTTGAGCAAATGTACGCGGATCTCTTTAGTAAAGAGGATAACAAAGCGGAGAAAGCAAAAGCAAAAGCAACTATCAAGGCTGCAAACAAAGCGGAAAAACGCGCTAAACAGATAGCGGAGAAAGCAAAAGAGCTACGGGACAAATATAAAGACGTGCCCGAAAACATTCTTTTGCAGCTTGCTGAAGAGTTTTTCAAAGCGGCGTAAACCGCGGCGGGTGTGTATGGAACGAAAACACTATAAAAGTGTAAGTACCCGGATCGATACCGGGACACCCACAAAAATATATTCTATCTCATACGGCCGGCGAAAAAGATACCTACCTATGTAATACGGCGGCACGTGTGCCACTGTTGCATATAGGGGCGCACGTGTGCGCCTATAGTTATCCAGGCCAAGAGTCTGACGGTATCCAGGGCCGCGAAAATCATAATTCATAATTCTATGGCATAACTGTACCCGTACGGGTGCGGTGTGTCCTGCAACGTGTTGAACGATCAGTCAGGGTGCACCGTGTCCGTATGGATTCATGTACGGGTGTGCTATGCCCTTTAAATCGGGGTGTATGCCGGGGTAGTTAGCCGGAACAGATCTGTACTTTCCTATGCGTATGTATGGACATGGACGAGGTACGTGTACCCGTGTCTATGAATTTAACGCTCCATGCGGCTTCATGTCTGTATGGCGGTGCGCCTGCAAAGGTCGTCTATGCGAAAAGTGTATCCGTGAACGCTATGCAAATAGTGTATCATGGTGCATATAGGCGGGTATGCGTCAACGCAACGAAAACCAGCTTCGGGGGTGGTACGGAAAACCCCTACCTATGTAGTGCTATGCGCTTTCGGGCGCATGGCACTTCTTGTATGTATAACTATAAACTTTTTGAATTATGAAAACTATCATCTTATCCGTATCAATCGTATTGTGTGCTTCTGTTTTTACTTCATGTGCTACAAAGTTTGAAAAAGCTTATGAAGCTGAATGTAATTATCGTCTTGCCAAAGATGGTGTATGCTATGAGGTTTCAGATACATTGAAGTTTCACCGGGAGTTTGTACGTGAATATGAAAGTATGGACGTGCTGGAAAAACAAAGATACAGCTCATATCGAATGAGTCGGAAAGCGGAAGAAAAAAGAGAATGGAATAAATTCCAGGAAGAGCAGAAAGCAATAGCTTCTATGCTTAATGATTAAAATCAGGCCGTTCACCTTTGCCGGTGTACGGCCTGCAAACTTCTTAAATAGTTTGAGTTATGAAAAAGCAAATTAAAGTCATTCTGTGCTGCGTGTTTTTATTCGTGGCTTTGTGTTTCGCCGGTCGTTCCGACTGGAGCGAACAGGTTATCTATGTTATGCCCAAAAGCGCATACGAAAGTATTAGCGCAAAGCTTGGCGAAGATTGCAGTGACTACGAAATAGCAAAAGAGTACGTAAAAAACAAATCGTACTACGACGCTATGGGGTATTAATTCCATGCTGGAGGTGCTTTACGGTACTTCCAGACACGATTACTAACTTAAAACTATAGGAATTATGAAGCTTTTAGATGTAAACGGTAAAAACGTAAATGTAGAAATCGGTTATGTATGGGACAGGGAAGACAAATACCTTGTTATCGTAGACAATGATAATAAAGTTAAGTATGTAGTAAATACATGGAGTAGCACATTTAATAAGGAATCGGTTGAATATTTGGCCTATAAATTCGCAATATTTATCTCAAAAGGCGAAAATGTTTGCTACTCACATGACAGAAAACCTGCAAGAAAAATTTGTCATAATGACGATTTTGGTAGGTATAAAAAAAATTACAAAACTATATCTCCGTCAGAATGTACAGAATTAGGTTTACGTTATTAAACAAAACTGATTCCTGTTTATATCAGGAATCAGTGCTATATCTAACTTAAACTATGGAATTATGAGAACAATAAACCTTATTACAGAAGACAGTTATGAGCTTTACGAAATATGTAAAGAAAACGGATGGACCGACTGTGAGTATGAAGACTTCGATGTATTGGCTTTCTTTGAAGGAGATCCGGATATGATACATATAAATGGTCAGGTAGGCTATTTCTGGTATCATATTAAAACCGATACCATATTCTATTATTTCGATGAATGGGGCTCCAGGGTAGGAAGCATATTAAGGGACTTTTATAAAAAGCGCCTGAATAAAGAAAGATGGGAATTTGATGCCCCATGGGAATATTTCGACACGCACAACTGTATAGCGTATCGAGGTGGAAGCGGTTATGTTTATAGCCTGTTTCCTTTGCGTATAGCATCGTAACAAAAAGCCTGTGCGGTATGTAGCTGCATGGGCTTTCTTATTACTAACTTAAAACTCGGGAATTATGGATAAAAACAGAAATTGGTTTGGCGTAGATGCCAACAATGAATCATCGTTATTTGATTACGGTTTTCTTATGCGTTACCATGGAAATGATGAATATCAGGTGATATATCTTGCAGGCTATGAAGGAGACAAACCTTTATACGCATACGGATGGTTCAATCCGAAAGAATGGGAAAAAGACCTTGTCAGGACCATGAATAAGAATCAATATCCGGACGCAAACCAAATAGCTTCATGCTGTTTTGAAAGTGATGGTGCAGAATGGCTATATAGTGTAAAAGATAAGCCACAATACTTTTTATCGGATATTCTTTCATCATACACTTATGAAGATGTATTCGGAGGAAATTATTATGGGGATTTTTATACGGTACCACAAATCCGGAAACGTCTGAATCGTGCGCTTTCCTAACTATTACCCGGTCCCGCCTTGCAGCGGTTCCGGATGCTATCGTATAACTAAATTATAGGAATTATGACACAAGAAACTTTTAATCTGCTGAATCACTTTTCATGCGAAGGACTTGATAACTGTTGTTCTGGGTTTGTTCAGGATGTAAATACAAAAGAGTATTTCGGAACCGAAGAAGAGGTAAATATCGAAGGAATGTATCTGTATGTGTATCAAAAAAAGGATGACTTTTTCTCCCATATAAAAAAGGAACCTGAATACACCTTTGATATGGAAGGCAAAGAGAATCTTTTTCTATTCAAGCTTGAGTGATTCATACAGGTGGCTGCTGATTATCCGGTAGCTGCCTGCTTTATGTCTAACTTAAAACAAAGGAATTATGGGAAAATATCATTACGAATACTACCTGGTATGTGTAGACTTATGTAACGGAGGTGCAAAACGCGGTCCGTACCGCTCAATACAGAATGCGAGATTTGACAGTCATTTCCTACGCGGTATATGGCATGTAAAAAAAGTCAGAGTCTACAATTAATATCCATCCGGAAGCAGCCTGAAACTTCTTCCGGCTTCTTTTATGTCTAACTTAAAATAACTTTTGAATTATGATAGTATTTGCAGTTTATCAAGCTGACGCATGGTTAAGTTATGCCAGCCGTGATTTATTAGGTATTTATTCAACCAGAAGAAAAGCAATGAAAAGAATAAAAAGCAAAACAAAACTGACAGACGACGATTTATGGAACCTAGACAACTATAATCAAACCCAATGTCGTGAGAATGCAAATGATAACTATATCATTGAAGAAATAAAAGTAAACGAAGACCTATAAATCACATGCAAGCCGAAAGCGAATTATCATTGCTCCCGGCTTCTTTTATGTCTAACTTAAAACAAAGGAATTATGGAAAAATCAGAATTGTTGAAAGCACGTGTTTATGTAGGAACATACAAGGAATATAACAACGGTTCATTGTTCGGACAATGGATGAATCTGGCAGACTATCAATCTAAGGAAGAATTTCTGGATGCCTGCAAAGATTTACATAGTGACGAAGACGAACCGGAGTTTATGTATCAGGACTACTCAAACATACCAGATGGTATGATAAACGAAAGCTATATCGACCCGCGAATATTTGGTATCATTCAGTGTGCAAAAGATATGGATGACACAGAGACAGAAGCATTCTTTACGTTTCTTGATATGTACTTTGTGGATTATTCCTATATCAAAGACGGTGAAGAGCTCGTAGAAAAGTTCAGAGATAAATACGCAGGGCAATTTGATTCTGAAGAAGCGTTTGCCACCTATATGGCGGAAATGAAATGGCCTGAAGAACTTCAAACTGAGTTTGGTCAGTATTTCGACTACGAAGCATATTCCAGGACATTGCTTACCAGCGGATACCGCCATCAGGGTGATTTCTACTTCTGTGTAGCTTAAACATTCCGGCAGGTTTTTGAGAATCTGCCGGGGTCTATTGTCTAACTTAAATTATTGGAATTATGAAACAGAATGTAACAGGAGATCAGATTGTAAAACAGTTGGTAAACGTATTCAGAGACGAAGCAATGACTGCAGAGTATAACTATCCTCTTGAACGCCGACAGGGTGTTTGCGGATGGTGTGGTGTAATGTCGCCATTGTCGCGTACAGCATATATAAACGACTTCGGTCTGAAAATGGTATTGGCTTGCGAAATCAACGCACAGGCTATCATAAACGATGACCGTAAGAGATACGAAGAATCCGAATATCATTCACACGAGATTGAAGCTGATGAACATAAAGCTATAGACCAGCCTGCTCCGCAGGAAGGCTCGTTTATGTGGGCTATGCATTCAGGTCTGAAATGTGACGGAAGACACGGTATCTATGACGAGCTTCGATATAAACTTTACGACACAGAACGCCAGCACGTAGTGTTGGTAAACATTGAAAAAGTTTATCATGTAACCGAAGAAGAGTTTAAAAATCCTGATACCGCTGACAAGGTAGCTTGTAGTGAAGATTGCCCCGGAGGTTGGCATGAAGAAGATGGTGACTTTCTGGATGCAAAAAAGATGAACTACTTATATGCCGGTGCGGTGGTTGCTCCCGATGGACGCTATTATCTGGTGGACAACGAGGGTTACAGCTATGCACGCTATGTAATGACATCACTTTCCTGGCGCGAAATGTTTTCCGAAGAGGTTGCACAAATCGAAGAGGAAAACCGCAGACAAGCCGAGGAAGAAGCTCGTCAGGAAGAAGAGGAACGCCAGCAACGTCTTGCAGCCTACAAAGCACGTTGTGCAAAGTGGGAAAGCCTTATGACTGAAATCGCTCCATATCAGGAAGAAGCTGAAAGACTGCATAAGCAAAGCGGATGGAACAGTAAAGAATATAAGGCAGCCGAAAGAAAACTGCACAATGTTCGACGTGCAAACATCTTGACTATGTGTAAGACAGCTTTCCCCGGTGTAAAGTTTTCTTTAAAGAAAAACTCCGGTTGGGGTTCTGAATGGGAATTGCATTGGGAAGACGGACCTACAGATCTTGCTTTCTCGAAAGAAACCGACCTCAGATTATTTACCACATATCACGATTATTTTAATGCCTACGATGATTCAACAGGTGTATCATACGAAGAGTTTACTGAATTTGCCTATAAATATATGGGTAGCTGTAACTCTATAGAAACAGTGCGCGACATGTCGGAAGAAAAGAAAGCTGAGTTAATCGCAGAGGTTGTAAGTATTGTGCCGGAGCTTGAAAAAAAGAATGAATACGGTTATTATAAACGTGTAGTGTTGAGCAATGAACAGATGGAATCTATAAAAAATCATTTTGATATTATATGTTGCTCAATATTCAATAAAAATAATGACCTGACAGCAGAAGAAATAGCACGTACTATTTGGGTTTGTAGGGAATATACACCTGATGCGAAACCTTTGGGAATATCAACAAAAAAACCTATCAAAAACGCAGGAATAAATGAGAACGAACTCCATCTTATAGATTACAGCGAAAAGGCCGTGGCCATCATCGGTAACACCCGTGACTATGTAGCGGAGCTCAAGGAGCTTGGCGGACGATTCAACGGTAAACTTAAATGCGGTGCCGGTTGGGTTTTCTCAAAGAAACGGGAACCGGAACTGAGAGCAGCTTTCTCTCTGTAATGTAGAGGGCAGCCGGAAGTGATTCCGACTGCCTTACTTATTGTCTAACTTAAAACAAACAGAATTATGGATATAAAGAAACTTAGTTTATCAGAGAAAAATCAATATGCTGTAACAAACATTTTACAGTCTATTGATAACAGCAGAACATATTGTTCCTATCTGGAAAATGGAGAGTTACGGTATGAGATTGAAGAGATGATAGAAAAATTCAAGAAAAAAGTAGAAAAGAAAATTTCTGATAACTTTTGATTCATAGCCGGGCAGAGAGTAATACTCCCTCCGGCTACATTATCTAACTAAAATGAAAAGAATTATGGATATAGAAAAAACAATCAGTAAACTGAAAGCTAAAAAAGAAAAGCTGGAAGAAACGACTCATAAATACGACAATTATGTAAGATTGTGCAGAACCAAATGGTATAACAATCATAGAAACGACATAGACGTAGCTCGTAAAACAAGTGCTATTAATTTAGCTATTGATTTAATAAATAAAAGAATAGTTGAAATTGATTTACATAATTACGCATTGCAGATCTTACCTGTAACATTGGAAGATATATGGAGTGATTATATTAATAAATCGTGCAGTATCTACCTAAGCGAGAGGAAAGAATGCGCTAGATATTTAATAGATAATTTCCTTCCTATCTGCAAAAGAGAAGTTTTGAGTTGTATATAGTTTCTTTATCTGGGAGGGAGAGTGATACTCCCTCCGGATACATTGTCTAACTTAAAAACAAGCAGAATTATGAAAAGAGTATCATTAGGAAACATGATGAAAGAAGTGTTCAACAACGGTAAAGTTATTAAAACCGAAACAAAAGATACCGTTTATGGTCATGAATGTATGACCACCATACAATACGGAACATTCAAATGCAAACTTCCGGTAAGTGGAATTTCCGCTACATTGAAATATGCAAAAAGTATGAGCCGTAAACCCACAGAAAAATTCCCGGTACCTGCCAGCCAAAACATACTCGCATTTCTATATAAGTTTAAGAAGGTAATACCTTACTACATTGAAATGGTAAATTCAGGAAAAGGTAGGCAATGGTTTGAAAACAGAATGTACATCAATTTCCCGGAAGAAGCCAAAGAAATCATGAAAAGTGCAGTTTTCAGTACAGAATCCGACCGTAAATACGCTCTTTCAACCATGCCAAAAGCTTGGGAAGCATATAAAGTGATTCCAAAAGCAAAAAAATCAGTAAGATTAGCTGTATAATAAAATTATAACCGGAATAGAAAGTGATTTCTTTCCGGTTGCATTGTCTAACTAAAATTTTGGAATTATGAAAGTAGAAAAGAATTTAATCGAGAAAGTAGCTAATGGTGAAACATTCATGAAAGGTGAACCAGTAGAAATAGCCAAACGTATTCTTGAACCAGGGATATGGAATCGGTTCAGAAAATATGCTTTCCTATATGAAGGTGACGATAACAATCTAAATGATTTACAAGATTGTATAATTGATTTTCCTATTTTTGCTGCCGAAGTAACAGTAATGGATGTTCCTAAAGAAGTTCACCCTGTAGGTAAATTGCAAATATCTGGGATGCTTCCAAAATACTCCTTAGAAAAACTATTCTGGATGCTTAATGACGATGAAAATCTTAGGTCATTGTGTGAAGGTAAGATATTTAAAATAAGAAGCGTAAAAGGTAATTTTAAGCTGTCTTACAATTCCCTGCAACAATGCTTTGGTGACGAACTTATACCTATGAAACAATGTCTTGACATGATGCGCATCTAACCTACTTCCGGATTCAGGTTTGCATCCTGGTCCGGAACTATTATGTAACTATTAAAACTAAGGAATTATGAAAAAAATAAGTAAAGAAATAGCAAAAGAACTTATATCAAGAAATACCCAAAATCCAACTGAAAAGCAAAAAAACATATTCAATAAGATTTATAATGAGTTCCTAAACTATTCAAACGGAATTATATCTTCTTCATACATTGATAAGGGAAATAAATATATACTTATCAAAGAACCCCAAAAACGAAAAAGATTAGGAGCTACAACTTATATCTATATGTTTTATGCAGAATGTTATTCGGTTGAAAGAAGCACATATAATGAATATGGATGCTTTAATGAAACAACATTATATTATAAATATTAAAGTTCCATCGGTCACGCTGTGAAGCGTTAGTTTTTAAGTTAGTAATCCAGCCGTAGGAAAAGTGATTTTCCTTCGGCTACTTGAGAAAAATAACTATATTTACAACGTCAAACTTTTAGAATTATGGGAAATACATATAAACCGTTTACAAAATAATTCCACAAGTTAGTTTTAAGTAAGAACAAGTCCGGCGGAGGTGATACTCTTTCGGACTACAAATGTTTAATCAAATCGTGAGGCACACGGAAAAAACTGTTTAGAGTCATGAAAGCTAGTTTTGAGGATGTAGTAAAAGCAACAGGAAAGAATTTTGAATGCGAACAGTCCATAAGCGGATACTACCGTCTTGTATGTGATGGGAAAATAATTTTAGACGACAGCGCTTGTGAAGATGTAAACGGAACTGAAGAGGAAGCGAAAGATTTCTTTGCGGAATACCTGCTAGAATATGAAGTTTCGGAAGATAAGAAAGAATACCGTTGCGGATTATGTTTTCTGAAATGATAATAATCATAATTTCCTGCCGCTGTGAAGCGGAATTTTAAGTTAGTTCAAAGACCGAAGGTAAAGTAATGAACCTTCGGTCACTTTTAGTATAAGAAATAGAATATTAACCAATTAAAGAGTTGAATTATGATAACTTACGAGAAAAATTACCTGAAAGAATTAGCGTCTAATTGTGCAGATGTAGAAATTTATGTCTATAGAGGAGAAAATCATAGTATCCACACTGACAGTATAAAAGGGCTGGATATAGATCTTGACAATCTTCCTGATGAAATAAAATGCGACTTCAGCGAAATGGACGAAGAAGAATATAATGAAACTATTCTTGCAAATTCCGGAATTAAAGCCGACTTCGATGACTGGTACGACGACAAAGAAGCAAAAGTGCTGGTAATAGTGCTTGATTATTTTTTCTACCAGAATTTAGTTAGTGAATAATCCTGACTAAAAACCTTGTTTTAAGTCCGGCTGGGAGTAATACCCAGTCGGGCTACAATTTTCTAATCTAAAACGTGAGGCACACGGAAAAAACTGTATATAATTATGTTTGAAGATAAAAAGCTTAAAGTGATTGTTTCCAAATGGGATAACAACGAAATGTATATCATTGATGCCGATTATGTAAAAAAAGTAAATCTGCATGACTGCTATGATCAATACGGACAGCAACTTGACGCAGAAGCAGCCGGAGACTATTCACTGAAGAACTGCTATTGTGACAGCATGGAAAATGAAATGAAAGCGAAAGGGGTTGAAATATTTGGAGAGTCATTCTCTGATATGGAATACGATAAGAACGACCTTACCATTGACAATGCAGAAGAGATAGGACTTAAAGAAAAAGAGAAAGAAATCAACGATTTCATCAGTAAATTTGAGGAGGACGAAGCATACTACATAGAATGTGAAGCTATTCAATATTGGGACGGACACAACAATCGTTCTGCTATTATCGGTGGTGAAGAAGTAGGTGCAGAATATGAATATGAAGATAGTGAACTTGAAAAGGAAATACTGAATGAGTTCTATACATTAGAAAGACCAGAATACAAAAGAGGTATTGCCGAAGTAAAAGGAGAAAAATATTATTTCAGATTCTCTCAGTACGAAAATAAAAACTTCTGTATATGTGAAGTTTCTGAAAGAAGTCTGTTTGATGACGAAGAATAAAAAAGGCTACCGCATGGTAGCCTTTTAAAATCCTTCTGGTACGATTAAAAGAGTAAGCTTACTTTTTAGAATCTACAAATAGTAGAAATTGTTTCAATTCCATTGAAGGACAATGCAAATGTATAAAACATTATTCTAAAAAGCAAAAATTCACATATAAAATAATTCATAATTCCTGCCGCTGTGAAGCGAAGTTTTAAGCTAGAGCAAAGGCCGACAGAGAGTAATACTCCGCCGGCCTTCTTCATTTTTAAATTATAAACGTATGAATAAGAAAAGAAGAAAAGAAATCGAAGACGTAAGAGAGTCGTTAAGAAAAGTATATGAGGAACTTGAAGAACTCAAAGACGAAGAACAAGAAGCCTTTGATAACCTACCTGAGTCTTTCCAGGAATCCGAAAAAGGAGAGCGGATGCAAGAGTACATAGAATACATGGAAGAAGCTCTCTCAAGCATTGAAGAATCAATTGAAAGTTTAAACGAAATAGAGTAAAATTATGGATGGAACAACAATTTTCTCAGTTATCTGCGTCCTGCTTTTCGCAGGCTATCTGGTGGTAAGATACCGCCGCTACAACATTCATCGCGCACTGAATCTGCCGAAAAATCCTCCGCGTTATCCGGATAGTGCCATTAAATCGGCCAAGGAAATAGGTAAATTCCTGTTCACCCGTGCGGAGATTTGCGGAGTTCACTTCATGACGGCCGACAAAGATACGGGCGTTTCCTACGAAGCTATCCGCGACATTTCTCGGGGGAAAGACACGCACATAGTGAACTTCCTGCGCATGGCTCACTTCCTTGGCTGCGAGGTGGTGATACGTCAAATCGGTACGACCGACACCGAAGACCCGGCAACCACTCCGCAAGTTTACGAGGAAATGATTGCCAACATTGAAGAGGAGAACAGAAGATAAAAAACATACACGTCAATTAATTGATAATCAGCACCGGTTCAGGAGTGAACCGGTGGTTTTTTGAATTTTAGATACAATTTTAATGCGATTCTTGTTTAAAATTGTTACATTTGCCATGCGAAAGAAAAACAATGAATTAACCATTAAAGCAGGGCAAATGATCTACACTAACCAACGACGCAGGGAGCTTAACAAAGCTCTGTTTTCAAAACTGCAAAATCCCCTTATTACTACGCTCGCCGAGGAAGGTGAAGGACGAAAAGCTTGAAGATACATATCTCGACCTGGCCAACTACTGCGTGATGACAATTCTTTGGATCAGAAAACAATATTCTAAATAAAACAACTATGGCAGTAAGTAATATCAGTAGAGACCACATCGCTATGGAAGCGATGAAGGTGCTCATGGAGAAAACAGTTTCAAACAATCTGACATTAAAAAACCGGATCAGACAATTCTTTGGCCTGAATTATAAGACATATACAGCATTTGACGAGAAGATGATAGCTAAATTATCATACAATATAGCCGATGCCATGATTGCCCAACGCGAAAAAATAATGGAGGACAAATTATGATGCACACATGGTTTGAAGGAAAAATCCGCTACGAAAAGGTAGCGGAAAACGGGATGAACAAGAAAGTGACAGAGCCCTATCTGGTAGATGCCCTGAGTTTCACCGAAGCTGAAGCACGTTTCATTGAGGAAGTAACCCCTTTTATTGCAGGAGAGTTCACAGTGACCGACATCAAACGGGCCAACTATAGCGAGATATTCCCGTCCGACGAGGAAGCTGCCGACAAGTGGTACAAATGCAAACTGTACTTTATCACCATCGACGAGAAAAGCGGTGCGGAGAAGAAGACAGCCACCAACATTCTGGTACAGGCTGCCGACCTTCGCGATGCGGTGAAGAAACTGGACGAAGGCATGAAAGGCACGATGGCCGATTACGTGATAGCTTCCGTAGCAGAAACCGCCATCATGGACGTATATCCGTATCAGGCCGAAGCTGAAGTACAGCCCGAGTTCGAGGAATACGACTATGAGAAATTGTCTGCGGCCGCACGTGTATGTCATAACTTAGGAATCACAGAAAAGGGCGGAAAGAAATGTATCAATACTGACCCGATAAACGTGCTGAATATTCATTACGGCTACGGAAGCGGTCTGAAACTCATTCAGCAGCTTATCAACAAAGGCGTTCTGAAACGGGAGAAAGACTATATTTCTGTGGTGGACAAACCGCTGGAAGAGTTCGACTGGTACATCAAACAGAAGGAAGGCGATGGAAAAGTGGAATAAGGCACTGGACATTCCGGTAGAGATACTTTTCAAGTACCTCTGCCGGGACTACCGGCGCGAACAGGCACGCACAGCGGAGCTGGAGAAAAAGGTGGAAAAGCTTCAGGCAGAGTTGAACTATGAGCGAAACAACACGCCCACGGTGGAGAAATTGCAACGCCGGGTTTCATCGCTCAAAACAAAAGTCCGCGAGCAGGAAGGAACCATCAAGGCAAGAAACCTTACCATCAAGCGGTTGAAAGGTGAAATAGGTGGATAATATGGGAAGACTGGAAAGATTTGAATATACGGAAACAAGCATACAGGACGGACTTCGCAGCTTCATGAGTTCTCCGAGGTTCTTTCTTCGCAACATGTACGTGTTCGGGTGGGAGAGCGATGTGCTGATCCTCACGAACTCCGGTTACTGGTACGAGATAGAAATCAAGATTTCGCGTGCCGACTTCCATAACGACCAGAAGCATAAATCGCAGAAGTTTAACTTCATGGCCGACGGAGACACACGTAACAAACCACATTATTTCTACTATGCTGTGCCGGAAGGAATGATTTCGCCCGACGAAGTTCCCTCGTTTGCCGGCCTGATTTACATGCACCGCTCGCGTCCGGAAGTTATCAAGAAAGCTCCAAGATTGCACAAAGAAAAAATCAGAGAAGAAGGTCTGGGACTGGCCGACAAATTCTATCACCACATGGTAAAGGCAAAAATAGACTGCGCACGGGCCAGTCGTGAAGTAAAGAATCTTCATAAGCCATTCCGGAAGGGATACAAGATGGGAGCCATGAGTGCAGTAGATGTAGCCTTACAAAAAATTCGTCTGCTTTGCCCGTATCACAAAGAGATAGATCATGTGAAATTCTTCTGTGAAAAACAGCAGAAGGAGTTCCGTTTCTTCTGCCATGGAGAATGTGGCCTGCTGGATAAGCTTCAGGATGAAATGGAGAAATCGCTTAAAATCGGAGCCTATGTGGAACAGTGATAAAGCATTATTTGACAAACTTCGTGAAAGATTAGGAGGAAAGTATAAGGAAGATATGCTCACCTATAAGGAAGAGAAACATCCAGAACTTGATGAAGCCGAAGTTTTGAAAGCAATTCATACTATTTCTATTTCCAGTAAACTTCCGGAAGAAAAAATAAAGGAAGCTATTATAGACCTTATCAATAAGCAAATATTTTACGAGAGATTTGTTGATGCAATAAACGAGTTTAGGAAGTCTGCAAAGCTTTTGCGAGATGCAGCATTTACAGCTTCTGAAGCTGTAATAAGAATGTATCCTCTCAAAAATATTGTGGAAGAATCCCCAACAAGTTACTCTCGTGGAATGGATAATTGCGGAGAAATGACTTTGAACTCAGATGCTGTGGAACATCTCAGACAACTCATTCTAGTACAAAGTCCCTGCAATGTAAACGAAAGCAATTGGGATAGGATTGAGAGCCAGCATGAGATAGCCAACCGAAACCGCCACACCTCACGCCATGTGCCGTTCTATTTCAGTATTGTCGGCCAGAACCGTCACGTACCCCGGAAGAACGGTAAGAAGTACCATACAAAGTTTAACCGGAATGTGCGTCCGAAGAATACACACTCACATTTTAAGTTTTACAGATAAAGCATAAACAATAAAGATGAAAAATAAAATACGAGTCTTTGAAGCATTTGCAGGATATGGTTCGCAGTCTATGGCTTTACGCAGACTGGGAATAGACTTTGAGGTGATTGGAATAAGTGAAATTGACAAATACGCCATTCAGGCATATATGGCCGTACATGGAGACACTCCTAATTATGGCGACATATCAAAGATAGACTGGAGCAGTGTTCCTGACTTCGATTTTCTGACATACTCATTCCCTTGTACCGACATAAGTACAGCCGGACAGCAGAAAGGGCTTGCAGAGGGTAGCGGCACACGAAGCAGTCTGCTTTGGAAATGCCGTAAGGCTATAGAGGCGAAGCGTCCGAAGTACCTGCTCATGGAAAACGTGAAGAACCTCGTATCGAAGAAGTTTACACCGTATCTGAAAGAATGGCTCAAATTTCTTGAAGGGCAGGGCTACAGCAATTATACGAAAGTTCTCAACGCAAAGGACTTCGGAGTACCGCAAAACAGAGAACATGTCTTTATGGTGTCGATATTGGGCGATGCTTCGTTCCATTTTCCGAAACCTTTCACTCTGGAGAAAAGGCTGAAAGATGTTCTTGAACAGGATGTGAATGAAAGTTTTTATCTGAGCGAAAAGATTGTAAAGACATTTCTTACAAGAAACGAGAAGAACAAGGCTAAAGGAAACGGGGTTAAGTTTGAGCCTACAATGGGTGATGTTATCGCATCAAGTATTCTGACTAATGCAGGTTCAAGGGATTGCGATAATTACGTTTATGTAGTAGGAAACACAAATCCTTCAGGCCATGGAATGAATGGAAACGTGTTCGATTCAAACGGCTTGTGTCCTACGTTGACAACAAACAAAGGTGAAGGTCCGAGGGTTTTGGTGTCATATGAAAGAACATGTAAAAATAAAAGGCTTCTGTCTTTAATAAAAAGTGGGAAAATAAGCGGAAGGAAAATCGAATTTCTTGATGCCTATAACCAAACAATTAATCAATCAAACATGAGTTTCATTTCTGAACCAATATCATGTGCGGTTCGTGGCAGGAATCCTGAAAACCCTTCCGATAGAAATCCCGGAATAGAATTAGAGCAAAGACTTGAACTCGGAGGCGATATAGCAAACTGCATCACAACCGTTCAGAAAGACAGTCTTGTAGCCGAACCTAAATTAACAATCAGGCAAGCAACCAAGAAAGGTTATATAGAAATACCCCAAGGAGGTGTGTTTGACGCATCATATCCTGATTCAACTACAAGACGAGGACGTGTGCAAGGCGATGGCTTTATCTCCCCAACATTGACGGCAGGTGGTGAGCCTCCATGCCTGTTTGAAGGGATAGCCGAACCGAATGTACTTACTCCCAAAAGAACAGAATACGGCAAAGCTATGCGCAAGGATTACGAAGCTGGGAATATTCAAGAGAGCCGTCACAACATGACGCGACTTGAACCAAGAACAGATGGTGTGAGCAATACGATTACTACCGTTCAGAAGGATAATCTACTGGTAGAGCCAAGATTGATAGGTGGAATAGGAGAAGTAAGTTTCGGTAAACAATGGAGGCAAGGTAATAGAATATACGATTCTAATGGAATAGCCATGTGTTTAATGGCTCAAGCTATAGAAAATGCAGGTGGGAATAGCTACTTATATAAAGTGGAAGAGAGCGAGGAAGAAAGACTTAATGATGTATGTAAAGAAACAGAAAAAGAAATTATCGGCATAAGTGTAAATCCCAATAGCAGAAAACTTGAATTTAAAGGAGCTAAAAGCATATCACCTATATGTCCGACTTTACGCGCTACAGATTATAAGAGTCCTCATACGGTATGGGAATCGGATGCACAGATAGAATGTAAAGGAAAGAAGCTGAACGAAGGTGATGGTTTATACTTGAGCACTTCCCAAGATTTTTTCCATGGAGGATTAGATGGAATTAGCAGAACTCTTAAGGCTACAAACAGCGATGCCGGAGTAGTACAGAACTACCGCATCCGCAAACTTACCCCACGCGAATGTTTTCGTCTGATGGGAGTATCTGAATCCGACATAGACAAAATCCAGTCTGCCGGTATAAGCAAGACACAACAATATAAGATGGCTGGCAATAGCATTGTGGTTGATGTTCTTTATTACATCTTCAAGAAAATGTTCGTTGATAAATCGTGTGAGGATGCTCAATTATCTCTTTTTTGAAAGAATAAAATCATGAAAGTATGAAAAAGAAATCAGATAAAAAAGAAAATGCACAAGCGTTGAAGATGAAGATAGATAAGATTGCGCTGGAATACGGTTTCTATAAAGAGTCGAGCAATGCAGCAAATATTTCGTCTAATTATCGTGACCCGGTGCTTCCGTTGCTAATCACATTCTATGCTACGACATGTACCATCGGGATAAGTTACTGTAAGCAACCTTTCAAATGGCATAAAGAATTAAAGGAGGAAAAGATAAAAGATGTGTTTGCGAATCCTTTGAATTATGTTTGATATAATAATAATTATGTTTAATTTGACAAAAATATGCCATCGAACAGTCAATATAAAATAGGAAGCAATCACCCGGTAGTTGCGGTAAATCCAGACGGTACAGTTGCCGGATATTTTGACTTTATCAGAGATGCAGCAATAAAATCCGGTGTAAGTCGGCATTCCATTAGTTCCAGTTGTCGGAAAGGAACTGCATGCAAAGGATTCAGATGGTATTATGAAGAAGACTTCAGGAAAATATATGAGGAGCAGAGAATGGATGAACTGAAGTTTACTCCTGATCCTAACCATGAAATAGGAACAGGCCATTTCCGTAAGGGACATAAATTAAACAATGGTTTCCATAAATGGTCAAAAGAACGTCAGGAAAGACGAAGACAGCTTTCGAGAGAAAACTGTTTAAGGCTTATAAACAACCCTGATAGTAATTTTGGGCCACACCGCAAATCACCTCCTGGAATCTGCAAAAAAGTAATTGCACTAGAAACAGGAGAAGTGTATTATTCGGTAGCTGAATGTGCGAGAAAGAACGGAGTTGGACTGTCAGCGTTATTTGCTTCTTTAAGAAGGGGTACCAGGTGCGGAGGTAAAAAATATATATATTACTCTGTGTATGAAGAAGTGAACAAAAGACTAAAAGAAAAGGGAGTAATTTAGAAAACTACTTTTACATAAAAAACATAAAAGTATAAATGTATGAAAAAGCAATCAAATAAAAATGGTTACGCCAAAGTATTGAAAGATAAGGTGGATGAAATAGCACTGGAATGTGGATTCTATAAAGAGTCAAACAATCCGGCGAACCTTTCGTCAAATTACCGTGACCCTGTGCTCCCTCTTCTAATTCCGTTTTATGCTACAACCGGAACCATCGGTATCAGTTACTGCAAAGAACCTTTCAAATGGTTCAAAGGATGCAAACAGGAAATGATAAAAGATATTTTTGAAAATCCATTAAACTACGTATAAGCCATGTCAGAACAGAAAACCATTAGTCAGGCGGTCAAAGAGGAGTTTCTGGATCTGACGCTCTGGGCCAACAACATGATCCGGAAGCTTCAGACCAACTTCGAAACACAGCATGTATGGCCGGGTGGATTTCCCGGTCCGTACATCGGATACCGCAATACGCCTGCAGCCAAACGGAGTACCGGACAATCTTACCGTCGCATGTATGCCAAGGTGTTCAATGGGGCCGGAGGTGACACAAAGAAGATTTCCTTCTTCTTCAACTATTACCTGTATTTCGTGGATATGGGTGTCGGTGCGGGACAGCCAATCGAAGATGTGGAACGCAGCAAGGATGCCCGTTTCAACCAGCTTTATCAGATATGGAAAGAAGAAGGTGACCGCCAGTCACGACCTGTCATTGCCATGGAGGTTCGTCATCAACTAAAGCGACTGGAAGTGCTCGTGTCTTCCTATTATCAGGACTTCATCGAAAACGGCGTACTGGTTTCTTTCCAGGACGAGTTTAAACGAAGTGATTATAAATTCCGGATGAAATGAAAACGATAATCAGAATATTGTCGAACACGTTCTTGCTGGTAGGGATGTATTTTCTCCAGCAGATAAGAATAGAACTGGCTGTCCTTCTTCTGGGTGTCTTCCTCATGTTCCAAAAAGAATCGGAGCTGACTAATCTTCTGGGAGGAATTATCACAGCAGCTATGATAGTCATGCTACTTTATGCTGAATTAGGGAAATTGGGAATATGGCTTTCGTTACTGGCTTTTGCTTTTATCGGATTTATAATGTTACTGGATAAAGAAATAAGAAAACCCACAAAATTTTAATTATGACAGAATTAAAAGAAATCATCGAAGAATGGGCCACCAAGTACAAGCCCATGCTTCATACGCCCGGAGAAACCGGAAAGAACAAACGGTTTTTCCTTTTCGACAACATTGTAGCTATTCCATCGTTCATGAGCAAGCTGCCCGACTTGAAATCGCCTTGTGTGGGCTACGAATTTGCCCAGGACGGGACGATTAAAGGTGGCATGGACAAACCTGTGCACGTGATTTATTTCCTCGTTAAAACTGGAAATATGAATCCTACCGACAAGCAGCAGTCCTACGAAGCCATTCAGGAAGCGAAGATGCACATGCAGAAGTTTCTGGCCTGGCTCCGAGATCAGCAGGAAAAACGAAAAATTTTCCGGAACATAAATCTTGAAACGGAAGAGCTTCACTATTCAACATACGGCCCTTTCCTGAACAACTGGTATGCGGTTTTTCTTGAACTGACCGATGTACAAAAAGTAGAACTTTGCGTCGACACGAAGGACTATGTGGAGTGAAAATAAAATCCCGGGACGGTGCTTTTCGTTCCGGGATTTATTCGTTATTTTCTTACTTCATAAAGTAGTTTTACGTCTTCACCATACACTGCATTAAGCGCTTGTTTAAATGGTGCGCTCAGCTTTTCGTCAATATAAGTCGCTACGTATGCAGCCGGTACAGATAGTGTCACTTCCTCACCATTAAGCGAAACAAATTCAAGCGACGACAGCCAGGTGCTAAATTCAACCGGACTTACAGAACCTTGAAGAAGTTCCATAAATGCCATCCATCGGCTTTTATCTTCTTCGCTTATTGTTTTATGCTTGACGGTTTTCTTCTCCTCTACCCTATTATCTTCTTTTGTTTCTTTTGCCTCCGGCGTATGCTGGATAATAAAATTCTTGAGTGAAGTCACCACATAACTTTTCGGATTGTTTACTTTATACCGGTTCATTCGGTCACGAAGTGCCAGCACTTCGACCCGGAAATCGTTCATCAGTTCTTCAGGGAGCATATCGGTCAGCATACGCACATCTGTTTCCGTCAGTTTATATTCAGAGCGAAGCAAGTCCCAAATATCGGCGGGAAGTTTTTGCTGTCTTCGTTTACGCGACATTTCCTCCCCAAGTTCACTCAGCTTGATTTTAAATAATATCTCGTCAGGGTTTCCTCTCTTCGTTGAACCCTTATATACAGGCTCATAATCAAAAGTAAAGTCCACCTGATTTTCGCTGGCCATACGGTCGAGGTCTTCACGTATCGGGTCCATCACTTCCTTACAAAATTTACTGAATTTCGGGTATCGGTCTTTTTCGTAAGTCTTAGTAACTACCCCGTTCACCTCCACATTTTCCAATGTTATCACTCCCAGGAATTTCTTGAGCTCCACATATTCCACCGATTTCTTTGGGAAGTCTTTCCATCTGGAAAGATAAATATAAATGCTTGGTGTACGTTTGCGTTTGCAGATACGGGCTATTCGGTAAATGTGGTCAAGATAACCTTTCCCGTTACCTAAATCGCACAGTTCTTTCAATACCTTTGCATCCATACGCGCTTCCACGTAGTTCATCCTCCTTTCTTTTTCTTTCGAGCCTGAAACCGGAATCATAGGCATTTCAATCGTAGAAAACAGATGCGCGTATGTACGAATAGGTCTTCCCACTTCATCATATCTGTAAAAAGAACAGTTCATCTTCATAAGATTATCGCATGCCTCACTAAGATACATATAGTCACGAGGACTTACTCCAAGAGAGGAAGCGCTGATTCGGAATGTGAGAATCTGATTATCGTCCAGATCATCAGGGAAAAGTGACATTTGTCCGTCTGCACGTCTGTTTTTCAGAAATTCATTGAAGCGGTCTTGCATGGACTTCATGATTTCTATCATAATACTCCGTTGGTAGAGTGAAAAATCTGCCCCTACCATGGCATACAGATAGGGTTGTTTAATAAACTCTACTGAGCTAAGTTCTTTAATCAGTGAGTTGCTTGATTCGGTGGTGCTTTTCTTCCGTCGCATAGGCTATCAGTTCATTTTTCGTATTTCGTAAGTATTCCCATCGAACTGGAATGTACCTACCTTCACGTATTTTTCATCATCAATAAGAGAGAAAACAGATATTCCCAACGCATCGGCCACACTTTCCAGAAATTGCAGGTTAGTACGTGACGGACCGTTTAATTTCTTTGTCAGACTTGAATTGGAAATACCCAGTCTCTTTGCCAGTTCATCCTTGCTTATACCTGACTCTTTTAATCTTTCTTCTAAATAAATCTTCATTGGTTCGTTATTTGGCACAAATATAGATATATTTTCCAAAAACGGAAAATAAAACGACGATATTTTCCAAAAACGGAAAATATTGAATAAAAATAGTTCGGAAAGTTTGCACCTTTAATCTATATATGTTCGGAAATTTTTCCCTATATGACGGAATCTTTACCCATACACACGGAAACTTAGTACATATTGACGGAATGTTTACCCCTAAAAACGGAAAGTTTGCACCTTTATTAGTATAACTATTTGTTTTATAGCAAATTACGCTTTACTATATATCTTATATCATAATATCATTAATAAAAGCAGACCGATATATTTTTTCTTTTATCCCTTATTTAAGAAACTATCGTTTCTTTATATTATAACATATAGATAATTATATAGATTCTGAAAATCATTGATTATTAGGTTTTTAAAAGCATATAGGTGCAATGATTCCGTCAATAGGTGAAAAGATTCCGTCAGTAAGGGAAATTATTTCGTGTAAAGGTGCAAAGATTCCGAACTATATAAAGGTGTAAACTTTCCGAACTTAAATAAAGAAAAATGTTTTTTGTACATTCCTCGGCTTCCTTTTCTCCGCAGTCCGCCTGCTTTGGAAGGTTCATCGCACGACGGACGCTGTACATTCTTGCTTTTGTCAAAATCACGCAGCAGGATACAATAAAAATTCCTGCCGGAACAATCGTCAGATTTGTCATTTCTTTCTTTTTTAAAGGTTAATTTTATCTGTCTTTTTACTGTTGAAACAAAGATTTAAAAACTATTCGCCAGCAACCTCTAAAGTGGTTTGCGGCAAACCTCTCGAGCGATA
>ENA-OUQP01000992-OUQP01000992.1-human-gut-metagenome-genome-assembly--contig:-NODE-992-length-21884-cov-17.154932_pt1 | contig 21884 bp, 19 predicted proteins | sample MGYA00237951_ERZ548836 | MGnify/ENA primary metagenome ERZ548836 (study PRJEB26490, sample SAMN05194702) | human gut metagenome | biome: terrestrial biome; feature: human-associated habitat; material...
CTTTACCAGCCGGAATCTGTAATTTGATATATCCTGTTACTTTCTTTGCCATTTTCGGCACCTCCTATGTGGTATTGGCGGGGGTGTGTCCCTCCCACTTGCTGTTACCTTGTTTTTGAATTACTCAGCTTTTTTGATTTCTGTGAAACTTATTTCTACCGGTGTTTCACGACCGAAAAGCTCAACATTGATCGTTACCGTCTGTTTCTGCATGTTGATACCTGTGATCACACCTGCGGTATCTTTCCATGCACCACCGGTAACGACTACCATGTCGCCCTCTGCGAAGTCCACTTCGATATCCGGTTTCTGGATACCAAGCGGCATCATTTCCTCTTCTGTAAGAGGCACAGGCTTTGATCCCGGTCCTACGAATCCTGTAACACCGCGGGTATTACGGACAACATACCAGGTATCGTCATTCATCACCATATTGAGAAGCACATAGCCTGGAAACATCTTTTTCTGAACCTGTCTTGAGGTTCCGTTCTTCATCTCCACTACATCCTGCAGCGGGACACGTACCTCCAGGATCTGGTCTTCCAGGTGTCTGTTCTCGATCGTCTTTTCAATGTTGGCTTTTACCTTGTTCTCATACCCAGAATAGGTATGGACAACGTACCATTTTGCTGCTTCTGACATATAATCACCTTGTCCTTACTTCATTAAGAAATTAATGCATTCCAGAATTCCGGAATCCATTACACTGATAACCACTGCCAGGATGATCGTGATGATCACGACCACAACAGTCTGCTTTGCCAGTGTGGGACGGTCTGTCCAGACAATCTTCTCAAATTCTGACTGAAGTCCCTGAAACCAACTTTTCTTCTGCGGCTTATCCGCAGATTTCTGTTTTTCCATAGCATAACCTCACAAATCTCTGTGATTACTTTGTTTCCTTGTGCAGAGTGTGTGTATGACAGAACTTACAATATTTCTTGGTCTCCATTCTCTCAGGATGGTTCTTTTTCTCCTTCGTCATATTGTAGTTACGCTGCTTGCACTCGGTACATGCTAATGTAATCTTAACGCGCACAACTTCCACCTCCAGTGTTTTCATTTGCATGGTCTTTTACGCCGCCCGGAACGTATATCCGTCGTCATTTTCGGGCATAAAAAAAAGACCTAACTTCCATGTCGCTCGTCAATTTTATCACAGAGCATGGGTACAAGTCAAGCCTTTTTCGCTTAAATATAAAGAATTTCACTATTCCTCACGGATGCTTCAAGTGCACAAATTCGATTCCGCTACACTGCATCTCATTTTCGGGCATCGCCCCTGTACAAAAAGCCATAAGAAGCCCAGGCACATCGTGTCTTCTTCTGTCTTTCTGCGCCATTTCGACTGGTACTAAAAGTAGTCATAACCACCGTGGATGTCCACCACACTGCCGTTCATATATCCGTTAGACAGCACTGCATAAGCCATATCCGCCACTTCCTCCACAGTTCCAAACCTGTGGAGTGCGATCTTCCGGTTGATACGGTCGTAGCTCTCCTGGGTGCGGGCGCTGTGCCACGGAGTTTCGATGAAGCCAGGTGCAATAGCGTTGACTGTGATGCCCTTTGGCTCAAATTCCTTTACCAGGGATCTGGTCAGGAAATGGATGGCTGCCTTGGTGACTCCATATACAAGGGAGGAAGAATACGCCTGCTGTCCTGCATAGGAACCGGTAAAAAGCACACTGCCACCCTCCACCATCATGGATCTCAGCTCTTTGACCATAAATACAGGTACGGAAAGATTGGTGTTTACGATCCGTGTCCACTCCTCAAAGCTGTAGTCTTCATATTTTGCGTAGGTGCTGATTCCGGCATTGCTTACAAGCCAGTCAATATGGTCTGTCTGCTTTTTCAGCTCCTCCACAAAAACCATCATCTCTTCATAGGAAGACATATCTGCCTTTATCAAAGTCACCTGAGATCTTTTTTCCTCAGGAAGGCTCTCCTGAAACGACAGTGCCTTCTTCTCATCATGTCCATATGTTACGAAGATCCTGTCAGCCTTTGCTGACTCTGCCAGGATCTTTTCGGCGATCCCTCTTCCGATTCCGGAGGTACCGCCTGTGATCACAGTTATTTTTCCCATTTTACAGCTCCATCAGTTCATCAAATATCGGTTTCGGTATATAAGGCTGCTGATTGTGGATCGGCTCACCCAGACAGGTTTTCGGGTATGCGTAGGTTCCATGCTCCAGCATGATCTCCAGAAGTTCCGGTCCATTCTGCTCCAGGAATCCACCGGCATATTTTTCCACGTCTTCTCCCTGGATGCGCTTTGCAGGAATTCCGTAGGCCTGCGCCACATCTGTAAAATCGCAGGACGAGAATCCGCTGCCATCGGAGGTATCCGCATATACACAGTCAAAATAATCTCTCTGAAGATGACGGATCATTCCCAGCGCCTCATTATTCATTACGATCATCTTCACCGGGATATTCTCGCGCTTCACCCACTGCAGCTCCTGGATATTCATCTGGAAGGCTCCGTCTCCGCAGATACATGCCACCGGCTTGCCGGTAGCATAATAAGCTCCGATAGCCGCCGGAAGTGCATATCCCATAGCACCATGTCCGCCGGAAAAAAGCGTCTTCTGCCCCTGCTGATTGTGGAAGGACTGATAGCTCCAGACCATATGCTGTCCCACATCCACAGCAACAGCTCCGGTATCGGAAAGCTGATCACTCAAGTATGCGATCATACGGTTCGGATAGCGCTGCGGTGTCTCATCGTCCACTTTCCAGAGTTCCTTACGGATCTTCTGGCAGACAGCAAGCCATTCCTCATAGGAACCGATCTGTGCCTGCTGATCTGTCAGCTTACGCACCACAGTCTCTGCGCTGACGCAAAAGCATTTCTCACCTTCTCTTCCCTCATGGATCTCTCTTTGAAGGTTATAAGGATCAATATCCACACGGATGATTTCTGCATTCTTCGCAAACTCATGAACCTTAGTACCAATCTGACGGGTACACAGGGAAATTCCAAAGCAGAGCAGAAGGTCGCTTTTTGCATTGGCGATCATATTTGCATACCGGTGTCCGTAGGCACCGCCGATGCACCCGAAGTTCAGAGGATCATCAAAGCTCAGTGCAGACCGGGCAAGTACGCTTGTGATCACCGGAATGTGATGGGCGCGTGCGAGATCTGTGAGCATTTTTTCTGCTTCTCCGGAAGCTCCGTGACCGATCATAAATACCGGCCGTTTTGCAGTCCTGATCTTATTCAGAATATATTCTGCCGCCTCTGCTCCATCAGAAGAATCCGCCTTTGCAACTGCATCCCTGTAAAAGGCTGCCCCGTTTTCCGGATCATTTTTTCCATATACAGCTGTCTCGATCTCTTCCTCGGAAAATTCCATATCATAAACCGGATCTTCCACCTCGCCTCTCTGCACGTTCATGGGAAGATCGATAAGAACCGGCCCCTTCCGTCCTGTATTGGCGATCTGCCATGCAAGATTCAGTTCACGGACGATATTTTTCGGATCACGGACCTGCACCGCGTACTTGGTTACCGGCTTTGCCATGGAAACCATATCGATCTCCTGAAAGCCCTGCTGACGAAGGCCTGTAATACCGGAATATTCATAGGTATTCAGCTGTCCGGTGATAAAGATCACCGGAAGCGAATCGAAATACGCATCTGCCACACCAGAAAGCAGATTAGCAGCTCCCGGACCGCTGGTGGCATAGGCACAGCCGCAGGCATTCTTTGCCTGAGCATAACCGCAGGCAGCAAAAGCAGCTCCCTGCTCATGATAGCTGGAATGACTTCTTACATGGGGATTCTTCTCAATGGAATCTACCAGATGTGCGATCATGGTTCCCTGATATCCAAAGAAATCATGAATCCCTTTTTTCTGCAAAAATTCCACAACATAATCTGTAAGTTTGACCTTAGACATATTTTTTTACCTTCTCCATATACGAGATCCTTCCTGTTTTTTCCAGATACTTAAGATACAGGTCAAAAACCTCCGGATCTGTTTCAAATGCTTCTTCATATTTCAGACAGCGATCATTCATCCTGGTATATCCTGCAAATGCTTTTTCCAGTTCCACATAATCTTCATTTTTGAAGAGATTCCGGATATAGCTGAGCTTTTTGCGATAAGCCAGTGCACAGGTATATTTTTCCCCGCAGAATTTGGCATAATCCCAGCATTGTGCAAGATATTCCCGGTAATTCATTCCAAACTGCCTGCGCTTTTCCCTTTTCTTCCTGACAGAAGCAAATTTCTTCAGCTCCTTTGACTGCTGCAGAAATTCCTCGCATGGGATCAGTGTGCTGCACACCACCAGCGAGCCGGGAACATAGTTTTCCATTGACTTATTTCGATAATTTTTGCCGTAGGCCCGGGTGAGATAGCTGTCTGTATTTCCCGGGACCATAAAGGATTCTCCTCCAAGCATTGCCTCCCCGGGATTTTCAAAAATATGCGCAGGAAAATAAAGATTCTGGTCAAAATATCGGAGTACATAGGTTTTTGCGCCATCCTGCGGCTGCCGGAGCAGATCCCGGAATATGCTCTTTGCCAGCCAGCCTCGTCCGCAAAGGGAAAGGACTCGCACCATCAAGATACATCCCAGCTCACGCCGGTTTCGCCACTCGCCTTTTTTTCCGTAGATCCTTTTCCATCCATCTTCACGCATACGGTTCCAGAGATATTTTCCCTTTGGGCCATATTCACACTGCAGCGGAAGGATATTGATCCCCAGTCCCGGATGTTTGTATTTTCCGTACTCGTCCAGCTTATAAAACAACGTATCTTTATCTGTATAACGCAGAAAAAATCCGGGGAACCGGCTGTTATTCTCCATAGATTCCAGAGCTCTGCGCAGCTCCGGTTCTTCATCAAAGATATTTTTAAACCGGGCCATATCACCGGTCTTCATATAAATATCATTGCTTGCCGGATTCATGGGGAAAGGACGCTCCGTTACCGCACAGAGGGTAAGATACGGAGAAAGATAATATGTGATCTTATTTTTTCTGCATATGGTATCTATTTCTTTTAGAAGTTCCAGTACTTTCTGCTGTTCTCTGTTCAATACACTCTGCCTCGTTTCTGTTGATCTGTCATTACAGGATCCGCTTCAGAAGCTTCTGAAGTTCCTCCTGACTTTTATACTTCTCCAGCCAGCTGTTCAGAAATTCTGTCACGTCAGCTTTCTTTGCAAAAAATCTGGTCCGCCGGCTTCCATCGTAAAGATCCTCCAGGAAAATCCTGGAAAGCTCATTTTTTATATAGGGATGCATCTCATGATCCAGTGCCATGAAATAATTTTCGAAGGCTTCCCGGGTACGCCCCTGTTTCTTCCGGATATCTCCCAGAAGCTTGTATACCTCTCCCTGCCATTCCTTATGGACCAGAAAGCTGCGGATCTCCTCTGCCAGATATTCCATCTCGCCCTCTTCCTCACTGCACAGGATCCTGGTACGGCCCTCTGCCAGTGCTTTGGGATAGCCGAATCTCTGCCATGCACAGGTAAGTGCCTCTTTGTACACTGGCTCCTCAAGGGTTCCCTCCCTTGGAGAATCGCCGGTGATCCCAAGCTCTTTGCAAAGCTCTCTCACCAGCTCTTCCAGTTCCCCTTTTGTACGGACGGAAGATACCTTTGCAAGATAAAGAGCGCCTCTGATCTCCTCATCCTCCGGCATCAGTCTGCTCCAGAATTCCATAAAAGAGAGCGCTTCTGATCTTCTCTGGCTTCCAAGCAGATCCCGACAGTCCCGGATCGCCTGGGACTTCTGTTTTTTCAGGAATTTATCCAGTTCCAGCTGCACAATGCCGTTACTGGTGCATTCTCTGGCTTTCAGATACTCTGCCATTGCTTCGTTCCGGAGGCCCTTTTTCCAGAGAAGATCGCCCTTATATTTCATAAAATATCCATCCTGGGGAAATACTCTCAGGCAGTAAGACAGAAATTTCTCCGCTTCCGAAGCATTCTGCGGTCCTTCCAGGCGCTCCATCACAAACCGGCATTTAAATTTCAGGAATCCCGGAACATCCGGATATTTTCTGAGAAGATCATCCACGATCGCCTCTGCTTCCTGCATTTCTTTAAATTCATAGTGGCTGGCTGCTTTTCGGAAACGGCGGATATCCTCCACTGTCTGCTCCATTTCCGGAGTAAGATGATCCATCTTCCTGCGTACCTCGTACATACGGTATGCCTTGGAAACACGCTCCTGATAGATCAGTGTCAGCATAGCCGCCTGAAAAGCCTCATCCTCCAGCGGGATCAGGATTGGATGATAGAACGGACGGATCCCGTTAAAATCCTCACGCCCGATAAACTCCATGCTAAGCTGTACACGGTAATACTCCTCAAAGATCTCACCAAGCACATCATATCTTCTCTCTTTCAGCAGGGTCTCCGCTGTTTTTTCGGATCTCATCAGCCGGGCAGACACATCCCGGGCTACAACACCGGCTTTGATCCTTCTTCGTCTGTCATCCTGTTTATGGTCTCCCTTTGCCATTAAAAGGCAGTAGAATTTGCGGAAAAGCATCTGTCTGCGGATACGTTTTTTGTCGATCCTTGGCATATATTCATCCCGCACCTCCTGATAGCCGGCGCCCGGAACATCAACAGACTCATGAGATTCCCTTTCCCCATGAGGCGGTATATAGGACCATTCGTCCCCGTAATGCCAGATCAGATAATCACTGGTCCTATGAGGGATCATAACCTTTTCGCCCTCGAAGTCCATATATTTTACAGGGAACATCATATCCTTGTCAAAAAGAAACGGGCAGCCTCCCCATCGCATGGCATAGCGGCTGCACTCCTCTTCTTTATAGGAAAACATGATCTTCTCCAATTTCTTTAAGGTTCTGTCCTTTCCGCAGAAGGTATAGCGGAAAAGCCAGTACAGATATCGCCAGGGAGAAATTTCCCATCTGGTTCCCACGACCATGCTGATATTCAGAAGTTCCGTATAGATCATCATATGGTCCCGGTATTTCTCATACTCACGGTCATCATCCGGAATGGGATCCAGAGTCAGTACGTCAATGATCTCACCAGCCTTGTCGTCTCCTATGATCTGATGCTTGTGGATCGCACAGGTATCCGTACTTCCGTAGCGCGGAAAACCGTTGGTATAATTACGGTCCACTTCTGCACAATAAATCGCCCGGTTCGGCGGCATCTCGTTCTGACATATTTCTACAAATTTATCCCAGTCACTTTTGGGCATGTAGATGTCCACATCATCGTCCCATGGGATAAAGCCTTCATTTCGAAGAACACCGATCAGAGTACCTCCGGCCATTACATATCTAAGATCATGCTTTTTGCAGATCGCATCAACCTCCCGGAAGAGCTGCAAAAGAAGCTTCTGTTTTTCTGTCATCTGTCAACCTCTTTGATTAATTATTTTCAAAAGCTCAGCCAGAGTTTCTGATTCTTCATAAAAAATTCTCGTACATTCTGTCCGTCTGTCACGGATCATGATGACCAGCTCCTGAAGCAGATAACGAAGACCATTTCCCTCAAAATTAAAGCTGTAGCGTTTCAGGAATTCCTGACCTTCTATTTTGGCTTCAAAATATCCGGTATTCCACCAGTCACCGGGTACGGTGATACGGCCCCTGGTCCCGATGATCGCAAGCTCGTTTTCCACATCCACCGTTGTTCCGATCTCAATGGTCGCCAGTGCCCGGAGATACTTCATCGTGATCGTATTATAAATAAAGCTGCCGTCACTGCTCTTCACCGCATTGGTCTTCACATCCAGATAATCCTTACCGAGAAGCTTGATACATGCACAAAGCGCCTGGCTGACTGTTTCGCTGAAATTCTTTCCGCCCTCAAAATCATCCTGAGAAATCGCGCATTTTACAGCTACCACATCTCCCACAAGCGCTCCATGTGTCAGCCAGACAAGCTGCGTAAAAGCACGCAGATAGACCATGGTAAGCTTCTCTACCAGAACAACCTGATGTGCCTTTGCCAGTGCAAACAGCTCTCTTATCTCTTCCGGCTCCAGAGCCATAGGCGTGTCACTGATCACATATTTATCACATTCCAGTGCCTTTCGGATATAATCTGCCCTGTTTTTCAGACCGGATCGGATATAAACGATATCCAGTCCTTCCAGAAACTGTCCGTAATCTGTACCATAAGAGTCAAGTTCGTATCTGTCACAGAATTCTCTCGCAACAAAAACGTCCTCGGAATACACGCTTTCTACATGCAGTCCGCTGACGTACTTGGACTCCATCACCATTTCGTTGTCCTCTGCATCATCCGTAACAATGCCCATGCTGTAGATCATACCCTCACTTCTGAGCTTGGTACTGGAAATATTTTTGGTACGTTCCAGATAAACGACCTCACAGTAATTCTTCAGATAATCAAATTTGCCACGCCAGTCCGAACCGACTACCAGAAGGTCGATATTGTATTTTGTAATGTCATTTAGCTTCTGCCCCTGATATTCCTCTACAATGATCTCATCCGCAAAACCCGTCTTGCGGACATTTTCGATACGCTTCAGAAGGCTGTCCTGTACATTCAGCTTGCCACGTTCGATATCATAGCTTTCACTGGTGACACCCACAATAAGATAATCCCCCAGCTCCCTAGCCCTTTTCAGAATATTGTAATGTCCCTGGTGGAACAGATCAAAGGTACCGTAAGTAATGACTTTTTTCATTATTAATTTAATCCTGCGCTTTCTCTTCTTTATTTTTCAAAAGCACTTCCATTTCCCCCTGCGGTTCTGTAATCTCTAATATATCATCCAGGTCCTGGAGCTGCTCAAATTCCTGTGGAGCTCCGGCATCATCCATGCCGTCCTCCATCTCAAGATTCTCATCTACAAAGAAATCCTCGTCACGGATCTCTTCCTGTTCTTCTGTCTCACGTTCCAGTACAGCCGCCACATCATCCTTTACCTTCCGCGCATCCTCCTCGTCCAGAGTTGCCGCAAGCTCCTCAATGGCTTTCTTTCTTTTCAGTATGATCTCATAACGGTCATCTTCATCATATTCATCCTCAAGTCCTTCATCCTGCACCTGCTTCTCACGTTTGAACAGAATAAATGTAAGCAGGTTCAGTACTCCTCCGTAGAGGAAAGATACCGGCTTGCTTCCAAGGATCAGCACAAGCACCCAGGATACTCCGAAAAGCACCCAGACATTCAGCATCTGCGGGATGCTGAGAAGAAGCAGACCGTTGAGTACGATCATGATCGGATAATGGAAAAAATAGATCCCCATGGTATTTCTTCCGATAAAGGTAACCGGCAGCTTCACATCCGGGATCAGTGCCAGAAACGTCAGAACCAGCACAAAAGATACCAGATACATCAGAAGGCGGATCAGCATTCCCGTGATATCATCCATTCCCGATAACTGATACGTATGATTCCCGCGGAAAATATCTACCGGAATCTCATTGGCGATCATAAAATTCGGAACTGCATACAAAAGCAGGGCTGAAACCAGGATCAGGATCCATTTGCCCTTGAATTTACGGACTACATCTGTGTAATCACTCTTCCACAAATAGCCTGCCACAAAAAGCGGAAAAAATACAACGATCCTGGAGCTTGAAAGATAGGTCGTAAATTCCGGTCTTGTTCCTGCCCACAATGCAAAAATAATGCTCAGAGGCACGATAAAACGTATCTTGCCAAGTGCTTCGATAGTCAGCCTGTAGATAAACAGTGCCAGCACATACCACATAACTGTTCCGGACGGACGGAGCAGTTCATAATCCATGCTTCTGCCGGTCCAGATATACGCATACCAGGTCAGACTGTATCCAAGAATATAAGGGATCAGCAGATTCTTCACATTCTTCAGTACATCCTGTGGCTTCTTGGAAAGATATCCGGATATAAAAATAAAAGCAGGCATGTGAAAAATGGTGATCCCATACCATACATAACGCACCACCATGTCCACCTTGACCAGCTGAAATGCGATCAGATGATTAAATACGACAAGAAAGATCAGTACTACTTTAATATTATCGACCAGGTAAGAATACGGGACTCCCTGGCTATCCGTTCTCTGTTTCATTTGTTTCCACCTTGTAATATTTGATAAAAGTATGAATAAATAATAACATATATTTATGAATTTGGAAATAAAAAATTAATATATGTCAGAATTATTCACCTTTTCCAGAATTTTTCAACGGTATTTCCATATCCCGTGGAACGCATAGGAAACAAAGAAAAACAGACTCTTCAGCGGACCATATCCCACGTACCGATACACCTGATAAGTCATTGCCGCAGACTTCAGCTTGTTTCTGGATTTTCCCTCTTCACTGAGCCGGTATTTCAGGTAAGGTCTGTTGATCCCTGCTGCAAATCCTCCCTTTCCCAATATCCGGAGCCAGGTAATGTAATCTTCATGGCTGTCATCATGCTCCATTGGAAACGCAAGTGCATCTTCTCTGCGCAGCAATACGGAAGAACAGTTGATGCTGTTATGCTTCAGAAGCTCCCTGTATGTGATCCGTTCCTTTACCGGAATATATTTGCCGGTAGTGCGGCCATCCGGCGTCATCAGTTCTCTTCCGGTGGAGCAGATTGCACAGCCGGTCTGTTCCATAACCTCAGTCTGAGCTTTCAGTTTGCCCTTTTCCCACCAGTCATCCGCATCCAGAAATGCGATATATTTTCCTCGGGCTTCCTTCACGCCCCGGTTTCTGGAACGGGCAGCACCCATATTCTGTTCATTTCGGATATAACGGATCTTTCCGCTGTCCATATATTTCATCACAGCAAGCTCCGTGCCGTCTGCAGAACAGTCATCAATGACCAGCACTTCTACCGGAACCTCCTGTCCCAGTGCTGATTCGATCGCTTTTCCAATATATCTTTCCCCGTTATATACGGGCATCACTACGGAAACCAACGGTTTTTCCATAAAAACAACCTCCGTCCTCTCTATCCACAAAATGCGCGTCAGGATGATCTGCCGCAGCCTGACACGCATTTCGTTTCGTTGCTTATTTTTTGTCTTCGGAATCCTTAAGAGCGTTCTTCTGATTATCATCCACGCCCTCGGAAACTTCTTTCTGGAAAAAGATCTTTACAGTCATAAACAGAAGCTTGATATCCAGAAGGAATGAATAATTTTCAATATAAAACAGATCCAGCTTCAGCTTATCATACGGTGTGGTGTTATATTTGCCATATACCTGAGCATAACCGGTCAGTCCCGCTTTTACCTTAAGACGATAGTGGAATTCCGGGATTTCCTGCTCATATTCCTGCATGATCACATCTCGTTCCGGACGTGGACCTACCAGAGACATATCACCCATAAAAACGTTAAACAGCTGGGGAAGCTCATCCAGATGCAGGTTACGCAGAACATGTCCTACCGGTGTGATACGGGAATCGTGCTTGGACGCAAGACGTGCCCCGTTCTTCTCGGAATCCACACACATGCTTCGGAATTTCCGGATGCGGAACTTCTTTCCCTGATAGGTAAGACGATCCTGAAGATAAAATACCGGACCGCCGTCATAAGCCTTCACCGCAATGGCAATGATCAGCATGATGGGTGAGGATACGATGATCCCAAGTCCGGAAACAATGATATCCAGAACTCTCTTGGCTGCACGCTGCTCCATGGAAAGTCCCTGATTCCTGCACATCAGAAGCGGCGTATCAAACAGATGGATCCTGTCTGTTCCAAGCAGGATGATATCGGAAATCTTCGGACTCATATAGCAGCGGATGGAATGAGAAAAACAGTATTTCAGATACCTGTTTCGGATCTGGGATGGAAGATCCCAGATGATCACGCCTTCATAATCTTCCATCATGGCATGGATCTTCTCTTCGCCCTCACGGATATGAACCTTACCGCTGATATCGTATTTATCCTTTCGGGTGTTCATCTTGTGGATCACATCACCGGGATCACGGTCTCCGTAGAGCACCAACAGCCTTCTGGCTCCGTACAGTCTGGAGTAAATATACCTAGAACCCCAGATCCACAGTACCGTCACAATAAGCTGGACTCCGGTCATTTCGATCACCGGTCTGACCGACATAAACCATCTGTTGATCAGTGTGATCTGAAAATACGTCACAACATTGGTACAGATCGTTGCCAGCGTCAGTGAATAAAATACATCGATCCTCTTCAGATAGCCTACCTTCAGACCTCCGTAAAGTTTGGCAAACATCAGATAGATCAGCGCATAGATCAAGATCATTACCCAGTTACCTTTTCTCCAGAATGGCTTCAGGATCAGGTCACTGTAAAAATCATACCATACATAAGCAAAGATCGCTGCCTGTGCGATCACGACCAGACTTGCGAGGCAAAACACCACAAATCTCTTATAATCTTCTCTTTTACTTCTATTCACAGATTTTTCTTCCTTCCTGAGGAGTAGATATTAACTTCATTATTATAGCCAATATATACTCTTACGTCCAGAGATTCCTCTGATTTTTCTCCTGATATTTTCCTGTCAGGATGTTTTTTTCCGTGACCGTAGCAAAAATCCCCAGGAGTTTGCCCGGGGATTTTTGGCTGTATATATTTATTTTTCTTTTTCAGTTTCCACGCCTTTTCGAATTATTCATTCACCAGATTATACTCTTCGATGGATTTGTTGATGGAATCTGCCATGTTTTTCACAGCTGTATCCACATCCTCTTTTCCGTTGAGCATGCTCTCGATCTCAGACTCTACTGTTGCTCTTGCCTCAGGGAATACACTTAACAGAGCACCTGCATAGTCTGCGGAAGAATCATGAAGCTGGTCGATCGCTGTCTGGAACTGCGGATATTTTGCAACATTATCCTTGAATACCTGCTCGTCCTGAGCCTTTACGGTTACAGGGAAGTATCCGGTCTGTGCGTTCCAGTAAGCCTGAGACTCCGGAGAGATCAGGAATTTTACGAATTCCCATGTTGCACGAAGCTTTTTCGGATCGTTGTTGTTCAGTGCCCAGAGAGATGCACCACCGATGGAAACACCACCCTCATCGCTGGATTTGATTTTCGGGAAGTATGCAGTACCAACCTCAAATTTTCCGTTTACATCCTGAAGGATCTGTTTCAGGGAAGCTGTGGAGCCAAGTGTGATCGCAGATTTTCCTGCGGAGAAATCTGCCAGACCTGCATCGCCGCCTTTTCCTACGACCGGTGCGAAGCCCTTGTCGTTAAGATCCTTCCATGCTGTAAGGATATTCTTTGCAGCACTGTTCTCATCAAAAGCAACTGCTGTTGCAGCCTCTTTACGTCCGTTTCCGTTGTTTGCATACTCAAGGCCCTGCTTTCCGATAAACTGCTCAAAGAACCAGCCGTAGATTCCAAGAGACATGACCTCGCCTGCGCCGCCTTTGTCCAGAAGCTCCTGTCCGATCTCACCGATGCCCTCCAGGCTGTCCGGAATTTCTGTGATTCCTGCTTTTTCAAACATGTCCTTGTTGTAATACATGATCGGTGTGGAAGAGTTGAACGGCATGGAGTACAGCTCATTGTCGATGGTGTAGTATGCAGCCAGGTTCGGCTCGATCTCAGATACATCGTAGCTGTCCGCATCGATCATCTGCTGCATAGGCACGATCCATCCGGAATCGATCATGAATCTTGTTCCGATCTCATATACCTGTACAAGATCCGCACCCATGTTTCCGATCTGTGCACTTTTCAGCTTGTTCAGGGAGTCATCATATTCACCCTGATACTGAGCATCTACAGTAATTCCGTATTTATTCTCATCATTGAATTTTTTTACCAGTGTATCGATTGCCTCACCATTGACACCACCCATGGAATGCCAGAAGGTAATGGTAGTTCCGTCTACATCGGAAGCATCTGCCATTTCCACTTTTTCATCTGTGCCGGCCTCTGCGGCGAATACAGTTACTCCGGAAAGAGAACCGATGGTCATTGCTGTGGTAAGGAAAGCTGCGATGATTTTTTTCTTCATAACTTTTTTCTCCTCTTGAAAATTTTCTCTTTTTTCATTTTTTATATAAGATGAACTGCTTGTCTTACGACTTTGCAGTATCTTTTTGCAATATTTTTTCCCTTACAGCAGGATGCTGCAGGGTTGCTGCCTGCTCCGATATCAGCCCTTGACTGCACCCGAAAACATTCCTCTGATCAGCTGTTTCTGTCCAACGATAAAGATGGAAATGGACGGAATGATGATCATAACAACGCCTGCAATCATCAGAGTGATGGACTGGGAATCCACACTGTCCAGCATACTGATACCGATCTGGACGGTTCTCATATTGTTGGAACCTGTTACAAGCAGAGGCCACATGTACATATTCCATGCATTGATGAAGGTATACACTGCCATAGCTCCGATAGCGGATTTTGTCAGCGGAAGCAGGATCCTTACGATAAATTTCAGATTGCTGCAGCCGTCAAGCTTTGCCGATTCATACAGTGAGATCGGGAAAGTCATGTAAAACTGACGGAACAGGAAAATTCCCATTGCGGATGTAAGGTAAGGCACGATCAGTACCTGATAGGTATCCAGCATTCCCCAGCCTGATACAGTCAGGTAGTTGGAAATGATCGTTGCCTCTCCCGGAACCATCATGGTTGCCATCACAACCATGAAGAGAATACCTTTTCCTTTGAATTCCAGGAAAGAAAACGCAAAAGCAGCAAGAGAACAGGTAATGATCTGTCCGATGGTAATGCATCCCGCCATGATAAAGGAATTCAATATGAATCGGAGAAGCGGAACGGTGCGGAATGCATTGATAAAGTTGGAAAAGGTCGGATTCTTGGGAAAGAGATTCAACTCTGTTGTAAACAATTCACCGGAAGGCATCAGTGCAATACTGATGGCATAAAGCAATGGAAGCAGGATCAGAACTGCAAACACAACATTTGCTGTAACACGGAGTGCTGTTCTTGTCCTTCTTTTTGCAAGAGCTTTTGCATTCATGGCTTTTTTCAGCTCCAGAAGCTCCTCTTTTGACATGTTTCCCACTGCCGGGACTGCCATATTTTCTATCTGGCTCATCAGTAATTCACTCCCTTCTTCTCAATACGGAACATGATCAGTGTGATGATCATGATGATCACAAACAGGATAACAGACTGGGCTGCCGCACTTCCGAAGCGATAGTTAAAAAACGCATCCCTGTAAATGGAATAAACAATAACATTGGTAGACTCATTAGGACCACCCTCCGTCAGGATCTTGATCTGTCCAAAGGACTGAAATGCCTGTATGATATTTACCACCAGTGTGTAAAACATGATCGGGGAAAGTCCCGGAAGCGTCAGGCTGAAAAACTGCTGCACGCTGCTGGCTCCATCCACAGAAGCTCTCTCATAAATGGTCTCATCAATATTTCCGAGTCCTGCGGAAAAATACAGAAAATTGATCCCGCTGTTAAGCCACGCAGTAAGAATGGCTACGCAGATCAGAGCAGTATTCGGATCGTTCAGCCAGTTGATATCCAGGCCGGTAAGTTTGTTCACAATACCTACTGCCGGGTGGAGCATGATCTGGAAGATCATTGCCGCAGAACTGGATGCAATAGCCATTGGCAGAGCATAAGATGTACTGAACACCCGGATTCCCGGAAACGCCTTGTTGCAAAGCACTGCTGCGATCAGACCAAGAAGCATGCCGCCGACCACAACGATCAGCACAAAGATCAGCGTCACCTTCAGACTGTTGATAAAGGATGCTGACTGAAGCAGTTCTTTATAGTTCCCCAGACCAACGTACAGCTTTGCCTGTCCCATCTTGTTGGTCTTGTAAAGACTTAAATAAATTGTTTTCACAAACGGATAAAACAGAAAAATTCCAAAAATAAGCATACAAGGCACCAGATATAAGTACGGTGTGATCTTGCTTTTGCTGTTATTTCCCATAACTATTTCTCCTCCTTGCATAATCAGATTCTATCTACAGGCTGATCTGCCTGCACTCAAGCTCTTCCGTGACATAAATTCATGACACAAAAATATTTTCTTCTGTCTCCGGATCAAACACATGGGCCTTCTCCATATCAAAATACAGAGAAACCTTCTCCCCTACCTGTGTCTGATTTTCCGGACTTAAGCGGACTGCCAGGGTTTTGCCCTGCTCATCAAAATAGAGGATCACTTCCGCTCCCAGCATCTCGCGGTTTACTACAGGCTCATCTACATCTACGCTTTTATTTTCAATACCAAGCTTTTTCGCCTCAGCAAGCTCGTAGATATCCTCCGGACGGATTCCAAGGATCACGTGTCTGCCATTATATCTGTCTGCGATCTGTTTTCCTCTGGTTCCGTCCAGATAAACCTTTTTCACAGTTTTGGCATCATCCAGAAGAAGAGCCGTGCGATTATTTTCTTCTGCTTTTACCGTACACCGGAAAAAGTTCATAGACGGAGAACCAAGGAAGCCTGCCACGAAAAGATTTACCGGATTGTCATAAATACTCTGAGGTGCTCCCACCTGCTGGATCAGACCATCCTTCATGACCACGATCTTAGTCCCAAGAGTCATGGCCTCTGTCTGGTCATGTGTTACATAAATAATAGTGGTATCCAGCTGTTTATGTAATTTTACAAGCTCCACACGCATCTGGGCACGAAGCTTTGCATCCAGGTTGGAAAGGGGCTCATCCATGAGAAAGGCTTTCGGCTTCCGGATAATTGCACTTCCGATGGCAACTCGCTGTTTCTGACCGCCGGAAAGAGCTGCCGGCTTCCGGTCAAGAAGCTGCTCGATCTCCAGGATCTTTGCCACCTCGTGGACCTTTCTGTCGATCTCATCCTTCGGAAGCTTACGTATCTTCAAGGCATATGCCATATTTCCGTAAACTGTCATATTGGGATATAAAGCATAGTTCTGGAAAACCATGGACATTCCACGCTCCTTTGGCTCCAGATAATTGGAAAACTCACCGTCGATCCACAGCTCACCGTCTGTAATCTCCTCCAGACCTGCGATGATACGCAAAGTGGTAGATTTTCCACACCCGGACGGACCTACAAAGATCACAAACTCTTTATCATGTATATCAAGGTTAAAATCCTTCACACCGTAATGCTCCGAATCAAATTGCTTACATACATTTATAAGTGCAATTTCTGACATTACTTATCTCCTTTCTCTTCTCTCGCTCGCATAGTTTGTAGTATAGGATTTTTTCGGCTGTTCAGATATCGTGATTGAGATAAAGCTTTGTGAATTGTATGTTAAATTGTTTCAGAAATTATATGCAATTCCGTTAAATTCTTTCTCCAGAGTAAAATACCCATCGCGTTATGTTGCCACCTTCTTTCGCCGTCATCTCTGTCCTGCATCATATCTTCCAATTTTTATTACATTGATCACAACAGCTCTCTCCAATATGTCAGCAATATGAATATTTCCCGTCTCCTCGCATATCTGAATCAAATAAAAATAGAATATTCATATTTAATACTTGCCTCTCTTCCAGATAAATGCCAACTTTCAGGATTTTATGATCACTTGATTTGTGCAATTTTTTATGTTGTTTTAATTTTTTCTGTAAAATCTCAAATATATGCTTTGTTTTTGTCTAATTTTACCCTTGAAGTTTTGTACATAAGTTAAACAATACAAAATATTGTTCTTAAATTTTCTAACTTTTTGTTAGCCACCTCGTCCGAGAAGTGCTATAATAATCCCAGTCAGAAAAGAAATGCAGAATTCGTGTTACTGCGAACAGCGCGAACAGCAACATTACCGGAATCCATGCATCAGGAGGAGGAATTTGACATGATCACATTGAAAGCAGAGAAAAGAAACCCGAATGTAAAGGCTAAAAAATTAAGACGTGAGGGTTACGTCACAGGAATTCTTAGTGGAAAAGAAATGAAAGAGCCTGTAGCACTTCAGTTTGACGGTGCCGAGGCAGCCAAATTCATTAAAGCAAATAAAGAAGGTACACAGGTTTACCTGGACATCGAAGGCGAGAAAGTTGATGCCCTGGTAAAGAACATTGATTATAATCCAATTGAAAAACAGCTGATGGCTCTGGATTTCCAGGCACTGGTAGCCGGTGAGAAGGTTTCCACAACTGTGGCTGTCAAACTGGAGCACACCGACATGGTTCAGGGTATCGTTGAGCAGGAAATGGAAGAGATCCACTACAAAGCAGATCCGTCCAACCTTCTTGACACCATCGTCATCGACTTCAACGGCTATCCTGCAGACGTCCGTGATATCCATGTAAAAGACCTCCCGATCCCGGAAGGCAAACACGTCCATTTCATCACACCTGAGGATGCAGTTGTTGTTCATATTGGTGAGTATGAGGCAGCTCCGGAAGAGGATGAGGATGCTGAAGCTGAGACAGAAGCATAATATATATAGTAATGATTCAGGGGATTGCCGATTGGCAATCCCCTGGTTTTTTAAATATTAAGATATTTTTCTGTCCATGCATTCCATTTTTTATTAAATTCATTCAATTCTACTACAATAGGAATACTTATATCCACGTGCAATTCTTCCTCTGTGATCAGACCAGCTAACAAATTTTCAAATTGTTTCTTAGCGACCTGCATTTTAGAATATAGCACATCGAAATTCTCCAAAACACTTTCAACAACCTGGCATAACAGCTCAACCATTCTGCTACAAGTACAATCTGTATCAATATTTCCAAAAGACCATTTCCATTCAATCATATCTTTATATATTTGCATCATTTTTTCTGTAGCCTCAATTATCTTATGCCCATCCCCAGCTTCTCCTGATTTTCCAAAAGCTTCTTTTAGATCTTCATTTACACAACTTTCAATTTTACGAATAAAATCTAACAATTTATCCATTTGTGATTTTATAAAATCTACAAACTCATTAGGATCTTCAATGCGTTTTAAACAATCCTCATACTTTCCAAACACCACTTTTTGATTGCGATACTCTCTCTAATTTCGGAAGGACAGTTAACCCGCTTAATAAACTGATATTCTTTATAATCAAATGTAGTATTTTTAAAACTCTCTTTGAAAAGATTAATCATAACACTATTTGCTGTAGTAAAGAAAATCTGAGTATTCCTTTCCGCCATTGATTTTAAAATGTCCAGAACATTCAATACCTGTGTATCATCCATTGTAGCCAACGGTTCATCCAACAGTAAAAACTGAGGTGAATCTGGTGCAGCCATATGTAATGCAAACATAACTGCCATAGCAATCGTTGATCTCTGTCCAGTACTCATTTCATAAGTTCTTACTTCCTGATTATTCAATCCACGAACTGCATAGATTCCTCTGTCATCTATATCCAGTTTTTCAAATTCTCCTGAGTGATGCATCCATTTAAAAAACTTACTGATTTGCTGAATATTATTACGAATTCCTTTTTCTACAAATGAGCTAAGAGAAGGCATCTTTTCAAATGCCTGCACTGCTCTGGCACATCGTTCGACCATCGGCTCATCTTTCTTAATTGTCGCTTTATATTCTTCTAATATCCGTTTTTCAAAAATAACAGAACTCAAAGCTTCTAAACGCTCAACTTCTAATTCACATTTATCATATACCGTATGATATTTTGTTACCCATTCCCCTAAAATATCAGTATCCGAAACTTTAAATTTTGTTTTTAGGTTTTCCAAAGCCTGTTCAATTTCACGATTAATATCCATATCCAATGCTTTTAACTGGGATTCTAAACTGTGAATTTCGCTTCTAAGAATTTCTTCTCTCTGTTCATTTTGTTGAATTTTCTTTTGATTATCAGCAATTACATTCTCTGATGATTCCAATTCCAACTGAATTTTCTCAAATTTATTTTGTAGAAATTCCGCATAAGTACCATTTCCAGATCTTTTATATTCCAAATATGTAGAATCTGTGCTGGTATACTCTTGACAGGCACTGATATTACGAATTGAAAATCCCTGGTTATTCAATGCCGTAAGATGTTCTTCTTTCAAAATATGATCCCACTCTTGAACTGGAGATGTTGCATTAATATCATCTCTGGATGTTTTTACAATACCGTTGATAAAAGTGATTGTCTCATCTTCAGAAAAAACATACTTCCTTCCATATGTCATATTACTCTCAATTATCTGGATAGGAATATTATCGGAATTGTCATCCAAAATATAAACAATATATACCATCGCCTTGCTATTATCCTGGCGAATGTCTTCCCTATACAAATCCCTTTGAAAACTGCTCCATTTTTCTTCATTATCAATGATATCATGGATATGTGTATTTTTTTGATATACAATAATATATTTCTCATCACTGTATTTAGCTTCACAAAAATGACATTCAAAGCCGTGAATGTCAATATTTTGTAATTCGTGAATACCTGTTTCCTGTACAATCCGGTCAAAGCCTTCCATATCTTCTTCTGATTGGACATTGATATGTTCTCTGCGGATGTTTTCCATGGTTTCTACTGCATCCATGAATTCTTCTGATGAACCTTTTCTAAAGGAATCATTTTTTTTACTATTTTCAATGAAATCATCCAGAACATCAAGCTCTATATCCACATCCCAGCCAATGTCATCCAGATGTTTTTCATATAAAGATTCTACAAATTCATCATATCCATTCTGACCGTAAAGATTTTCCATTGAACTTACATAGCGCTCTCTTACATGAAGCTTATAAGAAAGTGCATAAAAAAAAGCTGCATTAATAAGAACCAAGTAATTGGAATATGAATCGCTTTGAGTCCAATTACTTTGAGTCAAATTCGTACAACATTTAAATATAGTTTCATATATAATTATCGTCACTCGACTATCGCCAAGTCTATCCATCAATTTACATGAAAGAGGAATATATATTCCCTCATCTGCAAACATCGCTAATCTCTCTAATATATCATCTAAAAATGAAAAGCCAAACTCCTCCTGAAGCGCCCTCACAATTACTGCTTTCTGCTGAGCATTCATCTTAGAATAATAATATGCCATAATATTCAGCACATCATACTCAACAATTCTGTCAAATTCAGCTCGTGTAAAATTAAACAATTCACGTGAATATTCTTCAAGTATACTGTTAATAACTTTATCAGCCATTTCACTCGTATTTTTTTCCTTACCTATAACACCATATTCCATAGTTCTTACCCCATCTGTTTTAACTGATTCTCATATAATAAACACCAATTTTCTTATTTGCTTTATATAAAGAAACGACTTTTTCTGCTTCTGTATTCTGATATTTTTCTGCAAAAATTCCTCTATTACAGTAACAATATTCTCATTTTTTAACCGCCCATTTATCCGAAATACCAATTTCTTTTTTCCTTGTTCAATCTGCACCTGTATATATTTTAATAATGTATAACGAGTTTGGAAATCACGTCTGTTTTTTATAAAATGATTTGCACTGCCTTTGTTACATTTCGGAATCACATTTTCCGGATTATGCTCCAAATTCATCAAATCATCTGTAAGATTGAAATAGTCATAGGTAATTCTCGTCGATTCAGGAAAACTTATATCCCATGTCACATCCAAATGATATGGCTTTTCGCCAATATTTACAATATTCCAAGCATGAGGGCCCATATTTCTCACATTTTATTTACAGAACCAACTGAGTTGGTTGCACGACAGTCAACATTACACCTGCTTAATATATTGTTATTCAGCCAAACACAGCCTTATCCATTTTAATATCATCTTTCACTGGCTCATAATATTTGTCTATGTACTTTCCCACTTCGTCAATTAGTTTTTAATCTGCCATATCCATACCACCTTTTAAATTCAAGAATAACACTTTTTGTCATTTTTGAAGTCGCATATTAGGCGACATCTGTTTATTTCACTTTATATTCAAAAATACAAAAAACGCCAAAACGTCTTGATTTATAAGACCTTTCAGCGTTCCTAATAGCAGGGGATGAGAGAATCGAACTCCCACCAAAGGTTTTGGAGACCCCTAT
>ENA-OUQP01000993-OUQP01000993.1-human-gut-metagenome-genome-assembly--contig:-NODE-993-length-21881-cov-5.485110_pt1 | contig 21881 bp, 9 predicted proteins | sample MGYA00237951_ERZ548836 | MGnify/ENA primary metagenome ERZ548836 (study PRJEB26490, sample SAMN05194702) | human gut metagenome | biome: terrestrial biome; feature: human-associated habitat; material...
CCCGACATTATCGAGCATTTTGGCAACGCAGATGCCGTGCCGCAGCCGCCGGAGCAGTGCTTAAGCCGTAAGGCGGGAATTGTGCGGTATTGCCTTTATCTTCTCTTTTTTATCCCGCTAAAGGCATCATCCCTGGTTTTTGGCCAGCAGCGCTGCTCCAATCACCCCGGCGCGGTAGCCGAGGGTGCAGGTGGTAATGCGGGTGTGCTTTTTGGCGTAAGCATTGCCAAAAACCATTGGTCCCACCGCGGCGCGCAGGGGAGCCAGCAGGCTCTCCCCCTGGTTGGCCACCCCGCCGGACAGACCGATCACTTCCGGGAAGAAGATGTTGATCATGTTGGTAACGCCCACCGCAAGGTAATGGATGTACTGTTCCACCACGGCTTTGCCTGCGGCATCGCCCTGGGCGGCGGCATCAAAGGCGGTGCGGCCATTTACCCCGTCGCTCTGGACGGCAAGGCCATGCAGGGTGCTTTCGGGGTGGGCTGCCATGGCTTCTTTGGTCATGCGGATCAGGGCGGTGGCACTGGCCAGGCTTTCCAGGCAGCCGGGGCGGCCACAGGTGCAGCGCGGGGCATCCGGGGTGTCCAGAATGACCATGTGCCCCGGCTCCGCCGCTGCGCCGGTGTAACCGGTCAGCAGTTTGCCGCCCAGCACCACACCGCCGCCCACGCCGGTACCCAGCGTAATGATCACTGCGCTTTCGGCCCCTTTGGCGCAGCCCGCCAGTGCTTCGCCCAAAGCGGCGGCGTTGGCATCATTGGCAAGAGCAACCGGCAGGCCGGTTTTGGCGCGCAGATAATCCCCCATGGCAAAATCATGCCAGCCCAGATTGTTGGAGTAGCGCACGATGCCGCCATCCACCGTGCCGGGGCAGCCAACGCCAATGCCCGCTACCTGCTGGCCCTGTGCCAGCTGATTGCAGAGGGCTGCAATATCATCGCACACGGCCTCGGCCGGGCGCGGCAGTTTGGTGGGGGTGCTCGCTTCCTTTATAATAGCACCGTCTGCATCCACAAGCGCAGCTTTGATATTGGTTCCACCAAGGTCCACACCCAGATAATACATGATTGCAGCCTCCTGTACATAACATTTTTTTCAGTGTAGCAGATTGCCCGCCCCGGCGCAAGAACCTGTAGACAAAAAAACATCCAAAAGTAAACCCGGCACTACCCACTGCTCTTTGTCGGGTCGTGCCGGCTGGATTTTATTTTTTATTAGTGGCTGCTCATCCGTTCAGTTTGGCGTACTCTTCGTCGGTAACGGGCTCGCACCATTCGTTGCTGCAATCTTTGCCGGGAACTTCCACAGCAATGTGGCTGAACCAGCTGTCGGCCTTGGCACCGTGCCAGTGCTTGACGTTGGCCGGGATGGTGATCACGGTTCCGGGGGTCAGGCTGACGGCAGGTTTGCCCTCTTCCTGGTACCAGCCTTCGCCTGCGGTGCAAACCAGCAGCTGGCCGCCGCCCTTGGCTGCGTGGTGGATATGCCAGTTGTTGCGGCAGCCGGGCTCAAAGGTAACGTTGGCCAAAAACAGGCCGGTTTTAGGGTCGGTCAGCGGGTTCAGGAACGACTGGCCGATGAAAAACTTGGCATAAGCGGTGTTTGCGGCACCGGTGCCAAAAACATTCTGCTGCTCAAATTCATGTTTATCCATGCACTTCATACTTGTTGCCTCCTGTTTTTCTGTGTCCCTGCCCTGTTGTGCTTGGCGCTGCGGCGCTGGGATACTATGTGACCGCTATATTTTTTCAAAATTCCTTATCGAAAAAACTGCCCGCACAACGGCTTATCATACCGTGTACGGGCAGTTGATTTATAATTATCTACTTTTCTCTCAGGTCTGGGTCGATAAGCGCAACCCCACCTGGTACCCCAGCAGGGTGCGGGTTTCCACCGGCTGATGGCGGATGAGGGAAAGCAGCTGCTGTGCGGTACGGCGGCCCAGCTGTTCGGCATCAAAAGAGACCGCCGTGATCTGTGTCGTACACTCCTGCAGCGCTTCGTCGTCATACAGGGAGGCAAGGCGGATATCCTGCGGCACGCGCAGGTTCAGCTGTCTCAGGGTGCTCAAAGCCAGCAGGGCAACCTGGTCATCCATGCACAGGATGCAGTCCGCCCCACGCTGTACCGCGAGCTCCACAGCGCTGGTGCGTAGATCGTCGCTTTCCAGCTCCAAAAACAGCAGGCTCTCATCAATCTTGCAGCAGGCGCGGTCATGCGCCTGCTTATAGCCTTCCAGGCGGGACTGGTTGACGGTGTACAGCATGGATCCGCCCAGCAAAGCAATGCGATGCAGGCCCTTCATCAGCAGCAGGCTGACCAGCTCGCGGCAGCCGCCCACCTGATCATGGTCCACCGAGATGACATCCTGGTCAGCCGGGCGGCCAATGGCAACAAAGGGGATACCGCTTTTTTTCAGCATGGGGATCAGCGGATCACGCTCCAGCGTGCGGGCCAGAATCACGCCATCAATCTTGCGGTTGACCAGTAGACGCTGCATCGGGCTTGTTTCCTGCTCGCCCACCATCGTCATCAGCACATCATAATCATTGCGGGCGGCAATATCGTACACGGCGCTGACGGTTTTGCGCAAAAATGGTGCGGCAAGGTTGCCGAACTGGCGCGAGAACACCAGTGAGATATTATAAGACTGCTGGGTTACCAACCCGCGTGCCAGCATATTGGGCACATAGCTTTTCTCTTTGGCGTACTGGACCACGCGGGCGCGGGTCGCTTCGCTGACACGGCCATTGCCCGAAAGGGCACGGGATACCGTGGTCTTGGACACACCAAGGTCTTCAGCCATCTGGCTGATGTCAATTTTTTTTCTCCTTCTGTCTGTTTACGGCGCGGCATGGGTTTACTCCTGTTAACGTTTGCTTCTATAAGATCTTCTTTCTGTCCTTGCCGGTTTTCCGCCCCACGGGCAGTTCCCAGGGTACTGTTCCAGAAACCAGTCCCCCACCCCGGCCATTCCCTACTTGGTTAATGGACTTAACATATTATACCACATTTTCCTGGATCATGGTAGCCCCCTGTGCAAAGAAAGCAAAGAACACACTACCCCAGTACGGGGTCATTATATCATTCCTGGCTCTGCTTTTCAACCGATTTCTGGCTCTGTTTCCGTTTTCCAGTGTGTTTTATAACCTGGTAAAGTTTTCTCATTTTGTCCGTATCCTGCTCAGTCATCGTACCTGCGCCAAATTGGGCGGCTTGGGCCAATGCCAGCAGAGCTTCGGCATCCTGGGGTTCAAGGGCGGGGACACAACTTTGCAAAAATGCGGCAAACTCCGGCGCATCGGATGGTGTATCCGGCGGCAGGCCGCGGCGCACCAAAAGGCGGTAGATGCTGCCAAACACGGCCAGCACCCGCGCGTTGCAGCTGCCCCGGCCATACCCCATGGCATGGCGGCGGGCCAGCACCAGCAGCACCACAGCAGCCAACAGGCAACCCCCCAGCAACGCCGCCAAAACCAGCCTGCTGCGGGGCACGATGGTGGCTGCGGGTTCGCTTGCGCTGCTCTCCCCTGCTGCGGGGGCGGTGTCTTGACCTTGAGTTTCGGGCAGCGGGTCGGTGCGCAGGTCGGCCTGTTGGGCACTGACCAGCACGCCGGGGGTCATCTCCATGGGGGTCCAGCCCTGGCCGGAAATGTACACCTCCGCCCAGGCGTGGGCGTTATCGTCCTGCAAAATGGCGTGCCAGCTGCCGTCCTCCTGTTGGGTAAACAGGCTTTGCGGCGCGGCATAGCCCACCACATAGCGCGCAGGCAGCCCGAACATGCGGAACATAACCACCGCCGCCGAGGCAAACTGCACACTGTACCCCTGTTTGGATCCCGTTAAAAAGTAACGGATGGGGTCGGCCCCCTCCGGCGGCTGGGGAGCGCTGGCGTTATACTGGTAGTTGGTGTTTAGGTAGGCGCGGATGTAATCGCCAATGTCCGCAGCTTCGGTCAGCTTCTGGTCCTTTTTGGCTTCATCGCACAGGGTTTGCAGCTCGTCATAGCCGTCCGGCACGGCGGTGTAGCGGCTGGCGGCGTAAGCGGCATAGGATGCTTCCATCCGGTCCAGCACGCTGGGGTCGGCATCGGCGCGGGCTTCCAGCTGGGTTTGGGCGGTATCCCGCGGGTAATACAGGAACACATCGTCCTGCGCGGTCTGGCCCGCGGCGGCGCCATCGCCCTGGATGGTATAATAATCACCCCAGTAGGCGTTGTACGGTGCATAGGTGTACTGGGTATCGGCGTGGATGCGCTCCACCGTCAGCGTCTGGGGCTGGGCGGTGCCGTCATAGGCGGTGCGCAAAAACGGCAGGCTTGCAATGGTCAGCCGGGCGTTATCCTCGGTTTTCCAGTTCATAGCGGCGCTGTCAAAGGCATCGGCATCAGGGGCCTGCCAGGTGGTGCCGTCATAACTGCCGCCGATAAATCCCCGCAGGTATACGGTTTCTTCGGGTTTGTCGCTGGCGGTCAGGGCCAGATCCGTCACTCCGCTGACCTGGATACCCCCGCCCTGGTTCAAGGCGCCATCCGCCACACCACCGGCAGCGGCTTCTACCTGAATGTTCAGCCTGCCGCCGCTGACCCGCGGCAGCCAGGTAATGGCGGTGCTCAGCGCGGCGGATTCCACCCGCTGGGCCGCGGGCTGCAGCCAGCCAAGGGGGACCCCCAGCGCTGGGCGCAGCAGCCACCAACAAGGCAGCGCCAGCGCAAGGCAAAGCCCGCCCGCCGCCAGCGCGGCAGACTTTTGGATGTTATAATGGCGGCAAAGGTTCTGGCGGTAGTTTTCGGTATCGCGCCTGCCCCACAAGGCCCGCCGCTGCACCGAGCAGGAAGCCGCCCACGCCCCCATCCAACCGGCCAAAAGCAGCAGGCAGGCGGGCACAGCAGGCGCGGCCCCGGCCAGCGCCAGCAGCACAACAACGGGCAGCAGCATTAGATCCAGCAGCAGGGCATCCGCACGGCGCAGGGCCGCAGCGGCCAGCGCCCCGGTAACGGGCAGGGCGGCCAGCAGCAAAAACAGCCCCAGCTGCGCCGCACTGCCGCCCTGGGCCACCGGCAGCGCGCTGCCAAGGCGGGCGTTCAGGCTTTGGGCAATGTTCCCGGCGCACTGCTGCGCCCCGGCCAAAAAGTTCCGCTGGCAGATGAACAACACCACAAGATACACAATCACCCCCGCCAGCAGCCCCCAGCGGCGCAGGGCTTGCGGCGCACGCAGGAACAGCGCCCACCCGGCGCAGAAAGCGGCTGCCGCGGGCCACACCCACAACGGCACCGCAATGCCGAACCCGGTGGAAAGCACCAGCAGCAAACCAAAGGTGAGCGCCAGCAGCAGCGCGGCATCTGCCGCCAGCCACAACGCGGGGTGCGCTGCGGGGCGCTGGGTGCTCACCAGCACACGGTCCACAAACTTCAGCCCACTGCCGGGGTCGGCAGCGCCGCGCCGGCTCAGGGCAGTACGTTCTTTTTTGCGCTTGGGCGGGTTTTTGCGGTGCTTCGCCGCCTGTTGGGGAAAATCCCCCCATTCCTCCGCTCCGTCCAGGTCCCCACCGGGGGTCAGGGCAGCGCGCAGGGCGGTCAGCGGTTCGCGCACCATCAGGCGGTCCAGCTTGGCGCTCAGCTTCCAGTGTACCTGCTTGATGGTATCCCCGTCCCGGTACTCCCGCAGCTCATAGCTGCCGCCCAGGGCGGCGCGGGTGTCGGCTTCGTCGCCGTCCTCATCGGGGGCGGTTTCCGCTTTGGCTTTGCCAGCCGCGGCAGCGGGCAGCACACAGATGCTCCGGCTTTGCGCGGCAGCCGGGCACGCCGCGGTGAACACCCCCAGGTGATCCCGCAGGGTGATGCCCCGCACCGCAATGCTCCACACGCCGCTTTTGCCTGCGTTTAGGGTAATGCGCTGTTCGGCGCTCTCCTTGCCGCCCAGCATGGCGGCGCAGCGCAGGGTGATCTGCCCGCCGCCCCATTCATCGGCGGCGTTCAGCAGCACCACAAGCGCAGGGATGGGCAGCCGGCTGCGGTTGCGCAGCCGAACCGTCAGGGTAAAATCTTCGCCCTGTATCACGGGTTTGTCCGGCACCAGCAGCTCTGCCGTTACCTGCCTGCGCAGATAGGCGGCGTCCAGCCGCAGCAGCACCAGAAGCACCAGCGCAAACGCTAACAGGAACACCGCCAGCGGTGCCTGGGTGATGAGCGCCGCAGCCAGCAGCACCAAAAGCACCAGCGCCCGGCCCAGCTTACCTGCCATGGCGGTCAGCCTTTTCGGGGCGGGGGCGCGGCACGGTGCGCAGCAGGTCCTGCATTACGCTGTCCACCGTTTCGCCGCCTGCGCGGGCCTGGTCGTTCAGCACCAGGCGGTGGCGGGCAACCGCATCAAACACAGCGGTCACATCCTGCGGGGCAACAAAATCCCGCCCCGCCAGATACGCCGCCGCGCGCGTCATGCTGGCCAGCGCCAGGGTGGCACGGGGGCTTAACCCCACGGCCAGGCGCGGATCCTTGCGGCTGGCCTGGGCCAGCGCCACAATGTAGCGGTACATCAGCTCATGCACAAATACCGTGCTGACCTCCTGCTGCATGGCAAGCAGATCCGCCTGACCGGCAACGGGGCGCACACGGTCCAGCAGGCGGCCTTTGCTCTGCCCGGCCAAAATTGCCAGCTCCGCTTCCTCATCGGGGTAGCCCATTACGGCGCAGACCATGAAACGGTCCAGCTGAGACTGCGGCAGCATCTGCGTGCCGGCGGCGCCGATGGGGTTCTCGGTTGCAATTACGGTAAAGGGTGCGGGCACCGGGCGGGTGACGCCGTCCACCGTCACCGTGCCTTCTTCCATCACTTCCAACAAAGCCGACTGCGTGCGGGAGGAGGTACGGTTGATCTCATCGCCCAAAAACAGGTTGCACATCACCGCACCGGCGTGGTACACAAACTTGCCGGTCTCTTTCTGGTAGACCGAAAATCCCACCAAATCGGACGGCAGAACATCCGGCGTAAACTGCACGCGGCTTTCTTTCAGGTCCAGCGCGCGGGCAAAGGCCAGCGCCAGCGTGGTTTTGCCCACGCCGGGGATATCCTCAATCAGCACATGGCCGCCCGCCAGCATGGCCATCCAGATGGTGTTTACCGTTTGCTGTTTGCCCTGCACGGCCTTGTTTACTTCGGCCGTAACGGCGGCGGCCTGCTGTGTGTACTGCATGGTTAATCCTCCCGGTGTTTTTTCCATATCACCATAATGCCAACGGCGGCGGCAATAACCACCAGCCCGGCCCACAGTGCGTTGTTTTCCAGCCAGATCATGGTATTGGAGATCGCGCTCCCCTCGGATTCCGCGCTGCCCTCCCCCGGCAATGGGGTCAGGGCCTGGGGGGCCACTTCGGCAATGGAGCTGCCGCCGGCATCCTCCACGGTCACCTGGCGCGGCGTTTCGTCCCAGGTAGCGGCGCTTTCCTGCAAATCCTCCTCTTTGGTGGTGTCCGCAGCGGCGGTGTCGTGCTCCGCAATTACCAGGTAGCGCTGGCTGTTGCGGGTGTAGGGGTGGCAGGTGGAAAGGGTCAGCAGGTCCCGCCCCGGCTGGATCAGCACGGCGTTGATATCGCTGGGGTCAATAATTTTCAGCTCGCTCACGCGGTAAATCAGCGTTTCCCACGGGGTGGTCAGCTGGATCTTGTCCCCCACCTGGATCTGCTGCACGTTGCGCAGCATTTCCGCGCCATAATAGCCGCGGTGGGCGGCAATCACGGTGTTGGTGTTTTCGCCGCCCAGCGGCATCGAGGTCTGGCCCAGCAGCGCCGCGCCTTTGGCCAGGTTTTCGCGGCTGGCGCCCAGGTAAACGGGCAGCTCCAGGTTCAGGCGCGGGATCCACAGCACAGCCAGCACATCATCGTCATAGCCATAGGCAGCAAGGTCCAGCGGGGCTTCCTCATAGGCGAACGGGTCGGTCAGGCCGCTTTGGCCCCCAGCGTAAATTTCCGCGTTATAGTCCTGCATCGCGGCGTACAGTTCAGGGTAGGCGCGTTCCGGCTCCGGGGGTTCGGCTGTGGTTTCCTCCGCCGCGGGGGCGGTGGGCTGGGCTTCGGCGCGGGCCGCAAACTGCGCAGCGGTTTTGGCGTTGCGGGTGCTGGTCCACCACTGGGCGGCGGTGGGCTGTATCAACAGCGCCAACCCCAGCAAAATGGCCAGCCAGGCCAGAATTTTAGCAATCAGCCGTCCCATCAGTCATCCTCCTCGCGCTTTTTGCAGCGGTGCAGCAGCAAAAGCAGCAGCAGCGCTTCGCCGCCAATCACAATGCTGCCCGTTACCGCGATCCACGGCCAGGCATCCACCACGCGCTTGACCACCGTTCCGGTGCGCAGCGCCTGATACTGCACGGCCTGCGGGGTGTTGGTTTCTTCCTCTCCATTATAAGGGATGCGGGTGCCGCGCACAAGCATGCGGTGGGTGTTGATGGCATACGGCGTGCAGGTAACAAGGGTGCAGTAATCCTGCCCCGCGGTGATTTCCAGATCCTCGGTGTGCTCCGGTTCCACCACTTTGATTTGATCCACCTGGTACGCCAGCGTTTCATCCAGAATATGCAGGTAGAAACAGTCGCCCTCTTCCAGCTTGTCCAGGTCGGTGAACAGCACGGCTTCGGGCAGGCCGCGGTGGCCGGTCAGCACGCTGTGGGTGCTTTCGCCGCCAAGGGGGTAGCTGGAGCCTTCCAGGTGGCCGACGCCCTTTTGCAGCACATCATCGCTGGTGCCTTCGTAAATAGGCAGGTTGACGTCAATTTTCGGGATGGTGATATACCCCAGGCTTTCGCCCACATCCACAAGGTCCACATAGCTGGTGCCGGTATCCTCCGCTTCGCCTGCGGCATCGCGCTCCACGGCGCTGTCCAGCTGCTGGTTATAGCGGCGGGCGGCCTCCTTGGCGGCGTCCAGTTTTTCGGTATCCATGCTTTTTACGGTATCATCGTAATTTTGGATCGCTTCGCTGGCGTGGCGCTGCGCCACCGCGTTGCTGATAACCGGGTACGATGCCACCCCAATGCCGGACAGGATCATCAAGGCCGCAAAGCCAACTTTTAGTTTTGTTGTGGTATCCATAGCGTCACCGCGAACCTTTCCGTGAGAGGGTTGAAGTTGGGAACTGATGCAATTAGAAATTAGAAATTAGGAATTGGAAGTAGGCAAAAGAATAAATAATAAAGAATAATGAATAATTGTGGTGGACCGCGGCGCATTGCGCCGCTCAGGAGATATTGGGTTGGGGGTGGTTTTTAGGGTAGTGAATAACAATAAAATAATCTGTAGGGCCTTACGGCGTTGCACACCACAAAATTGTAATAAACCTCGCCCTGCATGTAGGGGGCGGCGTCCCCGACGCCCCGTTTGACGGGCCTAATAATTGCCGCCCATCCGCCCCGCGCAACAAACATAAAAACCATTTGTAGGGGCCGATGCTCGCCATCGGCCCGTTGGCGGGCCTTGCCATATTTATTTTTAGGTTCTGCACGGGGAACCACCACTCAGTCTGCGTTGCAGACAGCGCAAACATAAGGTGAGATATTGGCGCCCCTTGAGGGGAGCTGGACGCGGAGCGGCCTGAGGGGTGGTTCCTCGCCGCAAACCTGACGCCCATGGGGTGGTTCCCCACGCAGGGCCTAAAAATCAACCGAACAACGGCCATGTACACCCAAAAAATTTATTCCCCAATAACCCACCATAGGGGGAGGGCCAAATCCGGCCCTCCCCCTGTGTATGATGGATTATCCCTCTATACCCTATTGGTGAATTGTAAAATTGTTTTGCCTTGCGGCGGGCGCATCAGGCGCGGTTTTTCTTTTTCAGGCTCAGCAGCACGCCAACACCGGCCACAACCAGCAGCACACCAATGCCGCTGAACAGCAGGGTGCCGAAACCACCGGTGGTGGGCAGGTTGAAGCCCTTGCGGTTGATGATGACGATCTCTGCATATTTGTACTCAGTATCGCCATTCATAACCTTGGTGGTCTTGTAGTCATGCTTAATCAGTTTACCCGTCTCATCAAAGGTTTTCGTATCATCCCATTTGGTGGTGTAGTCCAGAGTCAGGTTTGCGTCCACCGGCTCAGTCAACAGGTTATAGCCTTCGTGAGTCTTGGTTTCAACCAGCTTATACTCGCCATTCGGCAAACCATTTGCAACAGCCTTACCGTCTTTGCCCGTCTTCAAAGGCATAACAGCAAACCACTTAGGCTCATTCTCACCATCAGTAACGTTCAGCTTTTTTGCTTTTGCTTCCGCAGGCGTTAAAATGGTCTTATCAGCACCCATAAACGTAACGGCGGTGCCAGCTTCGTTAATCTTATCTTTTTGGGGATCAACCTTTTTATAAAGGGTAAATTCAACATTCTCCAGCGGTTCGCCATCCGCACTATCACCCTTTTTCAGGATGCCAGTCTTGAACGTATAAACAACAGCTTCGTCATGGATATCATACGGAGGATCCTCTTCGGTAGTTTTAATATCTGTCTTCTTGGAGTATTTCAGGTCGGCACTGTTTACATTGCCCACTTCACCAACCGAAGCTTTGTCCTGGAGCTTTGCGGTATAGGTAATGGTAATGGTTCCACCTGCATATTCAGCAATCTTTTTAGTATCAAATGCAATCGTAAAGCCAGACTTACCCGTATCAGTCGTTGGCGTCAGGGTATACTCAGTACCCTCTTCAAATTTCTTTTCTACAGCTTCGCCAACTTTTACACCTTTAACAACAATATCATTATTAACAACCAGCTGGTCGCTATTCATTTCATCAGATACGGTGAAAGTCTTCAGTTTTGCAACGTTTTCAGGAACATTGACAGTCAGAGTATACGGAACATCATCACCAATGCCATAGTCTGCATCCTTTTTACCTGTAATTTCCTTTTTGAAGTCCGGCTTGTAGTTCTTTACTTCAACCTTTGCTTCCTTAACAGCATTAATGTCAAAGTTCTTTACATCATTTTCAGGGAATTGCGCGTCTTCAACATCAGTATTGGTCGCTGCAACCATCTCGCCATTGTCACTGATCTTAAAAACATAGGCAATGCCGGAATCCAAAATGTAACCATCTTCTGCATTAACTCCAGTTTCCACAAAGGCATATACACCTTTGGTCAAACCAGAAACACTGATTTGGCCATTTGGACCCGTGGTAAGGACACCCGTATCATCAACTTCGTTAAGAAAATTGCCTGTATTATCTACGCCATTTGCAGGCTTCCTCACAATCTGAGTCCATGTTTTGTCATCATTCTTCTTATAGAGCTTAAACTTGTAGCCCTGCATGGTTAGAACTTCTTCATCCGTACCGCTCTGCTTACCGACTTTCTGCAAATCAGCCTGACCATATGCAGTAGAGTTTTTCGGGAAGACATGAACATCGTACAGCCAATCAGTCAGACCGCCATTCGTATCATCCGAGACTTTTGTCATAGGAACAGAGACAAAGAACGGCTTACATGCAGTCCTGACAGAATCCGGTGTTTCGGTTTCAAGCACAAGGTAAAGGCCCAAAGGCAATACTTCTGTCTCCCCATCTTTACCCGGCACTTTGCCAAACTGAACAATGCCACTGGCATCTGTCGTTTTCGAACCGACTTCAGTTACAGTTTCAGCCACGCCACTCTTCAATTTATAACCGCCGGTAGTAGCATCAGGTTCTGCATACGCTGTCCAGCTTGTAGGCCAAGCTACATCTTCACCATCATAATATTTTTTCAGATCTTCTTCATTCTTAACCTGATAAACGGTAAAGGTTGCACCTGCCAACGGAGTAGGCGCTTCATCTTTGCCATTCGAAGGAAGACTCCCTGCGTCTTCTGCCTCGCCGGTTGCAGGCCCTCTATTTGTTTCGTTCCACTCATACTTATGAATCGTAATGGAACCTTCCGTTTCCGTCCAAACCGGATTTGCAGTGTTTGTCGTTGTTGCTCCACTGCCATCCTCTGCCATTGCTGGCATGGCGCACAGGCTGAGGGCCAGGGCGGCGCTCAACAGGCCTGTGAGAAAACGTTTTGCTTTTTTCATTTCAGTACCTCTTCTCTTAAAAAAAACCATCATCGGATGGGCGGCAAAGCCGCCCGGCTTAGGGGTTCTGCATCAGCACGGCGTGCAGTGCGGGGCGCTGCAGCGGGGAAACGCTGCCGCGCCGCCCGCACTGTGCCGTAAAGAAAAAAGGGAGGGAAAACCGGGCCGCTTGCCCACTTGGCTTAAGGTGCATCTGAAAACAAAGGAAATAACGGATATTTCGCAGCCACAAGCAGGATGTAAGGCAAAGAGCCGCCGGAATCCTTTCCGGATCCCAAGGCTTTTTAAGCCTTAGCGCAAAATCCGGCTGCGCTTATAGAAACAGGCGATATTTTCAGCTTTTCAGTTATACCCCGGCTTATGGCTGCGCCCTGCCGTAAAACGGGCGCGCACTGGCGGGCAGGCCCTGTACCCTGGGGGTCGCTGGGTTTCCGGGGGATGGTTAATGTCGCCGGCCCCCTTTCCTGTTGTAGCGGAATGTGAATATCAACAGCCCTGCCACCGCCAGCGGCATGCCGATCAGCAGCCACAGGCTTGGCGCGTCTGCACCCGTGTGGGGCAGCTCAGGCGTTTTACGGTTCAGAACGGTAAGGGTCATGGTGTAGGTGTTATTGGCGCCCGGCTTAAACTTGTCTTTGTCCTCAATTGCCTGTCCATCAATATAACACTTGCCGTCTTGGGTAAATTGGATCTCAATTGGCTGTGCCAACAGGTTGTACCCCGGATGTGCCTTGGTTTCCGTCAGGCGGTATGTACCGGGTTCCAGATTTGTGAACGGGTTCGGGGTTATCTTGCCGTCCTTTCCGGTTGTACCGGTAATGGAACCTGTGTTTGTGCTATCGAATTTGTAGTTTTTATCTACTACCCACTGCGTTTTTCCTTCGGTTGTTGTTTCGACCAGCTTTTCCAGCTTGAACTCAACACCACTCAAGGGCACGTCATTGTTATTTTTGTCTTTTTCCGCGTCCTTCTTGATGATATTCAGTACAAACTTCGGGTTCTGCAGCGTGTTGGTCAGCTCAATCTTGCCGCTGCCGCCGGTGATGGTTCCATCGGGGGTTACTGTGGCTGTATTGCCTGTTGAGCTGCCCGCGCTGTTCGTTTCGCTGTTTGGTGTTGCTTTAGCCGTTACAACATACGTATTACCGTTAATCGTAATGGTTCCGTCTGCCGCTGCCGGGGTAAATTTGCCAGCCTCATCCACCGTACCTTCCACAATGCGGTAAATATAGTTATTATCCGCGCTGCCGTCAATCGGGTACTGATCCAAACCGCTAAAGGTAAACTGCCAGTGGCTCTCACCGCGTTTAATGATAACATAGTTTGGATCTGGGCTGGTTGTGGTCTGGTACTTTACCGGTTTCCAGTTTTTTTCATTTTCCAGGCGGCGCTGGAGCTGGATATAAATCTCGCTCGGCTGGTTCTTAAGTTCCTTATTCTCTGCATCTATCCAGAGCTTATCGAACGCAATGTTGATCAGTTTGCGCTGGGTGTTGGTAAAGATTGCGGTAACTTCCGGATTGTTCGGATTTTCACTCTCCACAATCACGCCTTCCACCATGGTGTTGTCGTTGATCAAATGGGCATTGTTTTCGCCGCCCGTAACCGTTACGCTTTGCAGTCTGGAATCTTTCGGTTTAACTTCCTCGATGGTATAGCGGGTGCCAACGGGGATACCGGTGATGGTGCAGATGTGTTCCGGGTTTTTGGGGTCGTTCATGTTAATCGTATATTCTCTTATGATGTCCCCATCTTCCAGACCCTCACCGCCAACATTACTAAAGGTAACTTTGAACTCGTAGGTTCCGGTCAAGGTTTCACCCTCTGCGGCCTTCTTTTGGATTTTCAGCCCGCCGGTTTTGACGGTGTTGACGTATTCTACCTTTAGCTTTGTCAGCGTGGAGCTTGTTTCGTCCGGGTCCTTATAGGAGCGGAAGACGATGGTGTTGGCGGTAGTGGGCTTCTTTTCGTCATACTTGTTTTGAACACCGCCGCTTTCTTGTTCCGTCTTATCCGTAATCATTTCCGTTCGGCCATCATCGGGGCCGTCGGCGGGGGAGCTCTGGCTAACCAGCGACTTGTTCGTGTTGTCAACTGTCACGGATTTGCTATCGCCCTTCATCGAAGTAACCGCCTGCCCGTTCTCGTACACCGTCCATTTGGTGTCGTACAGGTTTTGGTTCAGATCCTCTTTGAGCGAAATGTAGCTGCCGCGGCGGAACTGGTCGCTGAAGGTAACGATTTCTCCATCTTCCAGAACAAAGCGTCCGTCCTTTTCCACCAACTGGGTGTCTGTGTCCATGTTGGAGGTGTACTGTGCGTTTTCGGCGTTTTGCAGCTGACCGGTTTTGGCGGAGCCGTAATCCGGGATTTCCTTCTGATCGGTTGTAAAGCCGGACATCGTACTTGGCTTCGCTTTGGGAATGAAGGTAAAGTTCCTGAAATAGATGTTGCGGCTATAGTTATCGCCCACGCGGATGGTTGTAACGTTGCCGCTAAATTTGCTGTCCGAACCGCCCTGCTCTTTCATCTTGTGCAGGTCCAGCTTTACGGTGACCCATTGGTCTGTCTTCAGTTCGACCGAGCCATACGTTGCGCCGTTAATGCCTGATGTGCCAAGGCTGCCTTTTTGGCCGTGGATAGGTGTTTGTTCATCCAGCAGTTCCAGATACAGGTTGTTGAGGGAAAGTTCACCACCATCATCGTGCTTAACGTAAACCTCGAACGTAAGGAAGCGCTCGTTTTCGATATTGATGGGTTCTTTCAGCGTCAGGATGCCATAACGGTTCTTACGCCATTTACTGACGGGTTCCGTATCCATATAGCGTGCGTACCAGTGAAGGACCTTTTTGTTATTCGTCTCGGAATCTGGTCCGGGGTTATCAGCCCTCTCGAAAATGTAGGCATCGTTATTTGGGGTTGCGGGTTCAATAGTGCTTGTCTCCAAATTCACCACTTGGGAGTGAGTACCGCTTGTATCCGGGTCAGCGGCTTTTTTTTCTCCATAATGGGTTGCCTGGTTCTGGATGGTGAAGTTGAAGATTTTCCGGCCTGTAAAGCATTTTTTGAAGTCATCGTCAGTAACGTTGCTCAGATCGACCTTTTTTTGAACCTGCAGCTCGTTATTATCCGGGAAGTTGAACGCCACCGCCATGTTGGACTCCCACATACCGCGTTCCATATAGTACATGGTAAGGGTGTGGGTGCCGGGCTTCAACGTTGTTGTTTCCTTGCTCTTGTACTTAAAGGTGATTTTGTTACCCAGATACGTTACGGTTTTGTCTTCGACAGAATCATAAACCGTGTTGTTGCTTGCCTTGATGTCGCTGACATACGAGGTGTAGTTGTTTCCGTTGGTGTCCGCGCCAAACTCCAGCAGGCCAGAAGCTTTACCGTGGTCACCGCCAACATCCAGTGCAAGCTTACCGTCAATGTAGACCCAGACGTCATCATCGCCGGAGAAGAAGAACTTGATGGGGATGTTGTTGCCATTATCATCTTTTACTGTACCATCGCTTGTCAGGGTAAACTGGAATTGCAGCTTAGCACCAAAGCCATAGTTATAAGTAGAAGCCTGGTTTTCACTCGCCCCGCTGTTGAAGGGGAAGAAGCCGTAGGTATCAACCACCTCTTCTTTCCCGTCGTTATTCACCTTTTTTACCTGTACAGGCGTAGAGTCAGACTTCAGGTTTTTGGACTGGGATTTCTGTGCATCTTGCTTCTGTAGGAAGTAACCCCCATTATCTGGATCGTTTTTCAGATACAGTGTCGTTTTGTCACTATCGAAGTACCAGTACTTGACGCCTTTTTCGTTGGCATTGGTAGCGTCCGATTCTTTAAAGACTTCATCTTGTGTAAAGGGGAAAGAAACCTCTTTGTAGACATTGCCAAGTTTTGCCTTTTTGGAGTTTTCTCCTTGCAGGAATTCTTCGTTGAAGAACGGCATAGCAAGATTGGTGCCGTTCATTATAGGCTCGCCGTTTTTTAATTCAGGGCCAGCCAAGCCTTGGAAGGTTTCGTCGTACAGCTTTTCTTGACCTTGCCCTAAACCATTGCCGTCTTTATCGCTTGTCGAGTTGTTGACGGCCATAAACATGTTTTTCATGTTTTTATCTGTGGTGCTATAGCCGTACAAATTCAGCTTATCGGCAATCTCACTAAAGCGAATTCCCCATTCTTTGCCGTCCGCACCCACTGCATCAGGCTGGAACTGGCCTGTGTACATAGGATAAGGAACAGTAGTACCACTGTTGCTGTAGTAATCGCTCAGCGCCTGATCAAATTCACGGAAGGTTACCCAGTTGCGGTGACTAGCTTTATTATCATTATCTTTGTAATTATCACGGTTCTTGCCGTTCAGTTCATAATCTGTATAATAGTCATACAGCGTACTGGTAACATACTTTGTGTTTGGATCTTCCGTAAATTTAGCATCGGCAATATCTACTATTGTAGTATTTTTCCACTTTTCGGCATCACGCGGGGTATCTTTTGGAGCCCAGTAGCCGCCGCGTTGGCCATTGCCACGTTGGCCCTTGCCATATACTGCATCGTCATTCGTGTCCGCATAGAAGCACGGTTCCTTATCCTTATAATCAGGGATGGTTTCCCAACCTGTACTGTCGCCGCGGCCTGCAAGGTTATCATCGTTACTCAACGGATACGAAGAGAATACAATTTGGGTATAGCCCTCCGGCACATCTGCTGCATAGTAATCTGTGCTCCCAATCCGGCTCATTGTGCCGTTTATGCTTTCGTTGCCATTTTCTCCTTTTAAGCGGTAGTAAACCGTACTTTGCTTGTCTTTGGGGATTGAATAGTCGCCGCCAGTATCATCTTTACCTGTTGTTGGCAGCTTTGAGAAAGTAGCATCGTAATAGATACGGAAAGAGTTTTCTCTACCCCATCTTACGTTGTCTGCGTCAGTATAGATAAAGCAGTCACTTGTTTCACTGTACATAAAGGATTCTTTATCATTACCACTAACAGATTCGTTATAGAAGTTATAGTATTTGCTGGTTTTGTTTTTACCGTCCTCAACCCATGTAAACTGAACATAAGAGCATTCCACGTCTGGGATGGTAAAACCAACGAATTCTCCCTGAGGAACATCTTTAGCATCTGAGCCATCATTAACCAATGTTAATCCATTTTCACCAGAGATATAGAAATTTGCCTTTACGTTCGTTAAATTAGCTGTACTGCGGTTTTCGAACTTGATGGGTTTGTTTGCAAAGTGTTTGTGGCCCTCTAAAGTGGATGCGTCTGTCCATGTTCCATCTTCCGCATCATACATTTTGAGGTTGTAGTAACTAATAGCGTCACCAGATGTTACCAGTATCTCAGCTTTCCATTTTCCATCACTACCCCATAGCTGAATCTGAATCTTTGTAAAATTATTGCCCGAAGCATCAGTACAATTCCTCAATGCATAGATTGTGCGGCCATCACTTGTTTTGATGGTTGTTTTTTCCATTGGATGTGTACACCAATTACTGCTATTATCCATTTGCCCATTGAACTTAATAACATCTGTATCAGCAATTGTGTTACCATTAATTGTGTTACTACTATTTACTGCAAAGTAAACCGTGAATCCATCTGCCGCTTCCGGCTCACTAACTGCCTGCACGTTATCCACGCTTTCTGCGGCGTACATCTTCTGCGGCTGTTCGGTCGGTTCCGGGGTGGCGGTGGGGGTCACGGTCGGCACAGGGGTGGCCGTTGCGGTGGCTGTCGGTTCCGGGGTCGGGGTGGGTTCTGCCGTGGGCTCCGGCGTTTCGGTCGGGGCGGGCTGCTCCGGCTCGGCGCTTTGTTCCGGTTCCGGGGTGGCGGCATCCGGCACCGGGGTGGCGGCGTTCTGCTCCGGCGGAGTGGTATCCTCCCCGGAGGCCGTTCCCTGCCCATCCTCCAGCAGCTCTACTTCGCCAGGTGCGTCGGGCAGAAGATCCACCTCGGCGTATACAGGCAGGGCCATTGCCATAACCAGGCAAGCGGTGACAAGCAGCGCTGTCAGCCGGCGCGCCCAACCTGTTTTGTTGTTTCCTGTTCTATTCAATCTGCTCACCCGTCTTTCCCGCTGGCTTGATGGAAGCACATTGTTCCACAGGGGATCCCTGTGAAACAGTAAAAGAAGCCAGCTTCTTTTACTTGCGCAACCGTTGCCCTGTTGTTTTCAAAAAAATTACGCATCGAGTCTTCTCATTGCGCATTTATTTTTTATTATTAAAATATAGCACCTTTACACCAGAAAGACAATACAATCCACGCAAATTCCTGTTTTTCGGCACTTTTACTGATTGCGCTTTCCTCCAATTATATAATGTGTTCAAAGCCTTTGTATAATTTATTTCTAATTTTCTTTTGGCAGCGGTCATTTTTATATACTTTGACCGCGCGTTTTATGATCCTCTGCGCACACAGAGCGCAACTTTGCCGCAAAATTCGCCTTTTTTGTTGCATTTCACTGTTTTTGCGCAATTATTTGTTTCGCATGCGCCTGTTTGTGGCGGGGCCTGGCGGCGGGGTGGGCGCCTTGTGGGAGGGATGGCAGGTTTGCGGCGCACGGTTCCCGTTTTTTTGCGGCGCGATGGGTACACCGCGCCCCTGCAAACGGTTTGCGGTGTTTGCGGCGGCGGGTGTGTGTTTGGTGGATTGCACGCCCGCCAACGGGATGCCGTTCTCCCTTTACAACGGGGTGCGGGTTTGCTGCAGATATGACATTCGCTTTTTTGTCCCCCCTGCCCTGCCCCTGATTCCCGGTTCCCCCTTGCCGATCTCTATTTGCGCCAGCTCCTGAGGTGCATCTGAGAGCAACGAAAATAGCGGATCTTTCGCAAGCACAAAATCCGGCTGCGTTTACTGAAACAGACGAGCTTTTTGACGTTTCAGACAGATCCCAGCTTTCAATCTATCCTGTGTAAACTGCAACCCCTCACGCGCCATTCTGTGCGGCACTTACCTTATAATATAGGGGTGCTACCCTGTGTAAATTTGCAACTGATCTATTTGAAGCAGCTGTGAGCTGTTGCAATTTTGCACAGGGTATTGCCCGCATTCTGTGCCGAACATTCCCGAAACGTGTTGGAAAAACGCACAGGATTGCCTTGTTTCCCTATGCCGCTTACCGTTGGAAAAACGCACAGGTTACCCCAGGAACAGTTGCAATTTTACACAGGGTATTCCCGCTCCCCCGCCCCGCCGTGACCCGCGTACCTGTTGGAAAACCACACAGGATAGGCCCGTTCCCCGTGTTGCAATTTACACAGGTTTGGCTGTTTTTGGCTTATTTGCAACTTTACGCAGGTTGCTTTCCGCACAGGAAAATGGTGGTGGAATGCACAGGCTGCAGTTGGTTGAACACACAGGTTTGCGTTGTTAAATTACACAGGCTCTACCTATTACTAATATAGAACTAAATATCTAAGCCATAATAACAACCAGAGGTAAGCCGGGAGATGGGGGAGAACGGGAAAAAATTGGTGTTGCCATTCCATCAGGTTACAGAACTCTGAAACAACAGGACAGAAAAGCACAATTAAACCCTGTGTAACCTGCACCCGGGCTGCAACCCCCACAGGATATATGGCAAACCACAACACGGGTGTTGCATTTTGCACAGGGTAATGGCGGTGAAACCCTGTGTAAATTTGCAATTCTTGCGCTGGATAACAGGATGTGCTATAATGTTTAGCATGATGTGCGTGACCACCCGGGATACAGCAACCGATATAGGAGGCCCCTGCTTATGGCGGCAAGTAAACAGAAAAAAGATGATCCGTTTGTCGTTACGTTTGAAGAACGCGGGGACCAGACCATCGTTCGCAAATCCAATGACCTTGTACAGATGACGCGCAACAACCTGACGCTGAGCCAGCAGCGCCTGATGCTGCATATTTTTTCGATGATTAAGCCGGAGGATACGGACCTGCCCTCTTATGAGCTGAGCATTTATGATTTTATCAAGATGACCGGCATGGACCCGCACAGCGGGGCGCTGTACAAGCAGGTGCGCAAAAATATTGAGGAGCTGGCCAACGCGCCCATCCAGTGGATCAAGAATAACGGAACTTCCACGGTGGAAACATTCCGCTGGATCGATAAAGTGCGCATTGATGAGGGCCGCGCGCGCATGACCATCACGCTGGATCCAGTGCTGAAACCGCACCTGGTGCAGCTGAAAACCCTGTATACCACCATGGATGTGACCTACACCATGCTGATGCGGTCCACCTATTCCATCCGCATTTACGAGCTGTGCAAGAGCTACCAGAGCCTGTACCTGAAAAAGAAAGCGGCCGGGGAACCGCTGGTATGGAACCTGAGCATGCTGTATGAACAGCTTTCGTATACGGCCAACCGATGGTCGGATTTCCGCCGCCTGGCACTGGAAAAGGCAAAGGCGGAAATTAACGAAAAGACGGATATTATTTTTAATTACGATGTGTACGAAAAAAAAGGGCAGAAGGTTCTTTCGCTGGTGGTAACGATTGACCCGGTGGATGATGCCGCCGCACAGGCCAACCTGGACAGCATCAACAGCACAGTGCGCAAAAAGAGCAAAAAGAAGGGCCGCCCCACCGTGGCGATTGAGGATTCGCTGCTGGATGACCCCAGCGTGATCACCTTTGATTATGTTTCGGCACCGGAAACAACGATCCCCTATTCCTTTGGACGCCACCGCACCGAGCTGCGGGAGGAAATTGTTGTGAAAGCGCGCATGGATCAGCTGCGCGCGGAGATTACGCCCGAAGAGCTGCACGCGGTGGAAGTGATCATTGATGTGTTGGCTGATGCCTGCTGCACCATCCAGGCAGGCGATGGCGAGCAGGACGGCGGCAACAAAACAGTGTTTGGAAAGATGAATGCCATCATCCTGGATTGCGGCGGGCTGACCAGTTGGCTGGCCGGTGTGGCACCCCGCTATGCACAGGAGATCATTCCCCGGTCGCAGACGATGCGCAGCCCGGCGCGGTACCTGAACAAGGTGCTGCGCGAGGATATGGATAACTATCGCATTTATATTTTCCGCAAGGCAAAGCCGGCAGCAGAGCCCAAAGAGGAGCTGTTGGAAGCGGAGTACCATGTGATGGACGAGCCGGTGCAGCAAACGATGCCGGAGCCTGAGCCGCCCAAGGTAGAGCTGATTCCTGAAACGATTGTAAAACGGCAGGATATGCGAAAAGAGTTTGCAAAGTTTGTAGATGATGGATACCTGGAAAAGACGTTGACGAGCGGCCAGCGCGGCGCTTACCACGAAATTTACCGCCACCTGGCAGCGCGGTGCGTGCCATCGCCTTCCAGCCTGCGCAATGGGCTGAAAGACGAAATGCGGCTGCATTACCTGGCCTGCATGAATGAAGTGATTGAAAAGTATGGCAGCCTGACCCCATTGATGGAAGCTATGGCGCATGAACTGGACTTTGATGTGTTCTGGGCAAAGGCCGCCAAGGACCCCAACGTGAATAACCCGATGGGGCTGTTCTACCACATTATTGAAGAACGCGCGCTGAACCCGATCGGCACCATAATGAACGACCAGGCACAACGGCAGAAGGTTGCCGCCAAGGAAAAAGGTGAAAAAGATAAGTGGCACAACGAAAGCTGGATGGATGCTTTTGAGGAAGATATCCCGGATGACAGCGAAGAGTAATTGAGATGAAGCGGAGCGGAACATCCGGGAGTGCTATTATAATAAGGTAAGCAGCGGCTGGCAGATTGCTGGCCGCTGCTTTTTTGTTGGGGTGCAGCTGAGAAATGAAAATATCCGGCGTTTTTTGATTTCAGATACATCTTGGAATAATAGGTGAGAATGAAGGCTGTCTCTTATACACATCTCCGAGC
>ENA-OUQP01000994-OUQP01000994.1-human-gut-metagenome-genome-assembly--contig:-NODE-994-length-21877-cov-6.372010_pt1 | contig 21877 bp, 15 predicted proteins | sample MGYA00237951_ERZ548836 | MGnify/ENA primary metagenome ERZ548836 (study PRJEB26490, sample SAMN05194702) | human gut metagenome | biome: terrestrial biome; feature: human-associated habitat; material...
GACGAGCTTTCATCTCGGCTACAAGTAACCGAGAATTCCCACCTGATTTCTTAAATTTGTGGTTTTTGTGTCTGGAATACCAGCCGCACATACAGGCATAGTTCCTGTAACAGGCCCAAAAGCCATAGCTGCTGAAGCTACAGCTAATAAAGTTTTTTGAAATTTCATTGTATATCCTCCTAAATTTTCAATATTTTATTTCCTATCATTCAAAACACCTATGACTCGTCTTGTCTAACAGGAATAAGCAATTATTCTTTTTATCTGCTTACAATATATAGTTAACCACAAAATTTTCGATGTGGTTTTCTGGGAAAAGCCAAAAAAAAAGAGAGGATACTTTTAATACATCTTCTCTTTTTCTTATTAATTACTGTACATTCAACGTCATGTTAACAACGCCAGTATTCGTTTTAGTTTTCTTATCAGAACGATATGGCTGACAAACTACATACGCATCATAGCTTCCTGCTTTTAACTCTTTACTGATGTCCATTTCCTGAATATATTTTCCAGGAGCTACAAGACCTGACTGATACAATAATTCATCGCCGTCTTTCAAATACAACGAGAACTGCATGTAATACAGATTGCTTGTACATTTGACAGTCAGTTCAACTTTTTTACCAGCTTTTGTTTCTACGACGATTTTAGAATCCTTGTCTGTATACCCAACAGCCTCTAATTGATAGTTTCCATCATCATTCTTATCAATGCTGAACAGCTTCTTGTTATAAGACTTCACTGATTTCACTTCAGAATTGATTTCAGCTAGTTTCAAGTAATGGTTTAATTCCACTTTATTACCACTGTCAACAACCAGTTTTTCTAACTCCTTGCCATTATACTGGATACTGTCTTCATACCAGAAGTTTGTATCTGGATTATGAAATTCAAATCCTTTGTCGATTTTCTTTGTGTTGGCAGGAATCGTGAAACTTCCCCAGCCAGGTAATGACACGTTTTTACTTCGGTCAACAGGATCTTCTGGCTTAACATATTCAGACTGCGTCTGATCTACGGCTAAAGTATCATCCGTATCCGATTTTGCAAAGAAACCAAAATACGAGATAAGTCCGATGATTAAAAGCAGTAAAATGATAATGATTAGACTTTTCTTGTCTTTCTTGTTTTCTTTTTTACTTGTGCTTTTCTTATCCATAGTTTTAAAAAAACTCCTTTCTTTTCACACATATCATATCACATATAACTCCTTGTTTCTAACGCTGTTACGTCACTTCCATATTCGGTTCTAAACAACTACCGACAAAGAAAAAGAGCCCTATCTTAATTGATAGAGTTCTTTTTGCATGCTAGTTATTTAATTCGTACTTTTTACGAATACAGATAGCAAGCACTGTCATACACATGACAATGATTGAACCCATGATATATGGTGTCGCATCATTATCTGAATGACCAGCAATACCTGTTTTAGGAGCTTTGTTGATGTGAACGGTTTGTTCCTTATCGTTGATATCTTCATGCTTAGCGATTTCTTTTTCAGATTTATCGTAAGAACTTGTGTGAGAGATAGTTTCAAAAGCTACCGCATCTGTATCACCAAAAGATGACGCATCGAATTTGAATGGTACTTCTACATATCCAGAACGTTCAGTTGGAGTAAATTTAGTAGAAGATGTTACATTGTTTCCATTGACTTTCAGAGGTGTATTCGTAGCCTTATTCATTAAAGTTCCTGTAACAGTGTATTCTTCACCTGGAACTAGACCTTCGTATAAGACCTTGTCAACAACAGTAATATTTCCTGCCGTGATTTCCTTTTTACCGTCGACTGTAGCTACTGTCTTGATTTCAGGTTTGTTGATATAGAATGACTGGCTGTAGTCGTCGATATCTTCATGCGTTGCAATCAGAATATCTTTCTCATCATCACTCTCATCAGCATCTCCGTCTTTCAAATACATCTTTTCAAATACGACACAATCCGTATCAGCAAGAGTTTCTGCATCAAAAGAAACAGTAACATCTACATAACCGTCTGAAGTTTCAGGAGTGAATACCTTATCAACTTCAATAGTTTTTCCGTTTACTTTTACGGGCTGACCAGATTTTCTGTTCATGATTGTTGCGTGCAGTCTGTATGTTTTGTTTGGAATCAGGTTTACATACTGGACTTTATCAATAACAGTGATATTCTTCGCTGCATCGAATTGCTTTCCAGCTGTGTAATTGAATTCTGGCATATCCATACGTTCTACATCAAAGAAGTAGTTTAGATTGAAAGGTTTTAAACAGCTTGATGCACTATCTTCGTTTATTGAAGATGCTTCAATTAGAACTTTATTGTCAATATCATCAATTACTAGTTTTTTAGAATAATAATTTGAATCTTCTCTAGTGACATAAACGAAATCTGAGAAATCAATATCAAATTCTTTATCTCCTACTTTATAGCTTTGCTGCATAGAACGAAGAATATACTTTTTCTTATTTAGAATAATAGTTCTATCTTTCAAATCAGCAATCTTAGTTCCAGAAGGTGTATCTGCTAAAGCGTCTTCTGTTTCAGATGGTTTTTCTGTTTCATCAGCTTCTTCAGCACATGGAGTAGGTTCATCTTCATCTGTTTTACCTTCTGTTTTATCTTCAGATTCGTCTTTGTTTTCTGTATCTGCCGGTTCTTTGACAGGTTCTTTTTCCATACCGTCTACCCAGTTTTCAGGGTTCTGAGCTGTTGTATGAATATTCATCAGATTGATCGTCTGAGCTTCATCATTGATGTCTTTATGCTCAGCAACTTTTACGTCTTTACCAGAACCAGCTTCTTCTTCTTTGTAAAGTTCCTCAAAAGCAACTGTAGTTGCTCCTTCAAGACCTTTTGCATTGAAGATGAAATATACTTCCTGACTTCCATTGCGTTCAGCAGGCGTGAAAGTCGTTTCTGCTGTGACTTCTTTTCCGTCAACTTCAAGAGCTTCATTTGTCTCCTTGTTCATAAGGACACCTTTTAATGTATATTTCTTGCCTGTTTCCAGATTCTTGTAATCTACAGTATCAGTGATGGTTACAGTGCTGTCTTTTGTATCAGAAGCCTGATCCATATGTGTAGTATTACCAGTTAAAGCTGTTGTACCAATCTTGATAAGATGAACAGTTTGTTCTTTATCATTGATATTTTCGTGATGAGCAATCTGAGTATTTGAATAATATAGTTTTTCGAAAGCTACAACGTCTGTTCCTTCAAGTCCCTTTGTATTGAACTCAAATGTAACGTTTACACTTCCGTTTTCTTCATCAGGAGTGAACTTTGTATAAGCTGTGATTGTTTTACCATCTGCATCTGTGAAAGCTTCTCCAGTTTTCTTATTCATTAAAGTACCTTTTAAAGTATACTGTTTGCCTGTTTCCAGACCTTTGTATGTTACTTTATCGACAATAGATACTCGTTTGCCTGAATCCTGATCATGTGTTCCATTCTCAGATGTCAGGTTTGTATGGATAGAAATAAACTGAATTTCCTGATTTTTATCTGATAAATCTTCGTGTTTAGCAATTTCATCGCCACCCTGAACTTCTGTACAATCCATATTCAGAAGTTTCTCGAATACGACTGTATGTTTTCCAGCAAGCTTTGAAGCATTGAGTTTGAATACAACATCAATTTCGCCGTCAGATTGTTTAGCTGTAAATTCTTTCGATTCTGCTGTGACAGCTTTTCCGTCTGCGTCTACAACTGGATTTCCAGTATCTTTATCAACTAGAGTACCTGCCACTTTGTATTTACGTCCTACAAGAAGTCCTTGATAAGTAACAGTATCTGTTAAGGTTACTTTTTCGTTTGCTTCCTGCATATGCAATTTTGTTTCTGATTTAGCGATTGTCTGGATTTTGATTAGTTTGTTTTCAATTTCAAGTTCAGATGTATATAAAGGCGTTGCATCGTCTTTTTGAACGAATTCAAAAGAATAGACTTTTCCATTCAGAACATAGTTTTCATATGTTGAAATTTCCTGAATGTTATATTTACCCATTTTAAGATTTGAGATTGTAAGTTTATTGTTAGCACCTAAAACATATACCCCGTTTGCGTGATTTCCGTCTACATCTACAGGGTCTCCTGCTCTAAATAAAACTTCACCACTTGCTGGGTTGATAATGTCTTCTTTTGCTGTCAGTTTAAATTGAATCTTTCCATGCTTGATATTATTTGCGTCTTCAAGTTTTTTTGTTAAATTCAATTTACCTGTTGGCTCTGTGTCTTTTACTTCAACAGCCAGCATTGCGTTTCCTTCATCATCTTGACCTGTAACTGTCTGAGGACTGATTGTAAAGTTTGCTTCTTTTGTATTTTTTAAATATCCATCAGGAGCTTTGATTTCGACTAATGAATATTTACCTGAAGGAAGTTTGTTTGGAATTGTCACAGAGCCTTTCTCAGCGTCTGCGTTTTCTTCGTATCGGCCTTCGCTGTCTAAGGCATCTCCGACTTTATCAAGAGCACTTAAACGATTTTGGGCATTTGTTGTGAATTTAGAATACCACTTCTTACCTACACGGCTGTATACATATCCGTTTTCATCTGTTTTTGTTGTCTTTCCAGAATAGTTTTTAACAGGATTTCCATCCTCATCTTTCATGATGATTCTGAATGTTGTGTTATTTAATTGAATAACTTGACCTGTTTTACTATCTTTCTTGACAATCTGGATATAAGACTTGAAAGGAATATCGTTGACTGCAAAGTGAACTGTACCATCAGAAGATGCTGGGATTCGTGTTCCGTTTTCAGTCATACCATAACAAGATGCTTTATCTCCGTCTTCACTTGAATGGAAGTAGAATGGGTCAGCTAGTTTATACGTATTTAATCCGTTTGTACCAGTTGCAATCTGAACAACAACATATTCACCGAACGCTAACTCTTTAGACGTTGTTTCACCATTCGAGTCGGTTGTAAGCTCGTCATATTCAAGTCCAGTATTGCCATGAACTGCATCTGCTTCTTTGGCTTTTGCGAGAGCGTTTTTAACATGCTCTACATTATCAGCACCAGTCGTTGCGTCCCAGTATGTTTTTAGAACTGCGATGAATTTTGCTCCGTTTTCACGAATAGGACTTTCAGAGATTTCCCCGTCTGTGATTGTCTTTGTTAATGAGAACTTGGTTGTCTTGACTTCTTCTGTTACTTGAATCTGTTGATCGGAGATTACTACGGTATCGACTGGAGTGTTTCCATTCATCCATTTGAAAGAAGCTCCTTCTGGTTTGTTTGTGTCGATATAAACGCGACCTATGTATGTGTTTTTATCTAGATAATATCCTTCGGGTGCTTTTGTTTCTTCTAAAGTTACAACACCTAATGGCCATGTGATTTTTCCGTCTTTATTTGTATAAATATCTCCACTTACTAAATATTTAGAAAGGTTCATATCAATAAAGCCATTCTTGTTTGTTTTAAAGACCATAGTTCTGTCAGGATTTACATTGGTTGATTTTGTAACATATCCGTCGTTATGCTCTTTAGCATTTCCTGCTTTTGCCATTTCTAAAATATGAGCATCCAGTTTAGCCTGTGAATCAAAAGATTCTCCACATAAACAATGGTATGTGCTTGTAAACGCACTTAAAGCAACATCATCACTGCTTGAATCAATTGTATAAAATTTCAAAGTGTACTGAGCCCCTTCTAAAGATGCATTACCTGTAGCTGTTGAAACTTTTCCATTAATATCTAGCTTACGAAGCTGAACAATACCAGGGTCGTTTGCTGGAACATCTGAAACAGCTGTAGTTATGTTATAGCTTGTTGAAGATAAACTTACTTCTTTTACTTCGCTATTTAACAAATAGCCAGATGGGGCTTTTGTTTCTTTTACGTAATATTTTCCAAACTTTAAACCTGTAATCGTGTTTGAAGTTCCATCCGCTTCAATTGTAAATGTTCCAACTTGATTCTGTGTTGTACTGTCAGTGTATAATCCGTATTTTGCACCTTCAAATGTGTAGTTTGGATTTCCTGAAGTACATTCTGGAAGTGTTGAGGATTTTTTCAGTCCGATAGAACCTAAAATAGGAGTATCCTGAACTTGAACAGTTACTGTTGCAGAAGGTTTTACTTCAACTTTATAAACTGTTGAATTCTTTTCATATCCAGTTGGACTTACTGTTTCTTTAACATAATATGTTCCAAGTTTTAAATCTTTGATAGTATTTGCTGTTCCATCTGCATTTACTTTCAAAGTTCCAACAGAAGTACCTGCACAAGCTTCATCCTTATATACCTTATATTCTGCACCTTCTAAAGTGTACAAATCGTTATTGTTTGTAGCATCAGGATTTGATGAGGATTTTACCAGTGTTAAATTTCCTGTCGCAGGCGTTGGCTGGTTTTCATCTAGGACAATAATACGAATGTTATCATTTCCTGCTAATTGCTTTAAAGCAAATCCAGTAAGTGATGTGTTTGAGTTATGGAACGCTGTATCTGTTTTATAAGACTGCTCGTTGTGATTTAAAGTGATTTTCCCGTTGTTACTTGCGACATTCCAAGCACTGTCCCAATAAGAATCATAACAAACAAAAGAACTGTTGTATTCTCCTTGAACTCCAGCAGGATAACTCGCAGAAGATCTTGTAGAACGTGTAACACCTACAGCAACAATACGAGGCGTGAAATTACTTCCACCGTATGTTTTGTCATAATTATCTTTACATTGCTGTACCGCTTTTGCAAGAGCGTTCTTAATTACACTGGCTTCTGATACAAATGTCGAAGTATAACCCCAGTCATCATAAGAAAGTTTTAATCCAAAAGTGTCATGTAATACTTTTTTTACAGCATCTACATTGTATGAGCCATCAGATTTATATGCGAGACCTAAACCGTTATCATTGTCATCGTGAATAGCCCATGATACAGTAATACCATTAGTTGTTGTACCGACACCAGAACCAGAACCACCGCCAGCTCCACCAGAATCGTTAGCTGCTAGAGAATTACTTGGAACTCCTGTTACAACATTTATGTTTTTTGTGTTTTCCATAGATACGTTTTTAGGTGAGAATACAGTTTTTTTGTCTTCTTCAACTTTTCCATCTCTGGAAAGGACACCTGTAATCACTGCTGCTGCTTTTGAAGTAACATTTGCATTTACATACCAGTCTACAGAATCACCGTAATTAGAAATAGCCAGCACAGAACCATTTGAATCACAAGCACCTGCTGTAATGACTCCTGTAATATTAGCAGGCACATAATTTGAAGCATCTGCACTATTGTTACCAGCAGAAGCTACAACTGTAATACCGGCTTTGATTGCTTCTTTTACTTTTGCTGTAATCAGGCTTGAATTCTCATTTGCCAATCCACTTAATGATAAGTTGATGATAGATACATGAGAATCAATTGCATACTGAATTGCAGCAACAACAGAAGATGTTGTACCATTTCCATTATCATCCAAAGCTTTTAAAGCTAGAATTTTAGCATCTTTATCTTGGTTACGGATAGCTTTTGCCATTCTGGTTGCATGTCCATTATTATCAATGGCTTCACCATCGACAAATGATACAGCATCTAAAGCTGCCCCATCCGAACCTGTATCAATCAACGCAATAACATTCTGTCCTGAATAGTCTTTTACCGATTTTTCATTTGCTTGGTTGATAGCTGTATCTATTTGCTCAGTTTCTACAATATCACTGGTAGCTGTTTCATCATCAATAGATAAAACCTGCTCTGTATCAATTTTAGAACCTTTACCTTTTAAACGATTTTCGGCTTCGTTAGCTTCTTCTTGAGAATCGTATTCCAGCACATACATACTGCCGTATTGAGCAGATACTTCGCTGTCATCTACATTTTTCTTTTTGCCTTCATAAACAAGTCTCACTTTGTCAGAACCTGTATTTTGAACATTTTCTGATGGTTGAGTTGCTTCTGGAGTTTGTTCTGCTTCTGACGCTTCCTGAGTATCCCGAGTTTCTTCAATAGCAGTATAAGTTGTTTTACCGTCTGTGATTGTTGTAGATTCGTTGCTTGCCACATTTTCTGTCAAACTTGGAGTTTCTGCTTCAGGTGTATCTTCAGCTGATGCCGTTGATAATCCCACTGAAACAGCGGACAGCCCCATAAAAACAGATGCCACAATAGCACTTGCTTTCTTTAAATTTGACTTCATGTGTTTTTCATTAAATTTGAATCTTTTCACACAAATTCCTCCTTACTATAAGTACATCTAACAGTTAACCAAAACAAAAAGACAGAAGAGCTTTTTATTTGTCCTCTGTCTAAAAATATCCGATTAAAAGCCATCCAGTTGGATGGCAAAACTAGAAAAGACTTAAGCAGGTGCAAGACTCCCGCATCTTCTCTAGGCTGAAATTTGTTTTCTCCCTCTTATCCAGCGTAAGAGGTCTCAGTACCAAAGCAGAGGGGTAGCTGATGTCTTTTGTTTGCGGTCGGATGCAGTCTTGCCGCCTGCATACTGCCTTTTTCTATTCCATTGCAAATGGTTTAGAACTCTTTACGTTTTTTATTGGCCACAGCTACGATTACAGCTCCAGCACAAACAGTCACCATTGTCATTGCACTACCTGTAGAAGGAAGTTTAGAACCTTTGCTGTTTGTAATTGTTAATGAAGCAGTGTTCTGGTCAACATTCGTTGAAAGATTCTTATCATCTGCAGTTGCCGTAAGACTTGTTAAAGGATTCTGTCCTTCAGCATAAGCCTGTCTATCACCTTTGTAATTTGCTGTTAAAACAATTTTGATAGAATTGTCCAGCTTTTTATAGCCTGATGGAGCTTCTGTTTCTTTTAGATAATAAGTTCCCGAATCTAATCCAGCAATTGTAAATTCACCATTGTCTCCAGAAACAATGTCAGTACCTGTTGTACCACCTGCAACATACACGCCAGAAACAGATTTTACTTTTAATTCCTGTGTACAGTTCTGGTCAGTATACAGTTTGAATTTAGCACCTTTCAATTTCGTCTGATCTGTGCTTACCTTGCTTCCTTGAATTTTATAAGTGAATACTGTAACAGCATCTTCTTCTGTAGTTCCCATTGATAACGTGTCATTTGCATTGTTTGAGAATGTTAGATGAACACGGTTCTTATATCCGTCTTTGCCTGCAAATTGTTTTGCGGCATTTTCATTGATTTGTCCATTATATGTTACAACAATGGCCTGTCCTTGCGTAATTTCAGTAACAGCAGTTTTTAAATCATTGAATGTAATATCAAATGTATCACCATCTGTTGTGTTTGTAGAATACTTAGAAGCATCTACAGTTTTTCCGCCAATAGTTACTTTAATTGAATTTTTATCTACTGTGATAGCCGAATCTGCTTTATCATGGAATACAAATTTATATGTATCGTATCCATCCATATTTGGAACTTTTGTTTCGTATTTGAATGGAATTGTTTGACCGATATTGTAATCACCAATATCATTCCATCCAATATTGTTATCATCTTCCTGAACTTTTTTAGAAATTGTTGGGATTGATGAATTTTTCAAAGTGATTGTTGCGTTTGGCTCTGCAGAATTCAGCATTACAAGAGATGCTGTTGTCTTTTTACCATTTACAGATGTTGCGTCCTCTACCATGTAATATCCAGAGCTGTCAACGGAAATCGTTGTAGATGGAATGTTGGATACGTCAGAAACCGTTGATTGTCCAGTATGTGTATAATCACCATTCATCATTGCTGTTTGTTGGTGCTGTTCGATAGCATCTTCTGTATCGAATAATTGGAGACAACCTCCGCATCTCCATTTTGTTGTAGATGATGGAATATCTTTTGTTGTATCAGCGGAAAGGTTTGCAGATTTGACTTCTTTTAAAATCTTCTTTGAGAATTGACGCATTCCGGCTTCGTCTAGTCCGCTGATGTAGTCAATAACCTGAGCGTCCGTTGTTTTCCCAGTTGCTTTTTTCAAAGCGTTTGAATATTTAGAATTGACTGTATAACTGTATGAGTTTCCGCTTCCTTTTTCTAGATTCATCAGTTTGTATAGTTTGAAAGATTTGCCAGCTAAAGAATCTCCTGTTGTCGCATTGATTGTAATTGTTCCAGCTTCTGCAGCTAAAACAGGACTTACAATATTTCCAGCAGACATCATCATTGTAATAGCAATTGCAGACATTCCAAATGATTTAAAAATGTTTCTTTGTTTCATACCTAGTCTCCTTTTCTTTTAAATTCACTAGATAGTGAACCATTGTTTTTCTTAAATGAATATTTACTCACAACCTACTTGTCGTTTTTCTTTTCGCTCTGGGACGTCAGTGATGATTTTATCTTTATATTCAGCAGGATGTTCTATTGGATCTTTAATTGACACAGTAGAAGAACCTGTATGCGAATAATCGCCTTGTAATATTGCAGATTGTTGATGCTGTTCAATAGCGTCTTCTGTATCAAATAATTGAAGACATCCTCCACAGCGCCATTTTGTGATTCCAGGCTCTGTCCAAGCTTCTCTTACTAACACATGTTCAACATGCGTCACAGCAGGAATCGTGACATATTCGTGCTTTGGCGTGCAAGGCTTGTCATTTTTACCAGAAGAACTTCCCGTTGATTCTGTGGGCTTCTTATTATCACTCGGTTTATTTTCCGAAGAACTCTCATTCTTGCTGGGTTTAGAATTGTTGCTTGGCTTTGAAGCACTTTCGGATGTAGAACCGTTCTTGCCTGTATCCTTGTTCACATCTTTATCGTTTCCAGACTTGTTCTTAGAATCTGCTTTCTTTGTTGTCTTTGATCTGGACTTTTCTTTATCCTTGGAATCTTTCTTATCAGATTCCTTTTTATTTGAATCTTTCTTGTTTTTATCTGAAGATTTCTTATCATCTTTATCTGAAGGCAACTTCTTAGAATCACTCAGCTCTATCCATTCGTTTGAACCTTTTTCAACATACTGCAGGAATATCTTGTCATTTCTTGTTGCAATACTGATTGAGCCTTCTACAGAAGTTCCGACTTTTTCAAATACAGATACAGAACCATCCATAAACTTCAACTCAATATCAAAAGATTTCTTGTAAGGTTCTGTGTACAAATCAAACCCTGAACTCTTTTTAATCTTCTCAGAAGATTTCAGCAAATTATCCGACCATGACTTTTCATTAGATTTCTTTAAACGAATTGACTTGATTGCTTTTTCTGAATCGTTGTTGAAATGAAGTTTGACTGACTCTTTTGTTTTTGTTCCTAAGACGATGTTACTTGTATTTTTTTCTGAATTCTCATTGGAAGTATCTGGTTGCAAATTTAAAGCGACTGCACCAAGCGGAATACAGCATGCTAAAGCCGCAAGACCTGCTACGATAGCTTTTTCTTTTTTGCCAAGATTCTTCAATGAAGGCTTCTTGTTTTTACTCATATTTCTTGCTCCTTATTTCTGTTATTTACTCACATATATTGTATCATATGTTGATTTTTTGTTAAAATGCACGGTTACGTCGCAAAAAAAAGAAGCCTCTGTTACAAAGCTTCTTGTTTAGTTTTAGCGAATACCGTGTTCCGGTCTAGCGATATAGCTTGTAGATTCGGGACGCGTCGGGCGAGCTGAATGTGTATACCCTCTTCCAGTCGTTCTTTCATATTTTGAATTCTGTGACTGGCTTACAGGAGCGTTGTTTACAAAATTCTGATTGTTTCTTTCAACGGGATTTTGTTTGTTTTGCGCTTCTGCACGTTCTTTTGCTGCCTGTTCACGTTGAAGACGTCTTTGCTCATGTCTTTCTTTGAATGAGTCTAAATGCTCTGAGTCAGGTTTTGTTCCGTCTTGAAATGAAGCGACAGTTTCAACAATTGGAAGAGCTGATTCAGAAATCTTTTTATCAATCTCTTTTTCAGACTGAGGCATCAGCTGTCTAGGCTTTGATACTTTCTTTGTACCGTCTTCCAAATCAGCTGTTTCCTGCTTTGGATTTTGAACAGGTGCTTCTTTAACACTTGTCGTTTCTTTAACAGGTTTCTGCTTTTCTACAGATTTAGATTCCTGCTTTACAGGTGCTTGTTCTTGTTTAGGTTGTTTGTTTTGATGTTCGTTACTTTCTTTCTTTGGTTCTGATTGCTTCTGAGATTTCTTTTCAGGCTGTGACTTTTTTGGACCGTCTTGTTTAACGGTTTGCTTTTTAATGTCGGGATTTTGTTTGTTTTGAGAAACCTGTAAAGATTTAACATCGTTTACACGAGTTACGATCTCATCACATTTCTTTCCAATTTCATCAATCTTTCCAGAAATGTTGTCTTCCGTTGTCATCATTTCCATGTCTGTAACAAGATTTTTAGGGATGACTGGAACACGAAGTGCAATTGCATTTTCTACAAAAGGCTTCAGATCTTCGATATCTTTCTTCAATCCAGCAAGCTGTTCTGTATAATCTACGGTTTCATGAACAGACATTTCAACAGGTTCTGGAATAGCTGATTTAATGCTTTCAACAACGGCGCGGTTCTGTGCATCACAGTTTTCACTGATTTCACTGATAACATCCTGTTTGGACATATTCATTTTATTCAGAATATCAGATGTATTTTTTGAAATATTTTCCTGCATCAAGGCAAACATTTTCCCGATTTCATCTAGTTTATTTTCCAAATGGTTCTGAGAAAGTTTTACTTCGTTTAAAGATGTTGCTAATTCCTTGACTGCTTTCTGGAATTCTTCTTTTTCATCAGGATCTCTTTCAAATGTTCTGTCTCCAGGATTTAATTCGTCGTCTTCCTTCTTTTCGTACATTCCATGACGATACTGATAATTTTCTGGAGTGACAGGTTTATTTTCTGAAATATAGTAATCCAGAGGCATTCCGTGTTTTCCAACTTTTTCTTCAGATGGTTCTTCGGTTTGCTTTTCCCATTCTCTAGGCTCACGACGTTTTGCATGCATCTGCATAGATACATCGTCATCTTCCTGAGAGTCTTTCAAAGGTTCTGAATCGTTTTCTTCGTTAAGCTCATCTGCACGGTATTCACGAGTATCTTCGACGGAATCATCCTCGTCGTAGTCTTTGATGTGATTCTGACGAGACTGCTCATCGGAAATTTGTTCGTATTCTTCCTCGCTTTCGTTTTCGGATAATTCTTCGCTTTCCTGATTAGAATCTGATTCGATTGTGTCTTGATATTCTTCAACGTTATGTTTAGGTTTTCTGAATAGTTTTCTAACCAGAAGAACAAGAATGATTAACAAGATAACACCAGCAATGATTAGAAACATTTCTGGATGTTCTGTGATTGATTTAATTACATTCTGCATAGGCAGGTTCCTCCTTGTGTTTTCAATATACAGTTAACCAGAATCCAAAACAGCACAAAAAAAGAAGAACCCGTAACGAGTTCTTCAATTTTCAAGCACTATTGAGCTTGCTGCTGTTGAGCTTTAACAAGTGCATCGTATACAGCTTGCCCCACGATGTTGGTAACTTCTTCTCGAGAAGATTTACCAAGGATTACAAACTGAGTGTATTCCTGTTTTCCGTCTTTCATGACAGGCTGTCCGTTCTTCGTTTTAGGACGAGACGGCATAGCCAATCGGCATGTACATGTACCGTTTTCATCGTATACAGGCATCACAAAGACACCATAGATACGAGTCGGCATGCCTTTTACGTACGCAGAACCATACGCTCTAGGTGCACCTTGTCCAGTCTGAGGTGCTGGGAACATCTTATTAGAGTGTCCCATGTCAGATGGATTGTCTGATACACCTTGTCCAGTTTGAACAGCAGATTGTGCCAATGGTGCTAAGATTTTCGACATCTCAGCATACCCGTTGTACCCAGCTTTTACAAACAAAGGTGTGTAATAGTGGTTTACCACCTTTTTGCCTTGCTGGTTCAACACTGGTTGACCGTTTTGCATGCGCTCTTCGCCAGGATAAACAATGTTTACCCCATCTGGATTTACCCATGCATTTAATCCATTCAAGAACAGCTCGGCATCTGTGGTAATATCTACCACAGCCATCCAGCTCCTTGAGCCAGATGCCCACTGCTTGTTGACAACAATTCGGTCAACTGTAGTGCCGTATGAAGCCGGTACTTGTGGCTGAGCTTGTGCCTGAACCTGTTGCTGTACAGGTTGAACCTGTGTTGGTACAGCTTGAGGCTGTGCTTGGGCAGGAACAGACATTCCTGCTTGTTGTGGGACAGGTTGACCATATCCCATTTGTGGAGCTGGTGCTTGACCATACCCCATTTGTTGCGGAGCTCCGTATTGTGGTGCTCCATATGAAGGCTGTGTGTTACCTCCAAATTGTGTTTGCTGGTTTCCAGCATAAGTGTTTTCGAATGCCATATATTTTCCTCCTCTTCTAGTGACCTACAATATTGTCACGACATATATGAACAACAATAGTGAACCATGTATTTTAGATGATGAACTGAAAGTTTTGAATCAAAATTTCTAGGCTAGAAATGTTTCACGAGATGTTTCACGGGAAACATAGAAAAGCTTATTTTTCGTTTCATTTTTTATTTACACCTATTATTTTACGCTTATTACAAGCTTTCATCTACTTGTCATCCCCGTCACTTTCCTGATATTCTTGCAAAAGTTTACGCCGGCGTAAACTTTTCGCTGACAACTTGTTGGAATAGATAATCTAAAGGTAAAACAACCATATTGACAATATTTAGCAGATGCTTGACTTAGACTAAATACGCTATCCAAACATTTTCCCCACATTTCCATTTCCTTTTAAAACAAACAATTTCTCGTTCATCCCTAAAGCGTTTCTTGTCATTACTTCACTGAATTAAAAATATCTGTAATTTAACTGCAGACAAACAGCAATCCAAACATTTTCTCGGCGCTTTTAAAAAGTCCTCTCATTATCTCTGAATAAATCCAAATATTTCCCCTAAAGATGATTCTGGCATCTATATACTGGGCGGGATTTTGTTTGTCTTTCATTAATACTCTGATAATGTAGATTCGGATTATAACTGAACAAATCGAATCTGACGGGATTTTGTTTGGATTGCTTAAAGAAGATATGACTTTATTGCTTTAATTGAGATACGATTATCCTAAGAAATACGGGAAATTCACTTAAAAAACAGTATGGAAACTTGTACAGGGGATAACTTTATGTGGCAAGGATTTTGTTTGCTTATGCAGAGATTTTGTTTGTGATTTCGAGAAATTTGTTTGCCTTTATCGGGATTTTGTTTGGATATGACGGGAAATTGTTTGGATTACAACGCACAAAGCCTTTGTACAGTGGATATTCTGCACATCCATAAAGTAAATAGATATGAATATTATAAAGAGAGAATAAAGAAATTGTTCTGTTTTGCAACCTTTTTGATCTGTTATATGGTATGATTTAGTAGTAAAGAATATGTTAAGGATAAAAAATGGAAAATACTAAGACGAAAACTATAAAAACAAACAAAATCCCTGAAGACAACAGGTCAAAATACGGGGTAACAAATACAGAAGTTATTACGGTACGTCCAAATACATTAAATTCGGAAAATGCTGTACAGCTTCCAATCATAGCCCAAAGAATTCTTTTCTACAGTATCTACAAGATTCAGCACAATCAGAATACTGTAAGCTTCACAAAGCAGGAACTGAATGAAGCTTTTGGGGTAGATTTTGGATCATACAAGGATATCAAATCTCATCTGAAGATTCTAAGAAGTTTCGGGATAGACATCTATAATGATGATACGGAAAAGCTTCTGTTCATGAACGCCTTTTCATACATTTCATATGACAAGTCTGTTTTCGAATTTGCTTTCAATGACAAGTTCTTACCAGCACTGGGAGAGCAGAAACGTTTTCTTCAGCTTGGCATGCAGAGTATTGAGAAATTCAAATGTCGTTATACGGTCTATCTGTACCAGTTTTTAAAGGACCAGATGTGGGGTGAAAAGAAAATGATTTCCAACATCGGTCTTTCAGAATTCAAGGCTCTGTTCAAAATCGAATCAACGCAGTACAAAGGACAGAATTCGAATTTCAGAAGAAGAGTATGGCAACCCGCTGTTGAAGAAATCAATGAATACACAGATTACAAAATTTCAGTTATCACGAAGGGCAGGGGAGACGCTGTTCGATTTACAATTGTGAGAACGGAAAACGAAGACCTTGCAAAACAGCAGATTCAAATCAAGAAAGTTAAAAACAAACAAAATTTCGAGTGTGCTCTAGGATTGCCGAGAATTTGTTCGGGTTGCTCTGACTGCATGCGTATCAACAAATGTCCTCTGGCTCTTTCTGACACGGCTTGGGGATTTGTGCCGGAATCAGAACAGGACACAGTAGTAGGTTTGAAAATGTTTTTCCATTATACATTATGGTGCAATGAACATTACAGACTTTCTCTTCGAATCAAGAACAATGTAGCTTCAGATTATGAAAAGAGATACTACGCAGAGATTCTGGAAAAGGCAAAACGATATACAGAATTCGTTCCAGAAGAAAACAGAAAGTCTATCGAAGAAGATATTGAATCTGAACGCAGGATATTTGAAGAACTGTATTTTGGAATGTAGGGAAAATGTTTGGATTTAGATGATAAGAATGTGAGCGGATATTGTTTGGATATCTGCTTTTTTTATCTTTGTCAGAATGCAAACAAAATCCCGATGCAATCGCAATAGGGCAGGGGATAGAACCAATAGTTTACGCCGGCGTAAACTTTTTGTACCCTTATTTAAAACTTTGAAACATACGCAAGAACAAGGCACAAAAAAAAGAGAGCCGTAATCGACTCTCCTTAGAAAAAGAAACTGAACCATCTGAGTGAATGTTTACTCTATCATCAGAACAAACAATTACATACCCGTTTTTTGTTTTAGTTCTAATGAAGTATTTCTTCTGACACCAATCAGATACGTTTTCTGAAGTCTTTTCAGAAGATGTCTCGGATATGTTGTCTCCAAAGTTGAAGCTAAGGTTTGCTGTGCATGCCAAACCAGTAATCCCAAATGACAAGAGTGCTCCAAGTGAAGCTTTTACGAAGCTTTCAAGAGATTTATTGGATTTACTTTTATTCACTTCGACCTTTACAGTAGCTTGTTTCTTTTTCTTTCTTTGATTCTTTTTAGACATTATAAACTCCTCCTAGCAAATGCGTTGCCTTGTCTAGGATTCTTACGAATGTTGTTCGTTATCATGTCTTGTGTCCAGAAAATGTCTAGACGGTCCTTTATATTTTTCCCTTTTAACAAACCTATCAAAAAGGTTTGCAACATAAGAATCCACTTTCATTGAACCATTTATTCTTCTAAAAGGACAACAAAAAAGCCACATGATATGTGACTCTTTTTGTTAACAGAATTTCATAAGAGCATCAACTTGATGCAAGACACGACGCATAACGTCTTTGCCCAAATGGTCCAATAATTGGGCACGGCGAGCTCTTACATCAATTGTACGGATTTGTGTTGTCAAAACCCATCCGTATGTCTTGTATTGACCGTTAGGGATTTCAACTGTTCCCAAGTATCCTTCATGATACTTGCTTGTGATTGGGCATACAATCGCATTGCCAGTAATACGATTATATTCTCTAGACGATACAACAACACATGGACGCTCTCCATGTGTTTCAGTTCCTTCAGATGTTAAGCGAATCAGCAAAACATCTCCAGGTTCTAAAACTCGGCGATGACGGTTATCACGTGTCGCCTTTTCTAATTCTTTATAATTGAGGCCTGAACAGACCTCACTGAATTTGCTACTCATTTCAATCATCCTCCTCTATATTCGTAGCATAGAAAAAGAGGCAACCTATTTGATTACCTCTTTTCCAATATCTTTCATGTTAAGCCAGTCTTTATCTTCTTGGCTTAAACTTTTATGATACAGCTCACTTAAGTATTGAAGTCTGTCTTCTGATGGATGCACAGGTATTAACACGATTCTACCTGACTTTGCATCTGCATCAAGAAACAACTCATCACCTTCAGCAAGATCTAACATTTCAGAAACAACCTTTGGAATACGAATTCCATTTGAGTTGCCCCATTTCGAAAGTTTAACTTTGATACTCATACAAAGGCCTCCTGTATATACATAGTATATACTATGAGAGGTAGAGTATCAAACATAACTTACGTCATGTTTGGAAAAGAGAAGCAAATTGAATCTATATATTCTTCGTCTTTTCTTCTGAAACATATCATACAAAGATAGTGAACCTTATTTTTCCAAAGATGGAAACAAAAAAAAAGCTCTGAGAAAACCTCAGAACTTAATCAAAAGAAAATACATCAACTGGACGCAAACGAACTGTGTATTGAGAAGTTTCTTTATTATAGAAGGTCTTTCCGTTGATTTCGAATTTCGCAGTTCTGCCAATACCTTCTTTTCCAGACTTCTCTCGTAATTCAATAACGTCTCCGTTTAAGAAATCTTGACCTCTTGAATCAATAGTGATGATTTCTCCTGCACCTTCTGCATGAAGACACTTTTCGAATACATCTGTTGGCACTTCAGCCATTCGTTCAAAAGCAATAAACATAATTAGAACCTCCATTTCTTATTTCACCTTAAGTATATACAATGTATATACGTTTTGCAAGTCTCACTTTCGTCACAAAAAAAGAGAACGGTTCATCACCATTCTCTAAAAAATCTAAAGGTTGAGCTCGTTATCATCGACTTCCGGTTCTTCGAATACTGGACTTCTTTCAACAGTTGCACTGAATGTGTCGAAACTGTATAGAAAATCTCCGATTTGATACAACCCATCATCAACGCATTGACTTCCAGGAGCTTCCTCAGCTTCCTCTTGGTAGGCCTCGAACTCTGTCAATGAACTACATTCAATGACATCATAGCCGTAGGCACTGCTTTCGAACAGCTTATCAAAAGATAAACCGTTACCGATTTCAGCACCGTCGAAACCTTCGAAGTCATCATCTCCGATGTTAGAATCAGAACAGCAAGGGTCGTAATCAAACAAAGACTTTGATTCATACTTTGGCAAATTATTACTTGTCATGCCATAAGAAGGCGATAACCAGCTTTTATTTGTTAAGTATGAATACTGGTACTGATAAGGAAGGAATCTCAAGTTTGAAAAACTATAGCCTTGATAAGTAGACCAGTCTCCAAACTTATAGATTTTTCCTTTAGTATCCATGAAGCATAAACGATTACCCAAAGACTCCTGTTTAATTAGGCGTCTCATCTGTGGCTTCTTCAAGAATCCAGGAGCTAGATTATCAATGAACGTGTGCAGAAAAATCTGCGTATCATTGATTTTTGAGTTTCTAGAGGTTGGATTGTATTTGTGAAGAATACCATTGTGAGCCATTCCTAACTCACAATGTCCGTTAATGATGTTTTTCTTACCAACGGCATACGGATGACAATTGTACTTGTCATTTGGACCAGCCGTGCCGATGCGAAAATGCATCACAACGGGAACATCCTCCCAATTACGGGAGTGGACAAAGTTTAATACTTCATCCACGCTCATGAATCCCTTCTTGATTCGAACCCCTTTATCATCGGGGTACATCAAGCCTGCTCCGTCAGGATTTGTCTTGAACATTTCTCGGATTAATTCATCCGAGAACATCTCTTTACGACGAGGTTTAACAGCAATTACACACATTATGCTGCACCTCCTTCCGTAACGACTTCTCCTTCTGGAACTGTTTCACTAGGAACTGCTTCAGAGTTATCTTCTGGAACTGTACAGAATACTACCCGACTTCCTGACAACTCGCTCAATTGAGCACAAAGGTCAGCTGTCGTTTGTTCTGTAGGGTTAGTACAGAATGCTTTAACAGCACGTTCTGTGTTCATGTATTTGAACACAACCTTTGCTTCCATGTTAAAGTGTACACCGTAACCGTTTCGAGCCACAATGTAGGCAGGGATATAATCCCCATCCAATAAGTCTCCAAATTTAACGACATCTTTATCACTGTTTGCCGCAGTGACGATGTTGTTAATGAACCCTAATGTAGCCATATAAGTAGTTACGTTTAAAGTTCCTTTTGGGAATCGGAATTCGACCGTTTTTGTACGATCCCCGTCATAATGGACGTTTACCGCACAATAATGGTCTTCGTGCGGAATTCGGTCGATATCGTTCTCACCGAAAACAGTAAGACGACGGAAGTTTGCATCGAAACGGAAATATTCCCCGTTTGCACGACGACCAAACTTGCCCATCTCTTCGGCAAGTCCGTGTACGATAGCAATCGCACGTTTAATAGCGAAATCATCATTAAACGCTGCACGTGAAACGTGAACATGGAATCCACAGTCTCGAGCCTCATGACTTTCTTGACCACCATTGATTAGGTCTCTGAACATCGTAGCAAAGTCGTCATAGTGAGCTTTTGCCCATGCCAATGTCATTGGCTGAGAAATCATCTCAAAACTACGATTACTCGGTAAAGAGCCGTCACGTTCAAGGTGCCATACATCCTGATATGGTGCAATCAGGTTTTTATTCCGATTGTTCATATCCTCCGTATTCGCTTGAGTTTCGACCTCGGTTCCGAAGAAGCGCTTTTGATCGATTTCTTCGTCTAGCTTCAGGAAATTCAATGTTCCGTGATATCCATGATATCCGTGGATAATCACATTCGGGCATCGACAAGTTTCACACTTGCCGTCCTGAATTTCTTCATGCCAGAAGATTCTCTGACAAGTCGAGCATGTCACCCAGTTTTCTGGATGAGCATCAATATCCCCTACGAATACGCCGTGTTGACGTCCGTCTTTCCATACATATCTGACATCTTCATCTCGATAGTACTCATCAGTACTTATGAATTGACCGTTTTCATCAACACGTAATGCACGATGATAACGGTAATCTGTACCAATGCAGTGGAAATATACCACCTCATCCAAACTCAAACGAAGTTTTCGTGTGTGACTATCATCCACATACAAGTACTTGTCAGTACCATATTCAGGAACAACGTATTGTCCCGACTCAACGCACTCCTTACACATTGTCTCAGTGTTTCGGAAATAACGTTCACCAGCTTCACGACGTCTTTGGTCATGATTAATTTGAATTTCCATCAAATTGTCTAGCGGTGTCAATTTTCCACATTTTGGGCATTCTCTATATTGATCCATATAAGCACCAATATAGATGACTGGGTTATTTCCCTTCTTGTATTCAATTAACTTTCCAACATGACCGTCTGGATAAGTCATCAACTTGTTTGATTTGTTCAAACAACGAGCTGACAAACTTTCTAAAAACGCATCAACCTCCTGATCTTCCCCGATGAAGAAGACCTCCTTTAAATTAGATTTTTCCATATAGTTTTACCTCCTCTTAAAAGCAGCAATTTAAGCTGCAACATATATGAACACCTATAGTGAACCTTGTATTTTTAAGAGTGGAGAAGAAAATATATTGTCGCATAGCACAAAAAAAGACCCCAAATTTGGAGCCTCCTTTTTAAAACCATAAGTATCGCAAAATCGAATGTTCGTCTGTTACGCATACATAATTGAACTTACCGTCTGTATATACGTCATAATAACGCTCTGGTGCGTTATAGAAGCTTTTTATGCCACAATGGCGACACTTTTTTCTTAATTCTGCAAATGCACTTCTATAGTCTATACTATTTGCAAATTTGCAAACTTTATAAACATCTCCATCGCGTAAACATGATGTCCTGAACCTAGAACTGAATGACAACTGAACCTTAGTCGTTCTAGGCGACACACATGACGACTGTAGGTGCTTTTGAGTTTTATACGACTCATTACTAAAGAAGTAACCATCGTCTTCAACCCACTTTCCAAAACGGGTAATTTTGCCTGTTTTGCTTAAAAAGCACAGCCTGCTCGTTCCAATAACTTTTCGAATCAGGTGACGAATTCCTTTGCTTTCAAGAAATCCTGTCTCTTATACACATCTCCGAGCCCACGAGAC
>ENA-OUQP01000997-OUQP01000997.1-human-gut-metagenome-genome-assembly--contig:-NODE-997-length-21858-cov-4.607577_pt1 | contig 21858 bp, 20 predicted proteins | sample MGYA00237951_ERZ548836 | MGnify/ENA primary metagenome ERZ548836 (study PRJEB26490, sample SAMN05194702) | human gut metagenome | biome: terrestrial biome; feature: human-associated habitat; material...
ATATAATCCTAAGTGCCAGTGTACGCATTTGCCTAAGTGGTATAGAAAGAATATGCTAGAGCATGAATAGCTGGAAATATGCGGAAATATGAAAAATATAATTTCTCCTGCTTTTCAAATGGCTGTTGACGAGAATATGATTTCTTATAATCCGTTTTCATTTAGCTTGAATAAACTTATAAAGCCTACGAAAAAGAAAAAAATTTTATTGTCAGAAGAGCAGTATAAAAAACTTATTGACTTTTCTAAAACGAGTAAAGTCTATAAGAAATATACAGATATGCTTATTATACTGCATGAAACAGGAGTTCGTGTTGGTGAGTTATGCGGAATAACAATTGATGACGTTGATTTAAAAAATAATTGTTTAAACATAACACATCAAATATCATATGTCCCAGGAATTGGAACATTTGTGCAAGAGCCAAAAAGTGAAAGCGGGAAAAGGAAAATCCCACTTACTGATAGCGCAAGAGAAAGTTTCGAAAGGCTTATTTGTCAAAGAGAAGCATTAAATGATCCTGGTCCAGAGATGGATGGATATACGTCGTTCCTATTTTTGAAAAGAGGAACCCTTTCTCCAAAAGACAAAGATTCCGTCAAGTCAATTATTGAAAGTATGATTGGAGCATACCATAGAGAAACAGGCGACACTCTACCAAAAACGACACCACATACTTTTCGGCACATGTTCTGCACAAGACTGATTTCTGCTGGTATGAACGTTAAATCTGTTCAGTATTTAATGGGTCACGCTAATATACGAATGACGTTGGATGTATATGCAGAGTACAATCTGCCTGTTACAGTTGACGATTTTTTAAGAATAGCAAATGGCTGAGCACTACACCAATTACTACACCAATTTTTCAAAAAATATATAAACGGGTATGACCTGGCATAAAAATGTAGAAACTTCGGTTAAGAAAAGTGAACGACACATCGTAAAATATAGCCATATATGAATTTATATTGTAATTTACACGTCGTTCCCTTATTTTGAACACATTTCCGGACTAAAATAAACCAGTATCTTCAAAAAGCGCTTTGCGCTGCCTTAGAAAGGAGCGTTGTGAACGTGATCGAAGTTTCTCATCTCACCAAACAGTATGGCAATCATCTTGCCGTGGACGATGTCTCGTTTACCGTGGCAGATGGCCAGATCTGTGGTCTGCTGGGGCCCAACGGCGCGGGCAAATCCACCATTATGAACATCATCACCGGCTATCTCTCTGCCACCAGTGGGCAGGTGACGGTGGCAGGGCACCCTCTGCCCGAGGAGGCCGATGCCGCCAAGGCCTGTGTGGGCTATCTGCCCGAACAGCCGCCCCTTTACCCGGAAATGACGGTGCAGGAGTACCTGACCTTTGCCGCCGAGCTGAAGGGTGTGAAAAAGGCGGAACGGAAGGAGCAGGTGTGCAGGGCTGCCCGCCGTACCGGGCTGGAAACCGTTCTGCCCCGGCTCATCCGCAGCCTTTCCAAGGGCTACAAGCAGCGGGTGGGCATTGCGCAGGCATTGCTGGGCAGTCCCAGGCTCATCATTCTGGACGAGCCGACGGTCGGCCTGGACCCGGCACAGGTCATCGAGATCCGCAAGCTCATCCGGGAGCTGGGCCGGGCACATACAGTTATCCTGTCCAGCCATATCCTCAGTGAAGTGCAGGCAGTCTGCCAGCAGATCCTGATCCTTTCCAAAGGGCATCTGGCGGCAGCAGGCAGTCTGGAGGAGCTGACCGCCGATGGCAAGAGCCTGGAAGAGGTGTTTCTGGAACTGACCGACGGTGAACCGGAAGAAGCAACCGGAGAGGAGGACGCAGAATGACAGCTCTGTTCAAGCGGGAATTCCGCAGCTTCTTTCACGGGATGCTGGGGTACGTCCTTACGGCGTTTCTGGTGGCGAGCTCCGGCCTGTATTTTCTGGCCCGGTGCCTGATCTACGGCCTGACGGATTTCAGTTATTACACCCTCTACCAGACCATTTTCATGCTGCTGCTCTATATCCCGGTGCTGGCGATGCGCTCACTGGCCGAGGAGCGCCACAGCCGCACCGACCAGCTGCTGCTCACCAGCCCGGTCTCAGTGTGGGGAATCGTGCTGGGCAAGTTCTTTGCCATGGCAGCTGTGTTCGCACTGCCCTGCGCTGTGGATGCGGTGATGATCTTCATCCTCTGGGCGCTGGGCGGCACCGTGTCTGCTCTGCTCGCAAACCTTGCGGGGCTGCTCTGCTACTTTTTGCTGGGCTGTGCGGCCATTGCATTGTGTGAGTTTCTCTCCGGCCTGACCGAGAACCAGATCATTGCCGCCGTGGCGGGCTTTTCAGCCTTGCTGCTGGCCTACCTGATGCCCAGCCTGCGCAGTATGTTCAATGCGGGCAGCGCTGTGGCGCTGGCAGTGTTCACCGGGATCGCAGGCGCGGCTTCTCTGGCGGCCGGTCTGCGCACCCGCAGCTTTGTGCTGGGGTGCCTGACCTTTGCGGCGCTCTGCCTGGGCCTGACGGGGCTGTTTCTGCTCCGCAGTGCATGGCTTACCGAGGCTTTCAGCGCCGTGCTGAGTGCCCTGTGCCTGTTTACACCCTTTGAGGATTTTGTCAACAACAGCTTCTCCATCCCTGCCGTGGTCTATTATCTGACCGTGACGGCGGTGTTCCTGTTCTTTACGGCGCAGGACATTGAGAAGCGCCGTTGGAACTGAGAGGAGGGAACACAGATGAAGCTTTTTGCAAAGCAGAGCTCCTCGGGTGACGGGCGGGTGTTCCGCAGCGGGGTGTGGTGGGCAGCCATTGCCGCGGCTGTGATCGTGCTGGCCGTGCTGGTCAATCTCATCGTCCGGGCCATCCCCTCCAGATATACCGAGTTCGATCTTTCCGAGGCGGGGCTCTACACCCTGAGTGAGAGCTCCAGACAGGTGGCCGACGACCTGACGCAGGATTTGACCATTTACTATCTGGCCCAGACCGGCAATGAGGACCAGATCATCTCCAAGCTGCTGGACAAGTACGCCGCCCAGAGCAGCCATATCACCTGGGAGCTGAAAGATCCGGCAGTCTACCCGACCTTTGCAGCCCAGTACGGCGCACAGGATCTGACCTCTGGCGGGCTGATCCTGGTCTGCGGGGAACAGAGCAAGGTGCTGGATGCCGCAGAGCTTTACGACTACGATTACAGCGATTATGCCGCCACCGGCGCGGCCAACGTGACCTTTGACGGTGAAAGCAGGATCACCTCTGCCATCTACCAGCTGACCAGCGGAGAGAGCCGCCATGTGTACTACACCACCAACCACGGCGAGCAGGCGCTGACTTCCACCCTGACCGATGCACTGGAAAGCCAGAACCTGACCGTCTCGGCACTTGACCTGCTCTCCCAGATCATCCCCGAGGACTGTGACCTGCTTGTCATCAACGATCCGGCGCAGGACTTTTCCGGCGCAGGCAGTCTGGTGGATGAGCTGGGCCAGCTGCGCAGCTACCTGAGCAACGGAGGCCGCGTGCTGCTGCTGACGGATTCCTATTATAGTACCCCCAATCTGGATGCTGTGATGGCCGAGTTCGGCCTGACCCGCACCGAGGGCCTTGTGGTGGAGGGCGACACCAACCATTACCTCAATGGCTACCCGGCCCTTTACCTGCTGCCGGATTATGCCAGTACAGAGGAATCCACCGCGCTGGACGGTGTGAACACCAGCCGCAGAGTTCTGCTGCAGATGGCACAGGGCATCACCTTGACCGAGACAGAGCATGTGGTCTCGGATGCCCTTCTGGTCAGCTCGGACAGTGCTTACAGCAAACCGGAAGGCTACGAGATGACCACCACCGAGAAGGCGGACGGCGACATTGCCGGTCCCTTCACGCTGGCAGCATACGCCCGCAATGAGGACACGGGTGCCCAGGTCATCTGGGTCAACTGCGGCAATATGGACAATGAGGGCATTTATCAGGTCATCCCGGGCAATGTGACCTTCCTGCAGGGTTGTGCAGCTTCGCTGGCCGGGCAGGAGAACGCTGTCCTCATCGACAGCAAGGCGCTGGAAGCAGCTCCGTTGGAAGTGCCCGGCATTGCCGCCTCTACGCTGGGCCTGCTCTTTGTCATCGTTCTGCCTGCGGCCCTGCTGGCTGTGGGTGCCGTGGTGGTCGTGCTGCGGCGTAGAAAGTGAGGACCTGTCCATGAAAGCAAAACAGCGTACCCTCGGGGTGCTGCTTTTCCTCATCCTGCTGGCAGGCGGCGTGTTTGCCCTGCTGACGCTGCGGAATACCCGGGAAGAACAGGCTGCCAGTGCGGCCGCAGATGGAACCATTCCGCTGGCGGCAGTTTCGGGCAATGACCTGAAGCAGATTGTGCTCCACTATCAGGGCGAGACCAACACCCTGCGCTATACCGCCGATGGCTGGACGCTGGCTGAAGATCCCGCTTACCATTTAGACACCTCTGCCTGCAACACGATGCTCACCTCGCTTTCCTCTTTGAACGCAAAGCGGGAGCTGCGCCCGCAGGCAGGGGAGGACTACGGCTTTGCGGAGCCTGCGCTGACCATAGAGGTGACGGCAGCGGGCGAAACGGACACCTATACCTTCGGGGCCAGCAATACCATGACCGGAGATCTCTATGTCCGCAAGAATAACAGCGATACCATATACACGGTATCTGGCACCAAAGCCGCCTGCTTTGAGTTGACCAGGGCGGAGCTGTTCGGTGCCTTCAACCCGGCGGGGCTGACGGCCTCGGAGATCGAAGCTGTCTCTTATACACTGGCCGATGGTGAGACCGTGACCCTGAAAGCAAACTCGGAGCCTGCGGCAGAGAGCGGCAGCAACGCCTACCAGACTGTCTGGCGGCTGGCAGGGGACACCGCCGCAGACCTCGACGAGACAAAGGTGGATGCCATCCTCTCGGCGCTCTGCACCTATGTCTCGGCACAGGCAGCAGATGCCGACCCGGCGGCGTATGGTTTTGAGGCCCCGCTGGTCACAGCAGAGGTCACCACAGCCGATGGCACAATAAATCTGACCTATGCCATGGGTACAGACGGCTGTTACCTGATGGTGGAAGGGGACCGCTCCGTTTATACGGTGGATGCCAGTGTGGTGAGTGCGCTTTTGTATCCCGCGGATCAGCTGAAAGCAGAATAAAACGTTTCACTCCCGCGCTGTGCGAATTCTTGGTACAGCGCGGGATTTTTTTGCGCCGGATGTAAAGTTTCGGCAAACCTCGACAGAGTGATTGACATTTCAGTTCGGATTGTTTATGATAGGCGATGACAGGGCAGAATAACTGCACAATATTACGGATGTCATGGATGTTGTGCGGGGCTGGTCGCCCTGGTACGAAGGATAGGGTGGATGCCCTGTCTTTTTTCGTATCTGAGTTTAAGGAGGAAAAGTAAAAAATGGACAACTCGGTGATCGTTTCACTGCGCGATATCGTGGTGGAATTTGACGGTCAGCGCATTCTGGATGGGCTGAACCTGGACATCCATGACAAAGAATTCGTAACGCTGCTGGGTCCTTCCGGCTGCGGCAAGACCACCACCCTGCGCCTGATCGCAGGCTTCCTGGAACCCAACGCGGGTCAGGTGCTGCTGAAGGGCCAGGATATTACCGGTGTGCCCCCCTATAAGCGTCCGGTGAATACCGTGTTCCAGAAGTACGCGCTGTTCCCGCACCTGAACGTGTTTGAGAATGTGGCCTTTGGCCTGCGCCTGAAGAAGATGGACGAAGAGACCATCCGCCGCAAGGTGCGCGATATGCTGGAGGTGGTCGGCCTGAAGGGCTTTGAGCGCCGCAGCATCGGCCAGATGTCCGGCGGCCAGCAGCAGCGTGTTGCCATTGCCCGCAGTCTGGTCAACGAGCCTGAGATCCTGCTGCTGGACGAGCCTCTGGGTGCACTGGACCTTAAGCTCCGCAAGGAGATGCAGCTGGAGCTCAAGCGCCTGCAGCGTGAGATGAACATCACCTTTATTTATGTTACCCACGATCAGGAAGAGGCCCTGACCATGTCCGATACCGTTGTTGTGATGAACGGCGGCAAGGTGCAGCAGATCGGTACCCCCGAGGATATCTACAACGAGCCTAAAAATGCCTTTGTGGCGGACTTTATCGGCGATTCCAACATTGTGGACGGCGTGATGCACCGCGACTTCCTGGTCTCCTTCTCGGGTGTGCAGTTCCCCTGCGTGGACCGCGGCTTTGCCCGGGAACAGAGCGTACAGGTGGTGGTCCGCCCCGAGGACATTGAAGTGGTCAGCCCAGTGGAGGGTCAGCTGGTGGGCGTGGTCAATGATGTCATCTTCAAGGGCGTTCACTTTGAGATGCACGTTGAGTGCGAGGGCCGTGAGTGGCTGATCCACTCCACCCGCGCCTGCACCCCTGGTGAAACCATTGGTATGCGCATCGGCCCCAACGAGATCCATATCATGGCACGTTCGGAGGGCTGAATGGGAAATGATGAAAATTTACGATAAGAAGCTGGCCTATCCTTATTTTATCTGGATGGTGCTGTTCACAGTGGTTCCGCTGATCATCGTGGTCTATTACGCCCTGACCGACGGCAGCGGCAATTTCACCATTGCCAACCTGACCAGCGTCAGCGGCTACGGCTCCGTGTTTGCCCGCAGCCTGCTGCTGGCCCTTGTGGCTACCGTGATCTGCCTGATCATTGCATTTCCGGTGGGCTATTTCCTGTCCCGCCTGCGGGTGAACAAGCAGCATATCATGCTGATGCTGGTCATGCTGCCCATGTGGATGAACTTCCTGCTCCGCACCTACGCCTGGATGGGCCTGCTGAGCATCAACGGCCCTGTGAACGCGGTGCTGGGCTTTTTTGGTCTGGGCCCCTATACCATGCTGAATACCTCCGGCGCGGTGGTGCTGGGCATGGTGTATAACTATGTGCCCTACATGATCCTGCCCCTCTACACCAGTATGACCAAGATCGATCAGAGCCTGGTGGAAGCGGCACAGGATCTGGGAGCCTCCACCACCCAGACCCTTTTCCGGGTGCTCATCCCCATGAGCGTGCCCGGCATCAGCACCGGCATCACCATGGTGTTCGTTCCGGCGGTGTCTACCTTTGTCATCAGCCGTATGCTGGGCGGCGGCTCCAATCTGATGATCGGCGACCTGATCGAGATGCAGTTCCTGGGCAACAGCTACAACCTGAACGTCGGTTCGGCCATGAGCCTTGTGCTGATGATCATCGTCCTGCTCTGCATGAGCTTCACATCCAGCTTTGATGAAGATGAAATGGAGGGCGTGTCCTGATGAAAACGAAACATCTGCGCCTGATGCAGCGGGCCTACGTCATCCTCTTCTTCTGCTTCATGTACCTGCCCATTGCCTATATGATCGCGTTCAGCTTCAACCAAAGCAAGGGCTACGCACTGTTCACAGGCTTTACCCTCAAGTGGTATACCAGCCTGCTCCATAACTCTGCCATCCTGAGCGCTTTGCGCGTCTCACTGGAGGTGGCCCTCATCTCTGCGGTCATTGCAACGGTTCTGGGCACGGCGGCCTCGCTGGGCATTGCGTCCATGAGCCGCAAGAGCCGCCTGGTGGTCACCAATATCACCTATATCCCGGTGGTCAACCCGGAGATCATCACCGGCATCTCCCTGATGCTGCTGTTTGTGGCTTACCAGCGCTTTGCCGAGGGAGTCTCCTGGCTGCCCGATACCATCATGGGAATGCCCACGCTGCTGATCGCGCACATCGCCTTCAATGTGCCCTATGTCATCTTCAACGTGACCCCCAAGCTCAAGCAGCTGGACATCAAGCTGTATGAGGCAGCTCTGGATCTGGGCTGCGACCCCAGGCAGGCGTTCTTCAAGGTCATCCTGCCCGAGATCAGCCCGGCCATCCTGTCTGCCTTCCTCATCTGCCTGACCTACTCCATCGATGATTTTATGATCTCCTATTTCAACTGCGGCACGGTGGAGACCCTGCCCATTGCCATCTATTCCATGACCCGGAAAAAGGTCAGCCCGGAGATCTATGCCCTGTCCACCATCATGTTTGTGGTGATCCTGACCATCATCCTCATCTCCAATGCCATGGAGAGCCGGGAGTACCGCCGGGATCAGAAGGCACTGAGAGGGGAGGACGTAAAATGAAACGTTTTGCTGTTCTGCTGCTGACGCTGGCCATGGCATTCTGCTGTGCTGCGCCCGCCTTTGCCGCCGGAACCATTGAGGTGACCGAGGACGTTTCGGTCTCGGACGATTACGACTGGACCCGCTTTCAGGGCCAGAATCTCACCCTCAACGTTTACAACTGGGGCGAATACATCTCCAACGGCTCCGATGACAGCGTGGATGTGGTGGCCGCCTTCGAGAAGCTTACCGGCATCAAGGTCAACTACACCACCTTTGATTCCAACGAGTCCATGTACGCCAAACTGAAATCCGGTGCGGCCAACTACGATGTGGTCATCCCTTCGGATTACATGGTGGCAAAGATGATCGCCGAGGGAATGCTTGCACCGCTGGATTACAGCAACATTCCCAACTCCCAGAACATCGATGCGGTCTACCGTGATCCGGATTATGACCCCACCAACGCCTATACCGTGCCCTATATGCTCTGTACCACCGGCATCATCTACAACACCACCATGGTGGAGAATGCCCCCACCAAATGGGCTGACCTGTGGGATGAGCAGTACGCGGGCAACATCCTGATGTTCAACAACAGCCGTGATGCCTACGCCATTGCGGCGTTCAAGAACGGCACCAGCATCAACCCCGAGACCCCGGAAGAGGTGGACGAGGTGGTGGAGACCCTGAAAGCGCAAAAACCGCTGGTGCAGGCCTACGTTATGGATGAGATCTTTGATAAGATGATCGGCGGCGAGGCAGCCATCGGCGTGTATTACTCCGGCGATGCCATTACCATGATCGATGATAACCCGGATCTGGCCTGGGTGTTCCCAGAGGAGGGCAGTGTGCTGTCGGTGGACTGCATGGCGGTGCCTGCCACCAGTGAGCACAAGGAAGCTGCGGAGATGTTCATCAACTTCATGTGCGAGCCGGACATCGGAAAGGCCAATGCGGAGTATATCGGCTACACCACCCCCATGCAGAAGGTGTGGGATATCCTGGACGAGGATCTGAAGTACAGCGAGATCGCATACCCCTCTGAGGAAGTGGAAGCCAAGGAAAAGGTGTTCACCGCCCTGAACGATGAGGTCAACAACGAGCTCGATGTAAAGTGGAGCGAGATGAAGAGCTACAATGAGGGCGGCAGCGGCGTTGTGTTCCTGCTGCTGCTGCTTGCCATGGTAGCGCTGGCCTGCTTCAATATCTGGCGCAAGCTGCGCAAAAAGACCCGGAATCAGTATTGAGAAGAAAGGGCCCTCTCCGTCAAAGCCTCTGGCAATGCGAAGCAATGACGGAGAGGGTCCTCTTTTGGAAAGGAAACGTATGAATCAATATACCTATCATACAACTGTCCTGAACGCAGACGGCGATTTTCGCCGGATGATCAAGCCCAGCGCCCTGTTCCGCTATGTGGAGCAGGCTGCGGCAGACCACGCCCGTGCCTACGGCATGGACGATGCTTTTTTCAAAGCGCACCACACGGCGTTTCTGGTGGGCAAGCAGGCGGCGCAGATCACCCGGATGCCCCTGCGTGCCGAAAAGCTGACGTTTCTTACCGCTTGTGAGCCGTGCAAGAAAGGTTCGATGAAGCGGCTGACCCGCATTCTGGACGAAGCGGGGAAGGAGTGTGCTCTGATCGACAGCCGGTGGATCGTGGTGGATACCGACCATGAGTGCATCCTGCGCCAGCCCTCCTGGCATACGCCTGGTTACTGGAACGAGGATCTGGACGGGGAGCTGCCCCAGCTGGTGCACAAAGCAAAGGAACTGACCTGTGCAGGCAGCCGGACAGCCAGCTACTCTCTGTGCGACCTGAACGGCCATGTGAACAACGCCTGTTATCTGGACATTGCCTGCGATGCCCTGCCGCTGGAGGTGGTCAAGGCCGGGCCGCTGAAATTCGTTTCCGTCAAGTACCACCGGGAGATCCCGCTGGGCAGTCAGGTCGAGGTGTTTTATGCGCCCTCGGCCGATGGCTGGTATGTGGTGGGCCGCCGCGAAGAGCACGCCGCGTTTGAATGCTACCTGGAATTTACAAAATAAATCCGGAAAAATTACAATTATGTTACAAAATCTGCGAAAAAGGTCTTGCAAAACGGGAACAAAAGAGTTACAATATGGTTACAGAAAGCGATGAGCGCTTTTTGAGACTGAAATCTTTTTCTTCTTGTTGAATAAGAGATATCGGGTGCAGGGCCTTCTCCTCCTCCGGCTGTTCTCCTTCACAGCTGTCGGCACTGTACCGCACAGGCGGTATCTCGCTTCGTGTGCAAAAAAGTCCGTCCGGTTTTCCGGTACGGACTTTTTTGCATTCCACTTTGTGCCAGAAAACCGGCCTGTCAGGCGGAAAAGTATGACCTTGCACGTTTTTGGTGGTCAATTTTACTGTTTTTCCGCAAAGGACAGTTCTAAAGTTTGTTGCCGCTGGGGTTTGTATTCTGACGGGGTTTGTGGTAAAGTATAGTCAATCAATTTATAAGCAGCAAACATGAATTATTTTGATGCTGGCCCGTTGTTGATGCGTTAAGAAAAAAGGAGTTTAGAGTATGGCTTATTTCTATGAAGAACCTTCCCGCACCTTTGGCGAGTACCTGCTGGTTCCGGGCTATTCCTCTGCAGAGAATGTCCCCACGGCAGTCAGCCTGAAGACCCCACTGGTCAAGTACCGCAAGGGGGAAGAGGCCTGCCCGCTGGAAATGAACATCCCCATGATTAGTGCCATCATGCAGTCGGTCTCCGGCGATAAACTGGCCATTGCACTGGCACGGGAGGGCGGCGTGTCCTTCATTTACGGCTCCCAGAGCATTGAGAACGAGGCTGCCATGGTGCGCCGCGTCAAGAGCTATAAGGCCGGTTATGTGGTCTCTGATTCCAACCTGGCTCCTACCGCCACCCTGCACGATGTGCTGGAGCTCAAGGCCCGCACCGGCCACTCCACCATTGCTGTCACTGCCGATGGCACTCCTCACGGCAAGCTGATGGGCATTGTGGCCTCCCGTGATTACCGTGTCAACCACACCCCCGATGATGCTTCCGTTACCACCTTTATGACTCCCATCGAGAAGCTGGTCACCGCACCGGAGAACACCTCCCTGCACGACTGCAACAATATCATCTGGGACAACAAGATCAACACGCTGCCGTTGGTGGATGCTGAGGGCAACCTGAAATACTTCGTGTTCCGCAAGGACTACGATTCCCACAAGAAGAACGTCAACGAGCTGCTGGATGCCAACAAGAGCTATGTGGTCGGTGCCGGCATCAACACCCGCGACTATGCCCAGCGCGTTCCCGCACTGGTCGAGGCTGGTGTGGATGTGCTCTGCATCGACTCCTCCGAGGGCTACTCCGAGTGGCAGAGCCGTACCATCGCCTGGATCCGTGAGCACTACGGCGACACCGTGAAGGTGGGCGCAGGCAACGTTGTGGATGCCGAGGGCTTCCGTTTCCTGGCAAAGGCCGGTGCAGACTTCGTCAAGATCGGCATTGGCGGCGGTTCCATCTGCATTACCCGTGAGACCAAGGGCATCGGCCGTGGTCAGGCCACCGCAGTCATCGAGGTCGCAAAGGCCCGTGACGAGTACTACAAGGAGACCGGCATCTACGTGCCCATCTGCTCCGATGGCGGCATCGTCCACGATTATCATATCACTCTGGCTCTGGCCATGGGCGCTGACTTTGTCATGCTGGGCCGCTACTTCGCACGCTTTGACGAGAGCCCCACGAACAAGGTGCGCATCAATGGCCAGTATATGAAGGAGTACTGGGGCGAGGGCTCCAACCGTGCCCGCAACTGGCAGCGCTACGATCTGGGCGGCTCCACCAAGCTGAGCTTTGAGGAAGGCGTGGACAGCTACGTCCCGTATGCCGGCCCGCTGGCTGACGGCGTGCAGACCACCCTGTACAAGGTCAAGAGCACCATGTGCAACTGCGGCGCTCTGTCCATCCCCGAGCTGCAGCAGAAGGCCAAGCTGACCGTTGTTTCCTCTACCTCCATCGTTGAGGGCGGCAGCCATGATGTTGTTGTAAAAAGCCAAGTAGGCTTTAATGTAGAGCGCTGAAAAGGAGAATCATTATGAAATTCTTTATTGACACTGCAAATGTGGACGAGATCCGCAAGGCAAACGACATGGGCGTGATTGCTGGTGTTACCACTAACCCCAGCCTTATCGCAAAGGAGCACAAGGACTATGCCAAGACTTTGGCCGAGATCGCAACCATCGTCGATGGCCCGATTTCCGGTGAGGTAAAGGCCACTACCACCGACGCAGAGACGATGATTAAAGAGGGCGAGGCTATCTATGCCCTTGACCCCAAGCACATGGTCGTCAAAATCCCGATGACGGTGGAGGGACTCAAGGCCATCAAGGCTCTGAGCGCTAAGGGCATCCCCACCAACTGCACCCTCATCTTCTCTGCCAATCAGGCACTGCTGGCTGCGCGTGCCGGTGCTACTTACGTCAGCCCCTTCCTCGGACGTCTTGATGACATCAGCCAGCCCGGTATCGATCTCATCCAGACCATCAGCGAGATCTTCAGCAACTACCCGGATATTCATACCGAAATTATTGCGGCTTCTGTCCGTAATCCCATCCATATCACCGACTGCGCATTGGCCGGCGCTGACATTGCCACCGTGCCCTACAAGGTTATTGAGCAGATGACCAAGCACCCACTCACCGATCAGGGCATTGAGAAGTTTAAGGCCGATTATGTTGCGGTGTTTGGAGAATAATCAAGCATAAAGAGGAGGATGTAGCGTGTTTCAATCTGCGATTGCTTTTCTGGAGACTCAGGGAGTACAGACTCCTTTTGCAACGGCAATTATTCGATTGCTTTTAGGGTCGATTTGTGGCGGTCTGATTGGATTGGAACGTGAGATGAAGGGACGTCCGGCAGGTCTGAAGACATTTTCACTCGTTTGTATGGGTGCAACGCTGGTCATGGTGACGAACGAGTTCATCTACGTTAATGTGGCAAATTCGACGGGTGACTCTGCTCGTATGGCGGCGCAGGTCATCAGTGGAATTGGCTTCCTTGGTGCAGGTACCATCATGACAACGGGCAACGACCGCGTGAAGGGTCTGACTACGGCGGCGGCGCTTTGGGTCACGGCGGCCATCGGAATCGCGATTGGAACAGGCTTCTACTTCGGCGGCATCGCGGGACTGATTGTGCTATATCTTTCTTCGTTTACATACCGCTACATTGATGCAGTGATCGTAGCAAAATCTAGAATCATGCGCATCTATGTGGAAGGTGAAAGTGAAGAGTTTATGCTAAACCTCGTAGGTTTCTTCCAGAAAAACGAAATTCGTATCATTAGCCTGGTTCGCAAGGACGAAAACAAATGGTTCCTGAAAGACAGTGCGGCGACTATCGAAATGGATTTGGGCCGAAAAAGGAACCACCTTGAGATATTGGATGAAATTCGCAAAATGAAAGAGCTTCGTTATATCGAGGAAGTGTAATGACAAAGACAGGAGTTTAGGAATGAACAGAATAGATGTTGATGCTGTAAACGCCCTGCGTGTGCTTGCGGCGGATGAGGTGCAAAAAGCAAACTCCGGACATCCCGGTCTTCCGCTGGGTGCTGCACCTGCGGCATATGCCGTCTGGGCATACGAAATGAAGCACAACCCCAAGAATTATCGCTGGGAAAATCGTGACAGATTTATTCTGTCTGGCGGACATGGATCGGCGCTACTTTATGCACTGCTTCATCTGTTCGGGTATGGGCTGACCAAAAATGACTTGGAAAACTTCCGTCAGCTGGATTCTCTTACGCCTGGTCATCCGGAATACGGCCATACCGTCGGTGTCGAGGCGACTACTGGCCCACTGGGTGCAGGTATGGGTATGGCAGTCGGCATGGCCATCGCAGAGGCACATCTGAGTGCTGTATTTAATCGCCCCGGATATGATGTGGTAGACCATTACACCTTTGTTCTGGGTGGTGATGGTTGTCTTATGGAGGGCATCTCTTCGGAGGCTTTCTCTTTGGCAGGTACGCTGAAACTGAGCAAGCTCATCGTCCTATACGACTCTAATCGTATTTCCATTGAAGGCAGCACTGATATTGCCTTTACCGAAGATGTGGGCAAGCGGATGGAGGCGTTCGGTTTCCAAGTACTGACGGTGGAGGACGGCAATGATGTGGATGCCATTCGTCAGGCTATTCAGCAGGCAAAGGCCGACAAAGAGCGTCCCTCGTTCATCGTTGTGAAAACGCAGATTGGTCAGGGATGCCCTGCAAAGCAAGGCACAGCCGCCGCGCATGGCGAACCTCTGGGTGAACAGAACATTCAGGAGATGAAGAAGGGCTTTGATTGGCCGAGCGTGGAGCCGTTCTTTGTCCCGGAAGAAATCTATGCGCACTATCAGACGTTGACGGCGGACAGCGCGGCAGAAGAAGCACGCTGGAACGAAATGATGGAGGCGTACAAGAATGAGTTTCCAGAGCTGAAAGCAAAATGGGAGACGTACCATTATCCGCTGCAGGCCATCAACACCTATAACGATGACAGTTACTGGGAGTTTGAGGACAAGCCGCAGGCGACCCGAAATCTTTCCGGTGTGATGATCAACCGCCTGAAAGACATTCTGCCTAACCTGATTGGTGGCGCGGCCGATTTGGCACCCTCTACCAAGACCTACATGAAAGGCGAGGGTGATTTTTCCAGTACGAACCGCGCAGGCAGAAACCTGCACTTTGGTGTTCGTGAGCTGGCGATGGCAGCTATCGCAAATGGCATTGCACTGCACGGCGGCCTGCGTCCGTATGTCTCGACCTTCTTCGTGTTCAGCGATTATGTAAAGCCGATGGCACGTTTGTCGGCGCTGATGAAGCTTCCGGTGACCTATGTGCTCACTCATGACAGCATTGGTGTGGGTGAGGACGGCCCAACCCATGAGCCTATCGAGCAACTGGCAATGCTGCGTGCGATGCCTAACTTCAATGTGTTCCGTCCGGCGGATGCAACGGAGACAGCAGCGGCGTGGTATTATGCGGCAACAGCGACCTCTGCGCCGACAGCGCTGGTACTGAGCCGTCAGAACTTGCCGCAGCTAAAAGGCGCAAGTCGGCTGACGCTGCGCGGCGGCTATATCCTGCAGGATTCGGAAAAGGAAGTTCCGGATGCTATCCTCATCGCCACGGGTTCGGAAGTCCAGCTTGCCGTTGCGGCAAAGGCTGCGTTGGCAGAAGAGGGCATTGATGTTCGCGTGGTCAGTATGCCCAGTATGGATGTGTTTGACCGTCAGGTGAAAGAGTATCAGGAAAAAGTCCTGCCGAACGCTGTGCGCAAGCGTGTTGCAATCGAAGCACTGAGCGGATTTGGGTGGGGCAAGTATGTTGGACTGGATGGCAAGGTCGTTGCAATGCCCGGTTTTGGTGCATCTGCTCCGGCAAATTTGCTCTTTGAAAAATTCGGCTTCACGGTGGACAATGTTGTTGCCACGGTAAAATCAATTCTGTAAATAGAAAAGGAAGGCGCGCCTGTGTTTTGCATAGGCGCGCTTTTTTCAGAAGGTAAGGAGGAAAAATGGCTCTATTTCATGGTGTTATCAATTCAAAGGCTTTAATGAAAGACACGACACTCTCGATGATCGTGCCGTCGGATGATCGAAAAAATATTGGCTTTCAAGGTCAGCCGCAGCTTTTGATTTTGCTGCATGGCGCAGGTGGGAGCAATTATACATGGTCAAAGTATTCATCGATTGAGCGATATACTGAGCCGTTGAATCTGATCGTTTTGATGCCAAACATTGAATTCAGCTTTGGACTCAATATGTCGAACGGCCTGAACTACCAGTCTTATCTGGGCGAAGAACTTCCGCAGTGGGCAGAAAAAACATTCGGTCTGAAGCTAGACCGGGAAACGACTACGATTGCAGGCCAGTCGATGGGTGGGTTTGCGGCTATCCATACGGCACTGGCTTATCCCAACAAGTTTGGAAAATGTGGTGTTTTTTCCGCACCGCTGGCGCTGGACGAATATCTGACAGGAGAACGTCCGTTGGGCGCAAATATGGCGCACGCTAAGCTTGTCTCCATGTGGAAAGATTCGATTTTTGGTAAAGATGAAGCGGATTTGACAGAAGCGAGCATCCGGACGAAACTTCAAGCGTTCGATGCGCAGCAATGGCCGCTGAAGCTGTTCCATGCCTGTGGGGCAGAGGATATGCTGTATCAGGATAACAGCTCTTTCGCACAGATGGCAGAGACAAAGGAAGGCTTGGAGTATCGGTACAATGAATATCCCGGCGGGCATGACTTCAATGTCTGGGACGAATGCTCAAAAGACTTTTTAGTGTGGATGCTAAAATAATTTGAAGTTGAAGGCGTGGACTGGAAGGAGTATAGTTGCCGCAAGCAATGTTTTCGTCTATACAAAAACACTTTTTGCGTTGCAAAATGCTTGTTGGGCTGTGCCCAAACCCCTTGTGTTCTGCATCCGTTGGATGCAGGCTGCGCGATTGCATCGCTTAAGGTAGATAGAAAGGTTCATCATGATCTGGCGCAAGGGGAGAGAGGTTCTCTTGTAAAAAATACGGATTTATGATACTATTATTTTGAAAAGGTAGTTTGAAAGCTGGTGAGCCGATGTCAGAGAGAAAATCAGAACAGGAATTGGACTTTGCACAAAAGCACGAGGAAGATTTACAGCGGATTCGTGAGTTTCGTTTGATCGACGACGACTTCATGGCGGCTGTGTTTGAAGATCACGCTTGCGCAGAGTTCTTGCTGCAAATCATCCTGAAACGCAATGATTTGGTTGTGCGTGAAGTTCACGGACAGTACAATATTAAAAACTTGCAGGGTCGGTCTGTTCGATTGGATATTCTGGCAGTAGATCAGGACAACCGTGCATATAATATTGAAGTGCAGCGCAGCGACCGAGGCGCAAGCGAAAAACGTGCTCGCTATAACAGCAGTCTGCTGGATGCGAACCTTACAGAATCCGGCAGCAGTTACGATGCACTGAATGAGACATACGTCATATTCATTACAGAAAATGATGTACTGAGGGCAGGCCTTCCAATTTATCACATTGAACGCACCGTTCAGGAAACGGGAATGGTTTTCAATGATCGGGCACATATTATCTATGTGAACTCACAAATCAAGGACGAAACAGCGTTGGGAAAACTGATGCACGACTTTTTCTGTACAGATTCCAGCAAAATGTATTATCCCATTCTGGCAAATCGGGTGCAGTATTTCAAACAGGATGCGAAGGGAGTGGCAACTATGTGCAGAGCAATGGAAAAAATGAGAGATGAAACCGCACATGAAACTTCGATCAAGAATGCTTTGACGATGTTGGAAGACGGGTTGCCCTATGAGAAAGTGGCAAAGTATGCAGGGCTTTCAATTGAGGAAGTGAAAGAACTGGATGCAAAGAAACCTGCCTAAAAAAGAAAAAAAGCCGATCGGAAACATAGTTGCTTCCAATCGGCTTTTTGTGTCGGATTTTATTGTGAAAGTTGGTATTAAGGGCCTTAGGCAAGACGATTCTCTTTTTTCACTGCCAGTTGTAAAAGTTGGAAAGCAGTACTCCATCATGCGCAAATCCGACCTTGACGAATGGCTCTATAAGATGTACGATAGACTTGATAACATGGAAAAGGAGTGAGACTTTTGGTTACAATTATTACCGGCACAACCCAAAAGCCGACATCCAGTGACCTTCTGAAAAGTTTTTTTCAACGTCACAACAAACTGGACGGCTATCTGTATATCGGATACCCGATCATCGGAACCGTAGATGGTGCTTATCCAATCGACAGCCTTTGGGTCTCTCCCGACAAAGGTTTGGTCATCTTCAATCTTATCGAAGGGAAAAACATCGATGGATATGAAGAAGCACAGGATGATTGCGCCAATAAAATAGAAGCAAAGCTCAGGGGATACCGGCAGCTTGTCAACAAAAGAAAACTATGCGTTGAAATCAATGTCATTACGTATGCCCCCGCTCTCATGCGCAAGGTTGACAGCGATGAAGATTATCCGTTGTGTGCTAACGACAATGATCTTCTGGCACAAATCGAAACGTTGAACTGGAACAACAGCGGGTATTATGAAGCACTGGTGTCTGTGCTTCAGGCAATTTCTACAATCCGAAAAGGAAAAAAACGTAGGGAAACCACAAAGCCCGAATCCAGAGGATCGAAGCTAAAAGCATTAGAGGATTCCATCGCCAATCTAGACAACCAGCAAAGTCGAGCAGTGATCGAGACCGTAGAGGGGGTACAGCGAATCCGCGGTCTTGCCGGGTCCGGTAAAACTGTGGTGCTGGCACTGAAAGCAGCATACCTGCACGCACAGCATCCCGAATGGAAAATTGCTGTCACCTTTAACACTCGCTCTCTGAAAGGGCAATTGCGGCAGCTGATCAACACATTTTATATTGAACAAACCAGCGAGGAACCGGACTGGGACAACTTGCACATCCTTCATGCATGGGGTGCACCTGGCGGCGGAGAACGCACCGGTATGTATTATATCTTTTGTGGAACGAACAATCTTGAATACTTGGATTTTTTGTCTGCCAAAAATCGTTTTGGTTCTACCGATCCATTTGGTGCGGCTTGCAGAAAAGCACTTGAAGAAGCAACCGATCCGAGGCCGATGTACGACGCTGTTCTGGTAGACGAAGCTCAAGATTTTTCTCCGGCATTTTTAAAGCTATGTTATGAAATGCTGCGGGAACCTAAACGGTTGGTTTACGCATACGATGAACTGCAAAATTTGCGGTTACAGTCTCTCCCTTCACCGGAAGAAATCTTTGGTGTCGATGAGCATGGCGTACCAAACGTAACGTTCCGGCCATCGGAAGATGGCCAGCCGGAGCAGGATATTATTCTGGAAAAATGCTACAGAAATTCCAGACCTGCTCTAGTCACGGCCCATGCATTGGGGTTTGGAATTTACCGAAAGCCTGTTGGCGAGGATGGCCCCGGTCTTGTTCAAATGTTTGACCAGAGTGCGTTGTGGGAAGAGATTGGCTATCATGTGAAAGCCGGTTCCCTTGAGGACGGAAAACGCGTTGTTTTGGAGCGCACAAGCAAAAGCAGCCCAGAGTTTCTCGAGAGCCACTCTGACATCGATGATTTGATAATGTTCAAGCAGTTCGATTCTAAAGAAGAGCAGGATCAATGGGTTGCAAATGAGATTCAAACGAATCTTACGGAGGACGAACTGCGTCCGGACGATATCATTGTGATTAACCCGAACCCTGTCACGACTAAATCAAACGTTGCGCCTATTCGGGCACTTTTATATGAAAAGGGCATCCAGTCTCACACAGCCGGCGTAGATACTGCACCCGATGTCTTCTTTGATGAGGATAATGCTTCTGTGGCCTTTACGGGAATTTACCGGGCAAAGGGAAACGAAGCGGCCATGGTCTATATCGTCAATGCCGAAGCGTGCTTTGACTCATTTTTTGATTTGGCAAAACTTCGAAATCAGCTGTTTACCGCGATTACTCGAAGCAAGGCATGGGTGAGAGTGTTGGGGGTCGGCTCCGGAATGGACGGGCTAATCACCGAGTATAAAAAGGTGAAAGATCATAATTTCACGTTGGATTTTATTTATCCGACAAAGGCTCAGCGGGATCATATGAATATCGTGAATCGCGATATGAGCGAAGCTGAAAAACGAAAGATTCAAAAGAGCAAAGGAAATGCTGAAAACCTGATTCAGGAACTTGAAAGTGGTAACATCTATCTTGAAGATTTGGGAAAAGATACCGTGGATCGTCTCATATCCCTTCTTAAAAGTAAGGAGGAATAACGATTGAATCCTGTAGATGTCTTGAATCAGATTAAGCGTCTGACCACTGATGTGATTGCGGTCGGTATCTGCGATGAGCAGAATTTTCCTTCGATAAAATCGTACACCGGGAATATCAGCGAGATTGGAGTCAGTTCTTCGGACAATTCTATTTTTCTGAAGAATGTTCCCTATCGTGAAATGTATTCTGAGCTAGTGAAAAAAAGGAATTACAACATCAAAATGATCGATGGCGCTCTAATTAGTCTCTTGTATCGCTTTCAAGGCAATGAGTTGGTGTCGCATCGACTGTCTTTTTTCCCTGCTCCGGATTTAGAGGTTTTTCAGAATGAGCCGGAGTTGTATTCGATGGACGAAATGTATCTTGACATCTTAGATCAGAGAGTCGTTACCGTTCCGCTAAGGTTCGATTTTGATTCAGGTGATGCATTCATTCCCGTGGAACATCCAAAGTCGCATTTGACATTGGGGCAATATGAGAATTGCCGCATTCCCGTTTCCTCTGCCGTTTCTCCTTTTCAATTCATGGACTTTATTCTCAGAAATTTTTATCACACGGCACACACTAAATTTTGCGAACGGCTTATACGCTATTCAGATCGATTTGAAAAAAGCATTCTTCCGGAGGAAGAAGCGCTGATTCATGTCTGTACATCTCCATGATCTCATTCCGAATCCGCTCTCAGAACCCCGTCACTCTTTGGCAGACGATGGGACTCTTTTGTAACCGCCTAGAGAAAACGCATTGTCACAAACCTGCTAACGAGTGTCAATAGCCTGAACAAAAAAATCATCAAAAATTTATTGCCGGGTGCAGTTGAGCATCCGGCAACTTTAATAAGCCGACAGCACAGCTTGTCGGCTGAAAATCATCGTAATGGTTCATCAGAAACCATCAACAGGCATCAGGAGATGGCTGGGAACGCAGAAATTCAGTAACACGAGCGTAATAGACTCGCAGGAACTTGGCACTTCCTGCGACGGTATAAACGTAATAATGCTTTCCTTCGGAACGCTTTTTGTCCATAAAGCAGTAAACAGCATTTTCCGGGTTTGAACGTGTTAAAATAATATTCGATACAATAAAAATAGTTCGCCTCAGATGCGGTGAACCTCGTTTAGAAACATGGCGTGACTTGGATTCAAATGCACCAGACTGGAACGGTGGTGCATCAATACCAGAAAAGGCTACCAACGCTTTCTTGTTTTTGAACCGCCGAACATCACCAATTTCGGCCATAAGAGCAGGCCCGGTAATGGGTCCGGCTCCTTCCATCTGCATCACAACCTCGTATTCGGGGAGCATTGCAGCCAACCGCTGCATTTCAAGCTGGGTGCTTTGCTTGGCCTCGCAAACGGCATTCAGGCTTTTACAAGCCTGCGTGATCAGCATCTTCGTACTTTCGCATTTCGGAAAAGTAGCCACGCCCTCCTGTGCAAGCAGATAGATCTTGTGAGCGGTATCTGTACGGAACTTGTAGTTTTTTCGTTTGCACCATCCCCGATAAGATTCCGTGAAAGCCTCTATGGAATATTGACAGACACAATCCTTGTGCCAATAACGCAGAAAGAAGTCCACCCACTTTTCATGCCCATTTGCATTTTTTGTGTTCGGATCAAACGCAATATTTACGCCGGGAAATGTTTGGTCAGCCAGTGCAATCAGACCGTTCCGCAACGCTGTTGCAGTCGCAGTGATTCGCTCGTTTGCGCTGGATTGCATTTTAAGAAGCAGCCTGGTTTCTTCTTCATTGTTGAACGGGGGTAGTGTATCCCAAAAGGTGAGCGCATAGTTTGCAATTTTAAGAGCATCCGCTCGGTCCGTCTTTAGCTTTCGGATTGTATTATCACTAAAATCGTGGATCAGCATCGCATTGACAACGGAAACAAAAAAGCCCGCTTCCTTTAATGTCAGTGCGATTGGTCTCCAGTACGTACTGGTATGTTCCATTACCTGTCTCTTATACACA
>ENA-OUQP01001001-OUQP01001001.1-human-gut-metagenome-genome-assembly--contig:-NODE-1001-length-21782-cov-5.743407_pt1 | contig 21782 bp, 20 predicted proteins | sample MGYA00237951_ERZ548836 | MGnify/ENA primary metagenome ERZ548836 (study PRJEB26490, sample SAMN05194702) | human gut metagenome | biome: terrestrial biome; feature: human-associated habitat; material...
CTTTGCCAAGGAGCAGGAGGCCGCCGGTATCGCCGCCGTGGGCCAGGCGGAGGCCGAGGCCATCCGGGCCAAGGCCCTGGCAGAGGCCGAAGGTATCGACAAGAAGGCGGAGGCCATGAAAAAGTACGGCGAGGCCGCTGTGATCGAGATGATCATGAACGCCCTGCCGGAGATCGCCAAGAACGTGGCGGAGCCCCTCAGCAAGGTGGATAAGATCACCATGTACGGCGAGGGCAACAGCGCCAAGCTCCTCAGCGACATCGTCAACGGTACCACTCAGGTCACCGAGGGCATCAGCGCCGGGATGGGGCTGGACCTCAAGAGCCTGCTGGCAGGTGCCCTGGGCGGCAAGCTGGCGGCGGGCAATTCCCAGCCGGTGCAGGTGACGGTGGCTCCCCAGGCCCAGCCTGACGCGGCGGCCGCTTCCGCGGACACGCCGGAGCAGCAGGTGTGATGACTTAACCGGACATAAAATCTGCCTGGGGCCTCCTGCAGGAGGTCCCAGGCTTCCGTAAAGAGAGGAGTTCGTTTATGATAGGCTTTGGAGGAGATCCCGGCTTTGGTGTGACTTTCAGCATCATGCAGATCATGGTTCCTGTCATGTTTGTGCTGGTGTTTGGCATTATTATCGTAACAATGGTTCGTGGTATATGTGAATGGAACAAAAATAATCATTCACCGAAGCTGTCCGTTCCTGCCAAGGTGGTATCCCGGCGTACCACTGTTTCTCACCACCACCATCACCAGGGAAATGGGATGCATCATACCCATACCACTACCAGCTATTACGCCACCTTTCAGGTAGAGAGCGGCGACCGGATAGAGTTTCTGGTTTCCGGCACGGAATACGGCATGCTGGCGGAAGGAGACTCAGGGGAGCTGACCTTTCAGGGTACCCGGTATCTGAATTTTCAACGGAACGAATCGGCGGAATGAAGGGCGTAACCGTCAAACGCAGCGGCGGATTGAAGATTTCCCGCGAAAATGAGAGAATACCCCGTATAGAGCGTAGAGTCCACGCATAGTGAACGGCTCCTTGAGATGGCGGCCTTTTATACGTGGTTAGATTTTACGCTTACTTATAAAGTTCTATTCACCATTAGCTTTGACGGTTACGATTTGTCAAGGGTATTTTTCCACGCCGTCACACATAAAGCAAGCGGCGGCTCGCCACGAGCCGCCGCTTGTAACCTGATTGGATTTAATTTTTGCTTATCCGCAGCTCGCCGATCACTCTACAGTAAAGCGATACAAGAAGGTTACGATTTGCGCTCTGGTGCAATCCGCGTCGGGGCTGAATGTGGTGTTGGTGGTTCCCTTGGTGATGTTCTCCTTGACCGCCCACAGTACCGCATCAGCATAGTAGGCGTCAGACTTCACATCGGCAAAGGGATTGGCTGTACCCGCTGCCGGGGACTTCTCGGAACGCCACAGGAACGCGACGATCTGGGCGCGGGTGCAGGTCATGTTGGGGCTGAACGTGGTGTCGCTGGTGCCCTTGGTGATGCCGTTTCCTACCGCCCACAGCACAGCGTCGTAATAATAGCTGCCCACGGGAACGTCGGTAAACGGCATGGCGCGGGTTTCGGGTTTGGGACTGCCAGCGGTGCGCCACAGGAAGGTCACGGCCTGCGCACGGGTGCAGGTAGCGTTAGGGCTGAAGGTCATTGCGGTGGTGCCTTTCGTGATGCCGCTCTCAACAGCCCACTCAACGGCATCTCTGTAATATGCTTTGTCTGCCACATCGGTGAAGGACATATCCGATTTTGCCGTCCATTTTGCGTAAATGGTGGTATTGGAAGTCAGCCTGATAGAAGTGACTTTGATAGTCAGCTCTCTATTGCTGTACCAACCATCGAAGGTATAGCCGTCACGAGTAGGCGTATAGCCGGTCAGGTCAACCGTGGTGCCGCTGGTCTTAGATACCTTGGAAATGGCGCTGCCGCCGTTGGTATCGAAGGTCAGCGTGTAGCTGGTCGCTCCGCCGCCACCGCCTTCATTGCCGCCTGTGCCGCCATTGCGCAGAATCGTCAGCGTGTAGGTTTTAGCACCGATCTTCACGACAATGTCGGTTGTGCCGCTGTTGGGGATGGCAACGGTTGCGCTGCCGCCGGTGGACAGATCCTGTCCGTTGATGCTCACGGGCTCGTTCTTTCCAGACACCGCTGTGACCAGCGTAGATGTTGCTCCGCTATCATTTTGCAGCGTATAGGTATAGTTCGTTCCGTTGGCGGTAAAATCGCCGAGCCCCACTGCCAGACCTTCAAAGGTCAGAAGGTCATTATCGGGCACTGCGGCTCGCACCACTACGCGGGTGCCAAGCTTGGAGAAGGTGACGGTTTCCGTCTGGAAGGTTTCCCCGGAGATGGCACTGCCAATACTGGTCTTTTTCGTTTCCAGAACGGTCCCGGCAGCATCCAGCAGCGTGGCCACCAGCTCTGCGCTATCCTGAGACTGCAGGCAGTTGTTGCGCAGGGTAATGTCGGCGGTGCTGTGACCGTTGCCGTCGTTCCCCTGTGCCACATCCATCGTCAGCTTCTCTCCGGTGCGGGCCAGTGCGCCGGTCATATGGACGCTGGCCTCACTGTCACTGCCGTCATACTCCGGCAGGCGCTGATTGCTTCCCGTTCCACCGATCTTACCTTCCGCCCACGCCTCGGCGTACAGATAGGTACCCACATTGGGGATCTCGGTTTTGCCAATGGAGTTCATATACTGGCCCAGATCATAGGTCAGGTCCAGTGTAAAGGTTCCCTGATCGATGCGGGCGAGGGCGCTGTCGTCGGAAATGGTGATTTCATTACCGCTAACCTGTACGCCGTTTGTGGTGTAGTCTACCACTGCAGATTTGGTATGCAGATCATCCGCATAGAACGCAAGCTTCACCTCGCGGTTCTTTCCGTCGGCCAGCGTGGCGGCAGAGGAATTATAGAGGGTCATGCGCACCGTGCGCTTGCCGGCGCTCTCCGCAATCACTTCCATTTGCGAGATGCCAATGTCGGGATAATCCAGATACACTGTGCCGTTTTCGTTGATGCCGGCGTCGGCGGTGATGGTATAGCTCGGGTTTGTCACGCTGGTTCCCACACGGTGCCAGACGGTAAGGGTGGTGCTTTCATTGGGCAGCAGTTTTTCCGTAAGGGTGGCGGTTTCCCCGCTGTCAAGTCTGACCGTTAGCTTTGTCACATCGTTCAGCCCGGTGTTGCGGATGGTAAAGCGAATGGGTGTCAGGCTGTTCAGCGCCAGCGTTGCATAATCCACGCCGATCTGTTCCACTGCCACCGCATCGGTGACAAAATCAGAGGTAGCGGTATAGAGGATCGTTTCCTCACCCGGAACGGTCACGCCGCCGGGGTTCTTCGTGTTTACATCGTCATACCGGGTGGCCTGAATGACAGCCTGCACCTGATTGGTGCCGCTGACATAGGCATCAAAGTGGTCAGCCAGCGTGCGAGGCGGCAGCTCTGCCAGTTTCAATGGTGCGGAGAGCGTGTAGGTATTTTCGGCATAGCGCAGCTTGGCCGCCTTCAAAATGCCGTGATCTACCGCGCCGTTGGCGTCACTGACAGTCTCATTCCATACGATGGTAAAATCATTGAGGCTGCGATAATCCCCGCTGAGGGAAGCGAAGCGGAAGTCTCCGCCCACGGCGGCGTTGCCGCTGCTGGTCAGGGCAGACAGAGAGCCGGGGAAACTGTTGGACATGGTGCCTTTGCCGTCCACAGCCAACAGCTGGATATCGCTGCTGCCGTCTCGGACACTGTGCCAACCGATGACAAATCGGTCATCCACGCTGCCGAAGTTGGCTGCAACGACCTGGGGGTTTTCGTCAAGATTGCTGTCACAGGTCGCCAGCATGGCTGTACCGGGCTTTCCGTCAGCAGCCACGGTACAATAGGCGATCTCGTAGGCGGAGGTATCTCCGGTTCCGCTGCGGTCCAGCGAGTAAACCGCCATAGCGGTTCCGTCGGGCAGCATGGCCGCCTGCAACGCCTTCACGCTGCCAGTAGCCCCGTTATAAAGCATTTGGGCCTTGCTCCAGGTTCTGCTATCGCTGTCATAGCAACGGTACATGATACAATCTCTGGTCGTGAAGTTCAGCAGGTTGTTGCTGCCCTGCGTACCGGGATCGGGGGTGTAGACGCTGCGCCAGAACACGATGGCCTTGTTGCCGCCCACTGCCGTGACTGGGGCCAGATCCGGCGTGCCGTCTTCGGTTAGGCGGGTGGAAGTCCAGGTTGAGCCGTCATAGACGGACGCTACGATCTCCGTGCTGTTCATCAGCAGGTTTTGCTCTTCCAATGTCACGGCATCACCGGCATTTTTACCCGGCAGGTCGGTGCCCATGCGAACCCAAGCCGCCGCCGCGAAGCTGCCAGTGCCGGACAAAGAAACGCTCGTGTCGCCGTAGCCGGGGAACTCTGTGGGAGCGGCAATTTCACTGGAGGGAGTATAGACGCTGCCATTGAGGGTGGAGAAATGTGCCCGGCTGGCGTAAATATTGCCGATGTTGCCGTCGTTGATGTAGGCCAATATCTTCCCGTCATCGCTGAGCTGTGGATAGGATGCGGGGTTGGCATTGGACTGGATGTTTTGCAGCCCACTGGGGGAGTTCCGAGAGAACAGCATCATCCGCTGCCGGGGCTGGCCCCAAGTACGGGCATATTGCTCCAGATAGTCCCGGCTTTGGAGCGTTGCACTGGCAGAAGCCACCTGCATTCCGCTCTGGGCCGCCGCCATCCGCAGCGAGGCAAGGCTCAGCCCACTGGTGGCGTTATTCCAGTAGTTGTCGATTGTTGCCCAGTCATTAAAAGTCCTGGTGGCTCCAAGGGTTCCGGAGGCGATCACCGCCTCGTAGGAGATAAACAGGAAGGTTGCCACAAATTTGATTCCCACTTCGCTTTGGATCCCCAGGGCCTGACCGTTGATCTGGCGCTTTTCCTTGTCGGCAAGATAGGTGCGGGAGAGGAACTTATTCTGACTGTCCACATCCAAATTGCCGAATAGACCGATCTTCAGCGCCACGACCGAATAGTCAAAGCCAATGCCGCCAAACGCGTGGACATAGGCGTTGATACGCAGCGTGGTCAAAAAGTCATTCACTGCCGTGGCCGTGGGATCGCTCCAGGCAAGCACTGTACCCTGTCCCTGCTGGCCGTAGCGCACTGCGGTACGGAAATCCAGCTGAATGGCACCGCCCAGCTCAAAGGTTGCTGTCAACGGCACGGGGCCGGCCATGGCGTTCACGTTGAAGGTGAAGCCCACGCCCACGCCGGCGGTAAAGCCGCCGCCTACGGTGAAAACCTCCCACGCCTTCTTTTCGGCGTTATAGCGGATTTCTGCTTCGTAAAAACCCTCCAACTGCAAGTTGAGCTCCGTGTTGGTGACCTTGCCGGCCATGGAGTTGGCGTTGTATTCCCCCTTGGGATCATAGGTGCCCTTGGCCATCTGGCTCAGGTCCCCGGTACCGGGCACGCCCACCTCCAGGTTTTGCGTCAGCACATTCGCACTCAAGGCCACGCCGTCCGCGGAATAGTCGAAGTCCTCCATCTCCAGCGTATTGTACCCTGCCCAAATCATGGCACGGAACACGGAGGGATCTTCGCTGGGGGTGATAATCATTTTGAACATGGAACCCTTCACCGGACCGCTCAGATCATCCAGCCGTCCGGTCAGCACCTTGAGAATGTTACTATCGCCCACTCCGCCAAAGTCGACTTGACTCACTCCACTGGATTCTCCCATCGTCGCCAGAATACCGGTGACGCGCTCATCCTCTGTCACCTTGGGCACTCGGGTCAGATCAACGACCCGGAAGGGCATTATTTTCTCCTGCAGCAGGCTGCCGTTCAGGCTCAGCTGCGTTTTCATACCCACATCCTTGCCGTCGGCGATCCATCCAGAGGTGGTCATGGTGGCCTCGGTGAGGGTCAGATCGTTTTCCGCTACGGGGATGGATGAGAAGGGATACTGCTTGGTACTGCTGCTCTGGGCGGCAGGAAGAACGCCGTATTCGTCCGCCAGCTTGAGACTGTAATTCTTCGCGTTGGCAATATCCTCGCCCCAGAGGAACATGGTGGTGTGCAGGCTTGCTGTTTTGAAGCTGCTGTTAGGGCCAATCTTCCCGGTCGAGCTGCGGACATCCACCTTCTGACCGTTGGCAAGACCGTAATCAACGCTTTGCGCCACGATGAAGGGTTTGTTTTCCTCCCCCGCCGGCACGCGCTCCAGAGAGACAACGCCCTCTGCGGTGCGCATTACATCGTCCACGCCCAGCTTGCCGTTGACGGTCAGCAGCAGCGGATAGTACTTGTTGCCGTCAATTGCGCTGATCTCCAGAATGTACTCCAGCTGATCCAGAGCGGAAAGCGGCGTGGTGCTGCTCTCGCCCTTTTCGGCCGACCAGAACTGGGTGGAATCCAGATAGACGGTTATATTTCCCGCCGCATCCGTGGTATAGGTGTCGCCGGTGATGCCGCTGACAAGTGCTCCTGCCCTGGAGCCCAGCAGAGCTGTCTGGCAGTAGCCTCCGTTTTTATAAACGCCGCCGCGAACGGTCACCGTCTTGTTCGCCAGCGGATCGCCGCCCGGCGTGATGAGCGTCACAGATGCCCGGGCGACTTGCCGAAGGCTGAAGGTATTCAAGGGATAAAGCTGCAGCTTTGTGGCATCCCGCTCGCCGGAACGCAGATTTTCTTTATAGATGGTGCCCAGATAAATATCCGCGCCGGCGCCGGACCGCAGAGACACCTCACTGGCGATTCCGTTGGGTTCGTAAAGCGCCAGCACGCCTTCACTGTTGGTCGTGACCGTTTTGGGCGCACCTGTACCGTCAGTGTATTGCAGCGTAGTTTCCGCCGCAGGCGTCAGCTGGAAGAGATAGAACTTATTTTGCAGCGTTTTCGCTGTCACCTGTACGGCGGCACGCATGCCCGTGGCGGCATGGGTAGCCGTGACGGTTGCGGTGCCGTCGGCCCGGCCGGACAGCGCCATTTTGGTTTCGGGAAGGTAAGAATCAAAGGAGAAGTTTCTGATGTCCTCATACAGTCCGCCCTGCTTGTAGTTGACGGAAATGGCATTGTTGTTGGAGGCCCACTTGATGCCGTCTTTAAAGGAGTTCCATCCGTACTCGTCATAGTTGATGCCGATGTACTCGATCAGCCCCAGCTCCTGGCGCAGCTGCAAAATTTTAGCTGTATCGGCGGGCAGGCTGCCGCTGACCTTGGAGGTATTGTCCATGGTCAGCTCAGAAATCGTCTTTCCTTCGTCGTTCTGCACCTTCAGTGCGTCGGCATCGTAGACATACAGAGGGAAGGAGTCGGTGCTGGGAGATTCACCAAGATTCTCCACGCTCAAAACCACCTGATAGGTGTCCTTCAGATTGCCGGCATCCACACTCTCTAATGACAGGGAGTAACTTCCGGAGGGACCGGATAGGCTCTTACTGGCCACCACTTTGGTGTTGTTGTCCTCTGTGACCCGGGTGATGGTCAGCGTGGTCTGCGGAGAGGCGCCCTCATGGGTGTTTTCCACCGACCATTTGATATCGACGGAGCCGTCGGTATCCTTGAGGTAAATGCTCTGGGGCGGTGTCAGCTTGGCCGTGGCAGGCGGTGCCTGCACGATGATCCAGGCAAGTGCCGACAGGCGGACATTATCATCCTTGGCGTTGGGGTGCGGCATGGAGACCAATACCGTGTAGGCAGGGGTATTGCCGTTGGAGAGCTTGGAGAGCACATTCTCCTCGATCCGCACGCTGTTTTTATCCTTGCCGGCGGTATAAGTCGCAACGGGATCGTGGCCGCTCAGCGCCGCCTCATTCTCGTAGTGGCCCTCATACAGGTCAATCCTGTAATTGAACTCTTTGTTCGGTGCCATCAGCGTGGCGTTGGAGCTCCACAGCACGGTGGCGGGCTGATTTTTCCGCGTCACGATGGACGCGCCGCCGGGAATCACCAGTGCAAGGGAATCGCCTGCCGTCACGGTATAGGGCTTTGACTTGCCCTTCACATCATCATTGTCAGTGTCCGGAGTCCCGTTGTCCGCCGTAAAGATAAAGGTGACGTCTCCCACCTTGGCTCCTGTGGTGGCAACAACGCCGGTATCCTCGTCGATGGTGGCAATGAGTTCGTCACTGCTGCTCCATTTACCGGTGGTGTAGCTGGCCTGCTCACCGTTTTTCCCCAAAACCCTGGCCGTAAGCGTGGGGCGGGTGGAATCGGCGAGGGAAATCGTATAGGCGGCGTCATTCGTTTCCTGGACGACTTCCACCGTGCTCACGGAAACTTTCTTTGCCACCGTGAACTGCCGGGTCAGGGGAAGAACATTCACCCACTTAGAAGCAGAATCGTCTCTCGAGCCCTCGTTGGCCTGCAGCGTCACCGTATAGGTGCGGGTGTAATCAGAGGGTGGTGCGATTTCGTAGTCGCTAATGGTGAAGCCTCCGCTATCTGTGTCCAGATAGACCTGCCGATGGATTGGTTCATCCGTGGAGTTATATCTCAGCTCGAGGCGGAACGGGGCTTCCTTTTGCTCTGTGCCTGCCGGGGTGTGATAATTGCTGTATACGTTCTTGTAGGCCTGCTCCATGTTGGCGTTCATCGTGAACGATGCCTTGCCGTTGGCGTAGGTGGCCGTCAGTGCGGTGGGGGCGTTGCGCATCAAGGCGCTCTTCAGCGTAACGCCGTCAATCGAGTTGATTGGATAGAGTGTGGTATCCAGCGGATGTTCGAAAACATCCTTCACGCCGGTCATACCATTGACGGTGACCTCGGTGGCATCCATATCCTGCACCGGGTACCAGAGCATTGCCGTGGCACCGTAGTCGTTCATGGAAAGCTCATCGGCGTTATACGCTTTGCCATTGATGGTCACGCTGGCGCTTCTAAGATCCACGAACTCGCTAAAGGTAACTGTGATGGGCACGTGCTGCCCGCTGGCATAGGTTCCCTCCGGGGCCGTGACGCTTTGAATGGTGGGGGCGTCCATGTCCAACAGCTTAGCGGAGACGTTGCTGTTCTTGGTGGTGGCGGAGGTATTTGGGTAGTCGCCATGTACACTTTTCATATACAGTCGGAAGGGCAGCCAGTACCGCTGACCCTCTCTGTTTTGCGTGGTAGACTGCAGGGAGATGTTGACCGTATCGCCCTTGTTAATCGTACAGTTCTGCGCTTTTATTCTGTTGCTGCTGAGCCCCAGAGATTCTCCATTGAACTTGTACTCCGTCAGATAGAACGGGGCATAGGGTTTTCTGGCATCTTTATCGCCATACGGCGCAGCGCCAGTATAGGTCTCTTGGCCGCCTTTCCAGTTAAACTCGATGCTGGCGTCGATTTGGTATGGCTGATAAAATGTCTCGGAGTCTTCGGGAAGCACCGAGTTGCGAGCGCCCTCCAGAATTCCGATGGTATCGCTTAGCGCAACGAAGTCCGAATTGTTGGCACCGTCGCCGTAATTGTATACATTTGCCAGCAAAGGAATATACATATCCCCCTGTATTGTGGGTTGACCTCCGTATTGTTCCTCATAGTCCGGCGCGGTCATTGATGTTTGTATTGTGGGGACGCCAACCGTCTTTATTAGCTTGAGCTGACAGTGGTCGGCATAACCGGTGCCATCATAGAACACCAGATTTTCCGCATCGTAAAATTCAATCATCCCCAGCAGGTTGCCATAGGAATAAGAATCCTCAAGCCAAGTTGGGTTCCCTCCTTGGGTTGTAACCTCGACAGTGATTTTACAAATTAAACTGTAACCTGGGTTGACTTCGTTATAGGTCAGCTTGTAGGACCCGTCGCCTTGCTTGACCCCACTCACCCCGTTTATCGAGACCTTCACATCGTCGATATACTTGCTGAGCTGGCCTTTTTGAATGCGGTAGGAAAAGCCGACCGGTTTTCCGCCGTATACAGTAAAAGTCCCGGACTCCCATTTCTTGTTTGCGAGATTATCCAGCGTTTGGCTCATCATGCCGCGCATATCCACCGTCTCAACGCCCACAGGCGCTGTGGCGGAATACCGCAAACTGATGCCCTGCAGCTCCATCTGCTCCATCAGGCTGTTGAGATTCTCCAGAGCTTCCCCGGTAAACTCCCTGCCGGAGAAATAGGTGTCCTTGATCCGCTGCAGCTCCTGTTCGATTTGGATCATGGTCTTCAAATCACCCAGCGCCACCGGAGTCCCATCCACGTCGGCTATGCGGGTGAGATCCGTGGTGGGATTTTCCAGCAGCTCCATGACAGCCGCCAGTGTCAACACCTGGCCGTCCAGCGTGATGGTTTGATCCACCTTGAAATTGCCGGCTTCATCCAGCAGCCCCAAAGCGTTCAGCATGGAAAGCACCTGGTCGCTGCTGCCGCCGGTCAAGGCGGAGAGCTGCTCCAAAATCGCCTGATTTTCCTTGGGTGTGTTGCCCAGCGAATCGCTCAGCGCTGCAAACGCGGTCGTTGGCAGCATGGTCAGCACCATGCAGCAGACGAGCAGGATGCTAAGTATTCGTTTTTTCATGTCGTTTTTCCCTCCTGTTTCTGCGGGTCTGGCTTACCTGTCCCGTCTTTTTTCTGGTTTTCCCTGATTCTGAGCCGGAAGCACAGCGCGGTGATCGCTGCCGCCGCGGCAAAGGAGACGACGCCCACCAGCACATAGCCGCCCGCGTCCTGTCGCAGCAGCATCGCGCCGAACACGCCCCATGCGGCAGTCTGTCCCGGCCCGATGACCGTGCCCGCCGCCTGCGTCAGCGCCGCAAGCAGCAAAAGACAGACGGCGGACAGACCCCCAACCTCGCGCCGCTGCCTCCGGCGGGTGTTTTCCCGCACCCGCTGCTTGACGAGTGCGACCCGTCTTGCGGTATCGTACATTTCGTTTGAACCCCCTTTCCGGTTTGTCTGGAACTGTGGCCTAAAAACCCTTTCACTTATATAGGTACAAAAAATCGAAAAAACTCTCACCCAAAACGCAAAATTTTTCAAAAAAATTTGAGAGCCGCCAAAAAGCAGCTCTCAGGGAGTAAATGTTCGGTTATTTCCTCTGCGATAAGCGGAAAGTGGACAATCTTCCCGCCGCCACCAGCAGCACCGGCAGGACGTAGGCCACATACTGCGCCGCGCCGCCGTGGGCGATGAGCAGATTGTATATGGCATGGAATGTTATCGCCGCGCCCAGCAGCCCGCACGTGCCGGCCACCTTCAGCCACGTCCGCCGCCATGTGTAGGCAAGCCCGCCGCCCACGATCAGGCCGCAGAGGACGTGCATGGCGCCCGTGCCGAAGCCGCGGAAGAAGATGAAGGAGAAGCGGTCCGCGCCGTTCTGGATGAGATAGCACACATTTTCGAAGGTGGCGAAGGCGAGGGCGACCGTGATGGCGGCGGGCTTGATCTTATCCCCCTCCGGCTCGAATACCAGAAGATAGAACACCAGCGGCAGCAGCTTCATCATTTCCTCCACCACCGGCGCAATCTCCGCCGTGGCGGCAAGGGCGTCCGCCTGACATACCGCCGCGAGGAAGGTGTTGATATAGGCCGAGAGCAGGCACACCCCCATCCCGGCAATGCAGAACAGGAAGAAGCGGAGCTGCCGCCTGCCCATGCACAAAGCGGCCACCAGCAGCGGGGACACCATGCAGATAAAAATATTCTCGATGTAGGTCATGCAGCCACCGCCTTTCTCGTGGCGGGCAGCAGCCCCAGAATCGCAAGCGTCAGCAGCATATCACACCAGAAGGTGGGGCTTGCCGGTGAGGTTTCCGGCCAGAAGCAGCCCGCCGTCCAGAGCAGATACTCCGCGAACGCAAAGCACAGCACGCCGATGTGGAAGTACCGCATATTCCGCGCCGCGCCCGTCTGCGTTTTCGCATAGGCAAGCCCTCGAATGGCGCAGAAGGAGAGCCAAATCATCATGCCGCACCAGATCAGGTTGGAGAGGATGTCTCCAAAGGTGCAGTAGAACGCCAGCAGCGGCACGCCGAACGCAGGCGCAAGCCATGCCTTGCGGCAGCGGAAGGCACGCTCGTCCTGACTGGTGAGCGTGGCCTGCAAAATGCGCAGGAAGATGAGGCTCGCTACCCAGCCGAACTCCGACACATAAAAGACCCGCGGCGTGGTGGAAAACAGCAGCAGATACAGCGTCCAGTAGAGCGAGCCGAGGACAAAGCAGCCATAGAAGCACAGCAGCAGAAAATACGACTGTCTGCCGCTTTTGCGGCAAGCGATACCCGAAAGCAATGCACCAACGAACGCGACCAGCAGTTGCAGCAGGTTCTCAATCAGCTCCATGCGCATTCCCGCTTTCCTCGTTCTGCCCGTCCTCCCGGTTCATCTGCCGCAGCCGGAAGCACAGAACGGTCACGCACACGCCGAGTAAAAACGCCAGCAGCCCGATGACGATGTATCCCAAGGCAGCGCCGCTGTGAAAGATGCTTGCCGCCGTTTCAAAGCCGGAATAATCGCCTGTCTGGATGCTTGCGGCAATGCCGGGCATGGCGAGGGACGCGCCGATGAGCAGCGCAAGGCACGCTGCCACGGCGGAAGCCATGGTGATCGTATTGCGCCGCAGCCGTTTCTCCCGTTCCATTTTGGCGATGCGCCGCTTTGTCTCCGCGACACGTTCCTCATGACTCCGCATTTGTGATTCCCTCCCGTTCTAAGAGCCTTCGCAGGCTCTCTTTTCCGCGATACACCATGTTGGTGATCTGCTTCACCGTTTTCCCCGTGACCTCCGCCGCCTGCGCGTAGCTCATATCTTCAAAATAGGTGAGGTACAGCACTTCCCGATAGTCCGGGTTCATTTCATCCATGCAGAAGTGCAGAACGCGGTTTCGTTCCTCTGTCCGTATGACCTCCTCCGCCAGCAGCTGTCCGTCCGGCTCGCCGGTCAGCGTATCAAGGCTGAACAGGGGCTTCCGTTTGCTCTTATGGCGCAGCGCCATGTGCCGCGCCGCCTTATAGAGATACGCCTTGAAGCCGCCGTCCCGGATGCGGGGCTTTTTCGTGAACAGATAGGCGAAAACATCCAGCATCAGCTCCTCCGCCTCGTGAACGTCGTGCAGATAGCCGTCGATATACAGGGTCAGGGGGTCGCCGTATTTTTTCATCAGGGCATTGAGCCCTTCGTCGTCGCCGCTCAGATATTGGCGGTACAAAGCTTCGTCGCAGGCCATAGCGTTCACTTCCTTTTTGCGGATACTTCCAATGTAGCCGGGTGTCCGTCAGGTGCTTGTCCTGCCGGGATCGCGGTTATCCTGCACCACTGCATGGATAATATTTAACATAATACATTTTATACGAATATCCGAAGAAACGCAAGGCATCCGGCGAGGTGGGCAGAGAAAAGATACGGATAGGAGCGACATTTTTTTGAAAAAGTCCTCCGATGGCGAACCGAAAGCGGAACATTCAGATGAAGTTCTATGTGACGGAGGAGGAAAAGCGGCTCATTGACGGAAAGATGGCGCAGCTCCCCACACGGCGGTACGGCGCGTATCTGCGGAAGATGGCGATAGACGGGTATATCATCCAGCTTAACACCACGGATATCAAGCGGATGAATGCCGCCCTGTCCGCCACTGGCCGGAACATCAACCAGATCGCCAAGCGTGTTAACGCCGGAGGCGGCGCGTACAAAGCGGATATGCGGGAGATACAGGAGAGGCTGGATGAGATATGGCAGTTACAAAGACGCATCCTATCAAGCGGGCGTTGAAAGCCGCCATCGACTATATCTGCAACCCGGAAAAGACGGATGCCGGCGATGGGGACGATGACCGTTTCAGAGAGGCCGCGGATCATGTTGAAGATGCCGCCATTCCAGCCGGCCGGCGTCATGCCCACCTCGCCGGCGATCTCGCCCACCTTCGTATTCACGGTACCACCAACCGTACCACGGATCAGGGAAACAAAATTTTTCTTAGACATTTGAAAGACCTCCATGTATTTTTCCTCATCGGATGACTATAGCTTCCAGCTTCATTTTGTACGCCTGCGCCCGTTCGGAGGGCAGGATATTTTCACGCTGGATGTTGCTGTCCACCATGAGGATGGTGGCGGTGTCATCATCCATCTGCCGCACGATGCAGGGCATGGCGGAAAGCCCCACCAGCTCGCTGCCGTGCCTGCGCCGATGTCCGGCGATGATCTCGTAGCCGCCGTCCTCACGGGGACGGACGATGGCGGGAACGAGAACGCCGTACTGCCGGATGCTCTCCGCCGTTTCCTGCATGGCCTCGTCGTCCCGCACCTTGAACGGATGGTGGGGGAAGTCGTGCAGCTCCGACAGCAGGAGCAGCGTGATTTTATATTGGCGGCAAGCAGTCCGCCGAACTTCAGCAGGAGATCCGCAGGCAGGAGAAAGAACTGGCAGCCATACGGAAACGGAAAGCGGAACTGGATGCGATCTTCAAAAAGCTGCATGAGGACAGTGTGCTGGGCAGCATTACAATAGAGCAGTTCCAGATGCTGTCTGGCAGTTACACGGAAGAACAGGACCACATCATCGCCAGTATTCTACAGAAAGAGAGTGAGATCCAGAGCCTGCGGGAAACGGTAAGCGGGACGGACAGCTTCCTTGATAAAGCGAAGCGGTATACGGATATCACGGAGCTGACGCCGGGGCTGCTGCGGCTGTTTATTGAAAAGATCGTGGTCCACGAGAAAGAGGTAAAGTCGTCTAAACACGCGCCCCAGACCGTGGAGATTTACTACAATGGCATTGGTTATGTCGGCAGCGATCAGCAGGATGTGGAAGAAGCACTGGAAGCACCGGAACCCCTACAAACCCAGGAAACAGAAGAGCCCCGGCAGGCATCGTAAACACGATGACCTGCCGGGGTATCCCAGGAATCACTTGTTACCCCTGTGAGGGGGGAACAAATCCTGTCGGTCCTTTTTTATCTGTCTACTGCTTCATGTACTTTTTGAGCGTTTTGAGCAGTGGGACGGGGTCAAGCGGCTTGGTGAGATGCTCGTTCATCCCCGCGTCGATGGCCTTCTTCCGGTCCTCCGGGAAGGCGTTGGCTGTCATGGCGATGATGGGCACGGTCTTTGCGTCCGCGCGGTCGAGGGCACGGATGGCGCGCGTTGCGGCGTAGCCGTCCAGCACCGGCATCATCACGTCCATCAGGATCGCATCATATTCGCCCGGCCCCGACGACGCAAAGAGGTCGACCGCCTGCTGCCCGTTTTCTGCCCTGGTGAGCAGCGCGCCCGCGTTCTCGAGCAGAAAGGTCGCGATCTCCATGTTCAGCTCGTTATCCTCCGTGATGAGCAGGCGCATCCCTTCGATCGAAATGTCGCCGCCCTGCTCCTGCGCGACCTGCGGCACGGCGTTTTCATCGATCTCAAACGGGATGGTCACGCAAAACGTCGTACCGACGCCCTGCTCGCTCTCGAATTCGATCGTGCCGCCCATCTTGTCGACCAGGCTCTTCGTGATGGCCATACCAAGGCCCGTGCCGCCATAAGTGGAGCGGGCGCTGCTGTTTTCCTGCGTGAAGGGCTCGAACAGGTGCTGCTGGAACTCCTTGCTCATACCGATGCCCGTATCGGCGCAGGTGAACTCGACCCACACCGTTTTGCCGCTGCCGCGCACCTCGCGGCAGCCGAGCGTGATGCCGCCGTTGTCCTTATTATATTTGACGGCATTGCTCAGCAGATTCATCAAAAGCCGCTTGACGTGCAGCGGGCTTCCGATGAGGTCCGGATGCGGCAGCACGCGCTCGGTGTGCTTGATCGTAATGCCCCTCTCCGCCGCGCTGCACGTCTGCGTATCGACGATCTCGTCCAGCAGCGCCGGCATATGGAACGGGCGCTCCTCGAGCACCACCTCGCCCGATTCAAGCTTGCCCATGTCCAGCACCTCGTTGACGAGCTCCAGCAAAAGGCCGGAGGCGTCCCAGATCTTTTTGCGGCACTCGGCCTGCTTTGCCTCGTCCGCGGGATAGTGATTGCCGATCTCCACCATGCCGCGGATGCCGTTGATGGGCGTTCGGATGTCGTGTGACATTCGCTGCAAAAACTCCGTTTTGGCGACGTTCGCGCTTTCCGCCCTCTGCGCCGCCTCCTTGAGCTTTTCCTGATAGGCCTGCTCGCGGCGCAGCTGCTCATCGCGGTAGCCCCTTTCCGTCTTCCACTTCGCGTACTGCACCAGCAGCAACACGAGCGCATAGCCGATAGCCGCAAACAGCAGCTTTCGCGGTGTGCTGCCAAACACGCTGCGCTCGGCCATATATGCGTAAACGTAATAGTCGCGGCCGCGGTCGATCATGCCGAATATCTGATTGATCGGCCCCAATTCGTTGTTCACGTGCACAAGCTTGTCGTTGATCGCCTTTTCCCGGATGTACAGGAGCACTGGAACATCGTCGCTGCTCTTACCGATAAGGCTGTCGTTGTTGGAGGCGACGACTCTGTCGCCGTCCGTCACTACGATGGTCCCGTCGTTTTCAAGGCTGTAGCCCTCCAGCAGATTCTGAAAGGACAGGCTGTAGCTCTGCACGTATTCCACCGGCGTATGGTAATATGCAACAAGAACATATTCCCCGTCCGCGCTGCCGCATGATGCCACATCCATATAGGATCCATCCTCGCACTCCACGCGCACCGCATAGGACTTCTGCGGATGCTCCGCCACGTCGAGCAGCACCTGCTTTTGCAGCTCGCTGCGCAGCGCCCGGATCTCCTCCTCGCTCTCGCACCAGCTGCTTTCCGCTGTGCCGTCTGCACGAAGCAGCAGGACGCCGGAAAGATATGCGTTCTCTGCATACTCCTTCAGCGCCGCTTCCTCCGGCGCCCACGCGCTGTCGGCCGCCCGCTGCGCGGCAATATCGCGCTCGATCTGCTGAACGCTCTGAACGATACGCATCAGGCTTTTTGTCTCCGAGGCACGATTCAGGCTGGAATAGGCAGCGCACTGCTGGCGGATGTAGTTCACCGTGTCCGCGAGCCGCTCTTCCGAGTTCTTCATATCGCCCTTGGTCGATGTGACAAAGGCCAGCGCCAGCAGCACGATGCCAAGGATGACGGTGACCGCGCGAAAATATCGCGCCGCGCTGCGCGGGATCTTCTTAGCCTGCATTGCGCGCCACCTCCAGATATCCTTCCGCACTCGGCAAATACCGCTCAATGATCTCCTTTGTTGTGCCGTCGGTGCGCATCTGCTCAAGCGTCTGTCCCAGCTGCACATCAATGCCGCGGGTGTCGCTGCGCGCAAAGGCCACCCCGAGTCCCACGGTCAGCAGCGGCTCTTCCAGGATACGATACTCTACGCCGTAATCGCGCATATATTGCAGGATCGACGTTTCATGGGCGGCCACCGCATCAACATATCCTTTGCTCAGCATGGGATAGATCAGCTCGCGATCCTGCACGGAGAAAACATTGCGCAGCGCAGGGATCCGCTCATCCGTATCGGAGAGGAAGATCTCCTCCGGCTTGGTGGTCGCCTGCACAGCGACATTCTTTCCCGCAAGGTCCGAAAGGCTCGTGATACCGCTGCCCGGGACCACGGCCACGACCTGGCGGCTGGTCATATAGGGCCCCGCCCATCGGTAGTCCTCCTCGCGCCCGTCGATACTGAAGCTCGACCAGATACAGTCGATCTCTCCATCCTCAAGCAGCGCCTTTTTGTTCTCCCAGTCGATGTTGATAAATTCCGGCTCATAACCCATGCGGTGCAGCGCTTCCCTGGCAAGGTCTATGTCGATACCGGTAGGCTTCCCGTCTGCGCCCGTCATGTTGTAGGGCGGGTAAACGTCGCAGCCGATCCTGAGCACCGGAAGGCTGCTCTTGCCCTGCTCCGCCATGTCCGCAGTCTGCCCGCAGCCGGCAAGCAGCAGCGCGAAAAGGCAGGCAAGCGCAAAGGCGCAGCGTCTGAAGCCAGTTGCTTTTTTCATAGATATCAGCAGCCTTTCGTGTGTTACGGTCCGCTCTGAATGTGTGCCGTAAGCCGTCAATTTTCAAATACTCTATCAGTTTAATTATAGGAAAGCTTTCCCCAAATTTCAAGCTATTTCTACGCTTCAGCTCCCTTCCCCGTTCAAATGGCGTGAAGGCGTATTTCGCCCCTTGGCGAAGAGGCGTTTTTCTGCTATACTGAAGTCGCATCCGGGCGGCCTTGACCGCCCGGCGGAAACGGAGGAAGGAACATGAACCGAAGCGCCAACGCTCCCAGGCTCTGTGAAGACCCGCATGATTTTCTCCTGCTGCGCAATCTCTACGGTGCGGCGGTCAAGCAGCTCTCGTTGAAATTTGACATCCTCAACAGCGAGTTCAACGTCCTCTACGCGCGAAACCCCATCCACCACATCGAAGGGCGCGTCAAGTCGCAGGAGAGCATCGTGGCAAAGCTCGTGAAAAAAGGCCTACCCGTGACCATCGAATCCGCGCGCAAAAACGTGAACGATATCGCGGGCGTGCGTGTGGTATGCAGCTATATTGACGATGTATACCGCGTGGCGGAGATGCTCGCGCGGCAGTCGGACGTGGAGATCGTGAAAAAGCAGGACTACATCCAAACGCCCAACTACAACGGCTACCGTTCCCTGCACATGGACATTCGTGTGCCGATCTACCTCTCCGACCGCACGGAGTATGTCGTGGCCGAGATCCAGATCCGCACGATCGCAATGGACTTCTGGGCAAGTCTCGAGCACGACATCCGCTATAAGGCGGACAAATCCAAGCTTCCCGCGGGCATCAACGAGGAAATGTTCGCCTGCGCGGACAAGATCGCCGAGATCGACCGCCAGATGCAGGATATGTACCAGCGCATCAAGGCTGCCGAGGAGCTCGAAACGGCAGAATGACAAAAACCGGCCCGCGTGCAGCGCACACAGGCCGGTTTTCTTTTTTCAGCGGTTTCTGCGGCAGTCCTTCGGGATACGCAGGGCAGCTTATGAGCTTACCGCAGCGCGCGAAAGAATTCCGCCAGCACTTCCCGGCACTCGTCTTTCAAAATGCCGCCTACGAGCGCGGGACGGAAGGGGAAGCGCTCCATGAAGAGGTTCAGCACGCCGCCGCAGGCGCCCATCGCCTCGTCGCGCGCGCCGTAATAGACGCGCGGGATGCGCGCGTTGACGATGGCCCCCGCGCACATGGGACAGGGCTCGAGCGTCACATAGAGCGTGCAGTCATCGAGCCGCCACGAGTGCAGCGCTTCGTTCGCCTGTGCGATGGCTTCCATCTCCGCGTGGGATGAGGTGCGCTGCAATTCCTCGCGCCGGTTGCGGCCGCGGCCGATGATCTCGCCGTCTTTGACGATGACGCAGCCGACGGGGACCTCCCCCTCCTCCGCCGCCTCGCGCGCCAGCGCGAGCGCCTCGCGCATATAGGCTTCGTGTTCCATCGCTTCATCTCCCCTGTTTGAAATGCGGAATAATTGCCCATAATCCCCATACACTGGAAGCATAACGGGACAAGGAGGGCAACAAAATGCGAAAGGCCGATCTTCTGCGCCGCGAGGTCGCGCGCGATGCGTCGATGCAGGACCTGTTCAGCGAGCTGAGCGACACGCGCTTCGCGCTCGCGCAGGCCTATGACCGCTTCAACGCAGTCTGTGAGCCGGAACTCGTCGATTCCTGCGTGTATGAGATCAACGCGGTCCTCTCGCGCTACAACTACCTGCTGCGCCAGATCAAGGCGCGCGGCGGCGCGGCCGAATGCCGCGCCTGCACGGAGGGGGCGGCGACATGGGGATAGCGGAAAAGGTGCTCCTCGTGCTGCTGGCAGCGTTCGCGCTGCTGGCGGTACTCAAGCTCTTCGCGGCCCCCCTGAAGCTCGCGGGCAAGCTGCTGGTCAACACGCTGCTCGGCTTCGCGCTGCTCGGCATTCTGAACGCGATCGGCGTGCTCGCAAAGCTGTCGCTGGGGCTGAACGTCTTCAACGCGCTCGTTATCGCCGTCCTTGGCATTCCGGGGCTGGCGCTGCTCGTTTTGCTGCGGATGATATTTGTTTAGTACATAGCGGGTTCACGCTGCCGGGACCGTCATTTGACGCTCTCGGCAGTTTCCGTATCCCAGCCGTAGAGCGGATAGCGCTGCATCGCGCCGAAGAGCTTCTGCTTGAGGTCGGGATAGCGCTCAGAGAGCGATTCGATGAGCTCCTTGACCTCCTGCCGGCGCGTTTCGCCGTTGGCCGGGCACGGATTGTGCACGATGGGCAGCGCGAGCCGCTGCGCGACCCGGCGCACCTGCTGCTCCTTGACGTAAAGCAGCGGGCGGATCTGGTAAACGTCCGTGCGGCTCAAATAGGTGACGGGCTGGAAGCAGCCGATGCGCCCCTCGAAGAGGAGATTCATCAAAAGCGTTTCGACCGCGTCGTCATAGTGGTGGCCGAGCGCGATCTTTTTGATGCCGTGCTCGTTCATCGCGGTCGAAAGCGCGCCGCGGCGCAGCTTGGCGCACAGCGAGCAGGGATTTTTCTCCCTGCGCTCCAAAAAGACGATCTCATAGATCGGCACGTTCACGCGGATGTACTCCACACCGAGCGTCTTGCAGTAATCGGCCACAGCGTCAAAGCTCATGCCCGGTACGCCCGTTTCGACCGTGATGGCCGCGACCCTGAACGGCTTCTGATAAAATTGGGAAAGCCGCGCGAGCGCGGTGAGCGTGACGAGCGAGTCCTTGCCGCCGGAAACGCCGACGGCGACGGTCTCCCCCGCTTCGATCATGTCATAGTCCGCGACACAGCGGCGCACGAGGCCTAAAATTTCCTGCATAAGCTCAGCTCCTTGAGAAATACAAAGGAATTTCGATTTTGCGTTTTCAGAAATCAAGAGATAATCAAAGAAAAAAAGAGAATTCAAGAGCATTCCTTGCGCTAAATCAAAATGGTGTTGACATTTTCCCGCCCGAATGCTATAAATAAACTCGTTCCGATTTTACCAAGGGACAAGAAAAATGTAAAGCACAAGCTTTCATTCATAGATCATTATGGAGGAAACACACCATGTCCACTTTTATGGCGAACAAGGGCAACATCGAGCGTAAGTGGTACGTCATCGATGCTGCCGGCAAGCCCATGGGCAAGACCGCCGTTGCTGCGGCTGATCTGCTCCGCGGCAAGCGCAAAGTCACCTATACCCCGCACGCCGACTGCGGCGACAACGTCATCATCATCAACGCTTCCAAGGCGGTCCTGACCGGCAACAAGATGGAGCAGAAGTACTATCGTACGCACTCCGGCTGGGTCGGCGGCCTGAAGGAGACCAAGTACCGCATCCTCATGCAGGAGAAGCCCGAGCTTGCGATGCGCGTGGCCGTGCGCGGCATGATGCCCCGCAACACCGTGACCAAGGACTCCCTGAAGCGCCTGCACATCTATGCCGGTGATACCCACGAGCAGCAGGCCCAGAAGCCCGAAGCTTACGAAGTCTAAGGAGGAAGAGAAGAATGTATCAGTCCAAGAAGCCTTATCTGTACGGCACCGGCCGTAGAAAGTCCTCCGTCGCCCGCGTTCACCTCTTCCAGAACGGCACCGGCGCTATCACCATCAACGGCCGTGACATCGACGAGTATTTTGGTCTCGAGACCCTGAAGATGGTCGTCCGTCAGCCCCTCGCCGCGACCGAGGAGCTCGGCAAGGTCGACATCGTTGCCACCGTTGAAGGCGGCGGCGTTTCCGGTCAGGCTGGCGCTCTGCGTCACGGCGTTGCCCGCGCTCTGCTGCTGGTCAACCCCGAGTACCGCACCGTCCTGAAGAAGGCCGGTTTCCTGACCCGCGATCCTCGTATGAAGGAGCGCAAGAAATACGGTCTCAAAGCAGCTCGTCGCGCTCCGCAGTTCAGCAAGCGATAAT
>ENA-OUQP01001011-OUQP01001011.1-human-gut-metagenome-genome-assembly--contig:-NODE-1011-length-21600-cov-4.698956_pt1 | contig 21600 bp, 20 predicted proteins | sample MGYA00237951_ERZ548836 | MGnify/ENA primary metagenome ERZ548836 (study PRJEB26490, sample SAMN05194702) | human gut metagenome | biome: terrestrial biome; feature: human-associated habitat; material...
TTGTTTAATTTACAAGGTGCACGCTCCATTCGCGGAACAGGTGTTATCTTAACACCCTATCCCCCGTTTGTCAACAGTTTTTTCCAAGCTTTTTGATTTTTCCTCAAATTCTTTTTGAGGACGCCGGATATAGACAACAGGAGAGGGCGTTCCTCCGCCCTCTCCTGTCTCTTTTTCACAGCAGCTTAGCCGGCGCAGGCGCCAAAGAGCTGGCACAGCATTGCGAAGAGCTTGCTGCAATCAAACGTGGTGCAGTTGAACATGGCGTTTGACCTCCTTGCAGTTTTTGGGATATGTCTTGATCAAGGACGGGACTATCCTACCTTTTTTCGCATCCGATTGCAAATGCAATGATTTCCATCGGGACAGCAGAAGGTCTGCGATTTTCCCTTGTCAGCCCTTTTTCGCAGTGCTATACTATAATAGTTGTTTCTCAGCCGCGATAGATCATGCTGCGGTCGATCTCCGCAAGGGAGTGCGCGCCGCACATCCGCATCGTATCGGCGAGCTCGGCCTTGAGCTTACTGACGTAGAGCTTCACGCCCTCCTCCCCGCCGCCATACACGCTGGTAACGAAGGGGCGGCCGATGAGCACCGCGTCCGCGCCGAGGGCGAGCGCTTTGAAGATATCCATACCGCTGCGGATCGCGCCGTCGACAAAGATCGTCATCTTGCCGCCGACGGCGTCGGCGATCTCCGGCAGGACCTCTGCCGTTGCGGGGCAGTGGTCGAGCACACGGCCGCCGTGGTTCGAGACCACGATGCCGCTCGCGCCCGCTTCCAGCGCCTTTTCCGCGCCGCGGGCGGTCATGATACCTTTTAATATGAAGGGACGCTCCGCCCAGGACACGATCTGCCTGAGTTCCTCCACGCTCTTGCTGCCGGCCGGCGGCGTGAGGCCCTGCAAAAACGGCAGGCCGGCGGCGTCGATATCCATCGCGATGGCAAAGGGCTCTGCCGCCTTCACGAGCGCGAACTTTTCGCGGATGGTGTCCATATCCCACGGCTTGATGGTCGGAACGCCGCAGCCGTGCTGCGCTTTCAGCGCCTTGGCCGCACCCTCGACCACCTTCGGGTCGGTGCCGTCGCCGGTGAAAGCAAGGATGCCCGCGTTTGCGCACGCGCGGATGAGGATATCATTATAAGTAAGGTCATCGTATTTGTCGCCGTAGTGCAGGCGCATCGCGCCAATGGGCGCGGCAAACGCCGGGAGCTCAAACGTGCGGCCAAAAAGCGTATAGGACGTGTCGACCGGCGCATTTTCGCAGATCGTATCCATGTTGACGCATATTTCGCGCCACTTTTCCGCATTACGGATAAAGCCCGTGCCCTCGCCCTTGGCGCCGGGGCCCGGCATCGTATTGCGGCAGACCTTGCCGTTGCAGTCGCTGCACGCCTTGCAGTAAGGGCCCACACAGGTCCTTGCGTTTTCCAGCACTTCCTGATAAGTCATTTGAATCTGAATCCCCTTTCGGAATGAGTTTGCTTGCCAATATCGCGCGATGCTTTGCGTACTTGCGCGATATCGCCTATATTTTATCCCGTCCCGATGAAAAATCAAGACCCAAAGGAGCCGCTTATGAACACCGTCCACACCTTACAAGAATACGTCATTGCCCTGCGCGATGCCGGTATCCTGACCGGCTGCACCGTCCCCGAGGCGCTGCTGGGGCGCGGGGTCGAATGTCTGACCTACGACACGCGCACGCTGCGCGAAAACGCGCTCTTCATCTGCAAGGGCGCGCATTTCAAGGAGGAATACCTGCGCGATGCGCTCTCGCGCGGCGCGTTTGCCTATGTCGCCGAGCAGCAGCACGATGTTGACGCGCCCTGCATCCTCGTCAGCGACATCCGCTACTCCCTCGTTGTGCTCGGGCAGCTCTTTTATGATCACGTGACGGACAAGCTCACGAGCATCGGCATCACGGGCACCAAGGGCAAGAGCACCACCGCCTACTATGTGCGCTACATTTTGAACGACTGGCTGCGCGCACAGGACAGGAACGAGTGCGCCATCCTCTCCTCCATCGACAACTACGACGGCAAGGTAAGCGAGGAATCCCATATCACCACGCCAGAGGTGCTTGAGCTTTATCAGCACTTTGAAAACGCCCACGAGTCCGGCATTTCGCATCTTGTGATGGAGGCCTCGTCCCAGGCGCTCAAATACGGCCGTGTGCGCGGCATCACGTTTGATGTCGGCGCATTTCTGAATATCGGCAGCGACCACATCAGTCCCATCGAGCATCCGGATTTTGAGGACTATTTTGCCGCCAAGCTCAAAATTTTCGACTCCTGCCGCGTCGGTTGCGTCAATACCGACGCCAAGCACGCAGACCGCGTCATCGAATATGCCAAGGACCGCTGCAAGCTCATCACCTTCGGCTCGCATGAGAGCGACACCGTCTCCTGCCGTCACGTGGAAAAGCACGAGGACGGTCTCTACTTCACGGTCGTCTCGCCGAAGTACAACGGCGAATTTTCCATCACCATGCCGGGTCTCTTCAACATTTCCAACGCGCTTGCTGCCATGGCCATCTGCATGGCGCTCGACGTGCCGGAGGAATACGTGCGTTCAGGTCTTCGCAAGGCGCGCGCCGCGGGCCGTATGCAGATCTACGAGAGCCGCGACAAGAAGATCACCGTCATTGTCGACTACGCGCACAACCGCATGAGCTTTGACGCGCTCTACCGCTCGACAAAGATCGAATATCCGAATCGCCAGATGATCTCTGTCTTCGGCTGCCCCGGTTCCCACGCGCTCCAGCGCCGCAAGGACCTCGGCGAGCTGAGCGGGCAGAACTGCGACTTCGTCTTCATCACCGAGGAGGATTCCGGCGAGGAGCCGTTCGCGCAGATCGCCGCCGACATTGAACAGCACGTCGCCTGCCCGCATCTTGTGCTCGAGGATCGCGCCGAGTGCATCCGCCGCGCGATTTTGAATGGCAGCGAATCCCGTGTCGTGCTGCTGACCGGCAAGGGTGAGGAAACCACCATGAAGCGCGGCAGCACCTTCGTCCCCTATCCGAGCGACGTTGAGCTGACGCTCAAATACCTCGCCGAGTACGACGCTGCCCACTCCCCCGCGCCCGCCGCGGGCGGCAGGAAGGCCAAAAAGGACTTTTTGCCGATCATCCTCGGCAGCGATGAAAACGCCTACGGCACGGCGCGCCTCTTTCAGGAGGCCTACGGCGTCACGCCGCTGCTGCTGTGCACGCAGCAGCTTGTCCCCACGCGCCACTCGCACCTGTTCCTCTGCCGCATCATCCCGGACTTTGAGCGCGAGGAGGTCTTTCCCGACGCGCTGCTCGGTGTGCTGAAGCAGTGCGCGCAGGACTATGAAAAGCTGCTCGTCATCCCGTGCTCGGACTATTATACAGGCCTACTCTGCCGCCATTACGACCGCTTTGAGGGGCTCATCGCGAACCGCTTCATCTCCGAGGAGCTTCTTGAGACCTTCGATACGAAGGACAAGTTCTACGCCCTCTGCGAGCAGTACGGCATGGACTATCCCAAGACCGTCGTTGCCTCGCCCGAGGAGCGCGAGAGCGTCGTCGATCGCCTGCCGTTCGACTTTCCCATCGTCGTCAAGCCCGATAATTCCAACGCGCTCGACTATCTCCGCTGCCACTTCGAGGGGCAGAAGAAGGTCTTCTTCTTCGACACGCGCGAGCAATACCTGACGATGGTCCACAATATGAACCGGTCGGACTATCGCGGCAAGCTCATTTTGCAGGAATTCATCCCCGGCGGCGACGACGCGATGCGCGTACTCAACAGCTATTCCGATCTGGACGGCCACGTGCGCGCAATGTGCCTCGGCCAGCCGGTGCTCGAATATTACGACCCCAAATCCGTCGGCAACTACGCCGCCATCCTCTCGCGCGGCGATCAGGCGCTGTACGACCGGATGCAGGAGTTTCTCGAAAAGCTCGGCTACGTCGGCTTTTCGAATATCGACATGAAGTACGACCGGCGCACGGGCCGCTACGTGCTCTTCGAGATCAACCCGCGCCTTGGCCGCAGCAGCTACTTCTGCCGCGCCGCAGGGCTGAACATGATGAAGCTGCTGACCGACGATATCGTCTACGGCAAGCGCGAGGATTGCGTCTACAATCACACCGTCGCCCTCTGGCAGAACGTCCCGACCGGGATCCTGCGCCGCTACGTCAAGGACCCCGATCTTTCCGAAGAGCTCAGGGCCTTCAAGGGCACGCACGTGCTCTTCTGCAAGGGTGATCTGCCGCTCTCGCGTCTCTACCGCCTGCTGCGCTATTACGCCGCGCAGTACCATAACTTCCGCGACTATTACTTTGAGAAAAAGTGACTCATACTACCATATCATAGTAAAAAGGAACGGCTCACGCCGTTCCTTTTTTCACCAGAATTTTTTCTTTTTGCAGATCCACAGGCTCAATACCACCACGCCGATGCTGACCGCGATGATGGCGGGGTAACCGTATTTCCAGTGCAGCTCCGGCATCCCGGAAAAGTTCATCCCGTACCAGCCCGCAAGCAGCGACAGCGGCAGGAAGATCGTCGTCACAATGGTCAATATCTGCATGATGCGATTCTGACGAATGTCGATCTCCGACTGAAAAAGCGATTGGAGCTGGGTGCAGTATTCGCGCAAAAGCTGCGATTCCTCCCGCAGGCGGATCACGCGCTCTTCAAACAGGTGAAACAGCCGGCATTCCTCGTCCGAGAAGAAGCCGTTTTCATTCTCCCGCAGCTCGCAGGCCACATCGTCGAGCTGGGAGTAGTAGCGGTACCAGGCCATCGTCTCCTTGCGCAGCTCGCTCATCGGCGCGCCGAAATTCTCCAAATCGCCCGTGAGCACACGGTCCTCCAGCGCCTCCGCGCGATCCTCGATCTCCTCCAGATGGTGTAGGTCCTTCGCGATGAGCAGCTCAAAGAGGTCGTAAAGAAAGCGGCCCACGCTTTTCTCCGTCAGGCGTTTTTCCTTTACAATACGCTTCAAATGGGTCGCCAGCATCTCGCTGTCGTCCACCAGCACCACCCGTGTTTTCGTCACAAGATACCCGCAGCCAAGGCACGCGCCGTCCTTTCCGCTGCGCGGCAGCGCCAGCGTTCCGCTCAGGCAGTCCGAGCGGACCTCCGCCTTGCAGACGCGCGCGTCCCGCGCGAGCGGTGTGTGATGCAGCACGCGCGCAAGCCCCGGCAGCTCCGACGTGTGCGCCAGCTCATCCGAATCAAGCAGCACGACCGCCGCTTCGTTCGTATTCGGCGCATGGTCGAGCGGTGAAAGCGTCTCGCCGATCAGATACCATTTCATATGCATTCCTCCGCACCTTTTCTTCTTTTCTTTTATTGTAGCGCAGAACGGCGAAAAAGTACAACGTTTTTCTTTTCTGCCGCCGCTATCTGTGATAGGATAGCGGCACACGGAACTTATTCCCCGCCTTTTGCGTCTAAAGAATTGGAAGATGGAAGAAAATTTTCAGTCAAAGGAGAAATTGGGATGAAACGAAACTCTCTTCGCGTGCTCGTATGTGCGCTCCTTGCGTCTCTTGTGCTCACGACCTTCGTTTTTGCCGACTCCGGTCCCAAGCCCCAGCTCACCGTGCGCGTCGAAAACGCGCCGCAGGAGCCCTACTACCTCGATCTGCTCGCCGAGGGCGACTGGAACGAGAGCGGCGAGAGCAGTTATGACGGCGTCGACTGGAGCTATCACGGCAAGGAGGATACGCTGGACCCTGCACTTCTTACGTCCCTGCGCGACAACGTGCCCGCAGGCTGGCACGCCTGCGTTGCGCAGGGCACGACCGGCGCGCCGATTTGGGGCGAGCTGTACGCGGAAGGGACGGATGCCTTCGGCAATGACCTGCACGTGTTCGGCTACCACGGCGTGCCGAGCACCTACCGCATCATCCTTGTCACCGAGTCCAGCAAGGTCTGGATCTCCGACACACTCGAGCGGAAGGTGCTGCAATCGAGCGTGACCGTCCACTGGTCAGACGATGCGGAGCACTCCACTGTCACCATCCCCTCGACCGTCACCGGCTATTTGCTGCAATTCCTTGCAACGCTTGTGCCGACGCTTCTCATCGAGGGTATTCTGCTGCTTCTGTTCCAATATTCATGGAAGCAGAATTGGAAAGCGTTTTTGCTTGTCAACCTCGTCACACAGGGGGTTCTGGCGGCTGCAAGCAGCGTTCTGAACCTGCAAAACGGCGCAGCCCTCTGGAACTATTTCCTTTTCCTTCTCCCAATGGAGGCGGTCGTCCTGCTCATTGAGCTTTATCTCTACGCCGGCCGCGGCCTTCTCAGCGGCCACAGCAAGGGCCGCGCCGCGCTCTATACTGTTGCGGCAAATCTTGCCTCGGCGTTTCTCGGCTACTACCTTGCCGAACCCGTCTGGCGCTTCGTCGTGTCCATCTCATAAATACCATCCGCAGCGCGGCGTTCTTCCACTGGGAGAACGCCGCGTTTTCCGGCAAGTCTTACTTGACAAGGCCATTGCGACTCCTTATAATAATTCGCATCGCACAACCGCTCCTCTCAGGAGCCTTTTTTATGTTTTCGGAGAAAGAGAGAATACCGTCATGCAAAAGAGATCCAACCCCGCAGCACTGCTGCCGATCTTCGTTTTCCTGTTCCTGTACTTGGGCCTCGGCCTTGTTTTTGAGTATGTGCTGAAGATCCCGATGGGTTTTTATTCCATTCCTATCGTCGTCATCTTCCTCATCGCGCTGCTCGTGGCCTGCTGCCAGAACCGCGCGCTGTCGTTCGATGAAAAGCTCGTGCTGATGGGCAAAGGCATCGGCGATAAGAACATCGTCACGATGCTGCTCATCTTCCTCGCCGCCGGTATGTTCGTCGGCGTCGTGGGCCGCTCGAGCGCGGAGAGCGTTGCCTACTTCATGCTCTCGCTCATCCCGGCGAAATTCTCCGTCGCGGTACTCTTCGTCGTCAGCTGCTTTGTCTCCACCGCAATGGGCACGAGCGTCGGCACCATCACGCTCATCACGCCCATCGCCATCCCCATCGCCGCGGCCAGCGGCTATTCTCTGCCGCTGTGCATCGCCTCCGTCATGGGCGGCGCCATGTTCGGCGACAACCTGAGCTTCATCTCCGATACGACCATCGCCGCCTGCAACGGTCAGGGCTGCGCGATGAAAGACAAGTTCCGCGAGAATTTCCACATCGCGCTTCCCGCCGCGCTTGCCTCTCTCGCGCTCATCCTCGTGCTGACGCTCCGCGCCGACGTCACTCCCACGGAGATCCCCTCCTACAACCTCATTCAGATCATCCCCTATGTGCTCGTGCTCATCGGCGGCATCATCGGCATCAATGTCTTCGTGGTGCTGCTCATCGGCATCGTCTCCGGCTCGATCATCGCGCTTGCGACCGGCGCGACCGGCCAGAGCGGTATCCTCGCGGTCAAGGCGCTGCTTGAGAACATGGGCAGCGGCGCGGCCGGAATGTTCGAAACGTCGATGGTCGCGATCCTCGTCTCCGCCATCTGCGCGCTCATCCGCGAGCACGGCGGCTTTGAAGCGCTGCTACGCGGCATCCGCAAGGCCTTCCACGGCAAACGCGGCGGCCAGATCGGCATGGGCCTGCTCGTCGGCGCGATGGATATCGCCACGGCGAACAACACCGTCGCCATCGTCATGGCGAACCCCATCGCCAAGGAAATGAGCGAGGAATACGGCATCACGCCGCGCAAGGCCGCCTCCCTGCTCGACACCTTCTCCTGCGTTTTCCAGGGCATCATCCCCTACGGCGCACAGATGCTTGTCGCCATCTCCGCGGCGCATGAGCTGGGCTACGCCATTTCTGCGTTCGACATCATCCCGAACCTCTTCTACCCCTTCCTGCTGGCGGTGAGCTCGCTGTTCTTCATCGCCGTAGACGGCAAAAAGAAGGCGTGAAGTATGGCTGACCATAACGCGCTTCAACATAAGAAGCTCTTTCTCTTCGACCTCGACGGCACGCTGTATCTGGGCGACCGGCTCTTTGACGGCGTTTGCGAGCTGCTCTCTGCCATCCGCGCACGCGGCGGGCAGTACCGCTTTCTGACAAACAACTCCTCGCGCAGCGTAGCGGCCTACGTCAAAAAGCTCACACGCCTCGGCGTCGCGACGGAGGCGGCCGATTTTCTCACCTCGGTCGACGCGCTGATTCACTATCTCCGCGAGCACGGCGGAGAAGACCGACGCTATTACGTCTGCGGTACGGAGTCGATGAAGTCGCAGCTCCGCGCGGCGGGCTTCACCGTCGCAGAACGGCGTGAGGACGCGAACGCGCTCCTGATGGGCTTCGACACCGAGCTGACATTTCAAAAGCTGGAGGACGCCTGCATCCTGCTCGGTCAGGGCGTTCCCTACATTGCGACAAATCCCGATTGGGTCTGCCCCACGGCCTACGGCTTCGTGCCCGATTGCGGGAGCGTGTGCGAAATGCTCTGGCGCGCGACTTCCCGCCGCCCCATCGTCATCGGCAAGCCCGAACCGCTGATGCCGCAGCTCGCAATGCTTGAGGCGAGCGTTTCCGCGCAGGAAACACTGCTCGTGGGCGACCGCATTTACACGGACATCGCCAGCGGCGCGAACGCAGGCATCGACACGCTGCTCGTTCTCTCTGGCGAGACGAAGGAAGAAGACCTCCCCACCGCTGACCCGCAGCCGACGTTCGTTCTGCCGGACGTCGCCGCACTGCTGAACATCTTAGAATCTTAAAAAGGAAGACCTATGGCAAACATCATCGAAATCCACGATTTTTCCGATCCCGCGCTCGACGTCTACGCGCGCCTGACCGAAAACCAACTGCTCAATCGCGCGGACCCCGACAACGCGCTCTTCGTCGCGGAAAGTCCGCTCGTCATCGGCCGTGCGCTTGATGCGGGCTGTGAGCCGGTGTCGTTTCTGATGGAGCGGCAGCATACTCAGGGCAAGGGGCGCGAAATTCTCGCCCGCTGCTGTCAAGATATTCCGGTTTACACCGCTGATGAATCCGTGCTGACACAGCTCACCGGCTTTCACCTGACGCGCGGCATGCTCTGCGCCATGCGGCGGCCGAAGCTCCCAGGCGTCGAGGACGTCTGCCGCGATGCGCGGCGCCTCGTCGTGCTCGAAAACGTGATGAATCCGACGAACATTGGCGCGATCTTCCGCTCCGCCGCTGCGCTCGGCATGGACGCGGCGCTGCTCACGACTGCGGGCAGCGATCCGCTCTATCGCCGCGCCTCGCGCGTCAGCATGGGAAATGTGTTCCTCATCCCGTGGACCTACCTGCCCGAAAGCGGCGACTGGACGCAGCTGCTGCGCGATCTCGGCTTCCGCACCGTCGCGATGGCACTGCGCAACGACTCCGTACGGCTCGACGATCCGCGCCTTGCCGCCGAAGAAAAGCTTGCCATCGTCATGGGCACGGAGGGCGACGGGCTCGCGTCCTCGACCATCGCGAGCTGCGACTACACGGTCAAAATTCCGATGTACCACGGTGTCGACTCGCTCAACGTCGCCGCAGCGAGCGCCGTGGCGTTCTATGAGCTGGGACTTCCCCCGCTGAACGAAAAGGAGGACTGACATGCTGAACAATACCGGCTTCGACCTCTGGGCCGACGGCTATGACAAGAGCGTCGGCCTCTCCGACGAGAACGACCGCTACCCCTTTGCGGGCTACCGCGCCATGATGAACGCGCTCTATCAGCGCGTGCTCGCGCAGAGCGGGCATAACGTGCTGGACATTGGCTTCGGCACGGGCATACTGACCTCGCGGCTCTACGAGCAGGGCTGCCGCATCTATGGGCAGGACTTTTCCGCGCGCATGATCGAACTGGCGCAGGCAAAAATGCCGGACGCGCGGCTCTATCAAGGCGATTTTTCCAAAGGCCTTGTGCCCGAGCTTTGCGCACAGCAGTACGACGCCATCGTCGCGACCTACTCGCTCCACCACCTGACGGACGCGCAGAAAATCGACTTTCTTCGCACCCTCCTGCCGCTTTTGAAGGAAGGCGGCTGTCTCTTCATCGGCGACGTCGCCTTCCGCACGCGCAAAGAGCTCGAGTCGTGCCAAAAAGCGGCGGGCGATACGTGGGATACAGACGAAATCTACTTCGTCTACGACGAGCTTCGGTCCCACTTTCCCGCGCTGACGTTCGAGTTTTTCTCCCACTGCACCGCGCTCCTGACGCTGCGCAGGTAATTTCCCCGGAAATACAAAAAAGCCCCGTATGGTTGATACCATACGGGGCTTTTCTCTGTAAAGGCTATTTCCTTTTCAGTCATTCAAATGGTCAAGGATCGCCGCGATGAGCTGCTCCTTGCCCGTGCCCTTTTCGGCGGAGAACGGAATGACGAGCTCATCGTCGCGCAGGTGCAGCGTCTCGCGGATCTGTGCCAAATTCGGCTCGATCTCGCGCGCTTTGAGCTTGTCGAGCTTGTTTGCCACGATCACCACCGGGCAGCCGGTCTGCACAAAGTAGTCGTGCATCGTCACATCGTCCGCCGTCGGCTTGTGCCGCGCGTCGACGATCTGCACGCCGAGGTGAATGAGGCCCGCACTCTGGAAATAGTTTTCCATCAGCTTGCCCCAGCGGTCGCGCTCGGCCTTGGAGACCTTGGCGTAGCCGTAGCCCGGCAGGTCGACAAGGTAGAGCTTGCCGTCGATCTTGAAGTAGTTGATCTGCGAGGTCTTCCCCGGCGACGCGCCCACACGCGCAAAGTTCTTGCGGTTCACGAGCCGGTTGATGACCGAGGATTTTCCGACGTTCGACCGCCCCGCAAACGCAAGCTGCGGCATCCCGTCGCGCACGAACTGCTTCTCCGACGCCGCCGAGAGGACAAATTCCACCTTATTGAAATTGATCGCCATGGTTTCGTTTCCTTTCTCCCGGTTCTTACACGCGCAGCGCGCCCGGCGCGGCCGTTTCCTGCACGGGAAGATAGCCCTCCCGCGGCGCGGACGGGACAGATCTCTCCGGCAGCACGAGCGCTTCGGCAAAGACGGCGTCCACCGTCTCCACCGGCACAAAGCGCAGCTTCTCGCGCACGTTGGGGTCGATCTCCGCGAGATCTTTTTCGTTTTCCTTCGGCAGGATCACCGTATGTACGCCGGCGCGCAGCGCGCCCATCGTCTTTTCGCGCAGGCCGCCGATCGGCAGCACGCGGCCGCGCAGCGTGATCTCACCGGTCATTGCTATGTCGCGGCGCACCGCCCGGTTTGTCAGCGCCGAGAGCAGCGCCGTCGCGATGGCGATGCCCGCGCTTGGGCCATCCTTGGGGATGGCGCCCTCCGGGAAGTGGATGTGGAGGTCCTTCGTCTTATAGAAGTCCGGCGCGATGCCGAGCTCCTGCGCCCGCTGGCGCAGGCACGAGAGCGCCGCGCGGCAGCTCTCCTGCATCACGTCACCGAGGTTGCCGGTCAGTTCGACCTTGCCGTTGCCCTCCATCACGCCGACCTCGACGGGCAGGATCTCGCCGCCCACTTCGGTCCACGCAAGGCCGTTCACCACGCCGACAAGATCCTTTTCCGGTATGCGGTCCTGCGTGACGCGCGGCGTTCCAAGGAAATCCACCAGATTCTTTTCTGTAATGCCGACTCGCTTTACAGTCTTTGTCGCCAGTTGCATTGCCGCCTTGCGGCACAGCTTCGCGATCTGACGCTCGAGCGAGCGCACGCCGCTCTCGCGCGTGTAGCGCGCGATGACCGCGCGAAGGGCACTTTCGTCCACGCGCAGATTTGAGGCCGTCAGTCCGTGTGCCTGACGCTCCTTGGGCAGGAGATAACGCTGCGCGATCTGCACCTTTTCCTCGTCCGTGTAGCTGGGGATCTCGATGATCTCCATGCGGTCGAGCAGCGGGCGCGGAATGGTATCGAGCGTGTTGGCGGTCATGATGAACATCACGCGGCTCAAATCGACAGGGATCTCAAGATAGTGGTCGCGGAAGGCATAGTTCTGCTCGCTGTCGAGCACCTCGAGCAGCGCGCTCGCGGGGTCGCCGCGTCCGTCGCTCGAGAGTTTGTCCACCTCGTCGAGCACGAGCAGCGGATTCATCGAGCCGCTGCGAGTGATGGCCTCGATGATACGGCCGGGCATCGCGCCGATATAGGTCTTGCGGTGGCCGCGGATGTCCGCCTCGTCGCGCACGCCGCCGAGCGACAGCCGCGCGACCTTGCGATTCATCGCCCTGGCGACAGACAGCGCGATCGACGTTTTGCCGACGCCCGGAGGTCCGACGAGGCAGAGGATCTGCCCCTTCGCCTCGGGGTTGAGCTGGCGCACGGCGATGAACTCCAGAATGCGCTCCTTGACCTTTTGCAGGCCGTAGTGGTCATGGTCAAGAATCCTGCGCGCAGCGTCCACGCTCGCGCGCTCCTTTGTCTCCTCGCCCCACGGCATTTCCAGGCAGGTATCAAGATAATTGCGCAGCACGCTCGCCTCGGCGCTGCCGAAGGGCTGCTTGGCGAGCTTGTCGACATCCTTCAGGAGCTTTTCGCGCACCTCGTCGCCAAGCTTTGCCTGCGCGAGCTTTTTGCGGTATTCGTCAAGCTCCTCGTCCTCGCCGCCCTCGCCGATCTCGTTCTGCAGGACCTTGATCTGCTCGCGCAGGACAAAGTCCTTCTGGATCTTGCCGACGCGGGAGCGGACCTTGCTCTCAATGTCCTGCTCCATCGCGGTCACATCGATCTCGCGGCGCAGAATTTCGTTCATACGCTGCAATCTCGGCAGCGGGCGCAGCTCGTCGAGAATATCCTGCTTGTCCTGATAGCGCAGATTGAGCTGCTGGGCGATAAAATCCGCCAGATATCCGGGGTCATTCGTGCTGAGAATGGCGGCATAGACCTCGTCGGGCAGCTTTTGCGTGATCTCGGTATATTCGGTGAGATTGGCATAGGTCTGGCGGAGCATCGCTTCGGTGCGCTTGCCGTAGCGCGAGAGCGCGGGCGGCTCGTTGATGAGCTCGGCCTGCGCCTGCAAAAACGGCTCGCGCTGCCAAAGGCGCTTCAAACGGGCACGGCACGCCCCCTCCATCATCACACGCAGCACGCGGTCAGACACGCGCAGGATCTGCGTCACGCGCGCCACCGTGCCGATCTCGTAGAGGTCCTTTTCCTCCGGCAGCTCCACGCCCAGCTCGCGCTGCGTGACGAGGAAGACCTCTTCCCCGTTCTCCATGGCGCGCTCCAGCGCACGCACGGAGATCTCGCGCTCGAGGTCAAAGCTGGTATTCATACGCGGGAAGACATTCAGCCCGCGCAATGCGATGACCGGAAGATTTTTTGTTACAGGTTCCATGGGTTCTCCTTATGAGGCAGGGTCGGCAGGCAGCGCCTGCGCCGCCCCCTCCTGTTCTGTGCGATGAGAAAGCTGCGGCTGCTCCGTTCCCTCCACGCAGCCCTCGGTGATGGTCACGCGGTCGATCGTGCGGTCGGACGGGATGTCGTACATCACGTTCATCAGCAGGCCCTCCATCACCGCGCGCAGGCCGCGCGCGCCGATCTTGCGCTCGATGGCCTTGTCGGCAATCGCTTCGAGTGCCTTGGGATCGAACGTGAGCTCAGCGTCGTCGTAAGAAAACAGCTTTTGATACTGCTTGACGAGCGCGTTTTTCGGCTGGGTCAGAATTTTGACAAGGTCGTCGCGCGTCAGCGCGTCGAGCGCCGTGATGACCGGCAGTCTGCCGACCAGCTCGGGGATGATGCCGAACTTCAAGATATCGTGCGGCTGCACCTCGCGTAAAATCTTGCTTTCATCCACGTCGTTTTTGCTCTTGAGTTCCGCGCCGAAGCCCATCGACTTGCGGTCGAGACGGCTCTCGATGATCTTCTCGATGCCCTCGAACGCACCGCCGCAGATGAAGAGGATGTTGTGCGTGTCGATCTGGATGAACTCCTGATGCGGGTGCTTGCGGCCGCCCTGCGGCGGGACGTTGGCAACCGTGCCCTCGACGATTTTCAGCAATGCCTGCTGCACGCCCTCGCCGGAGACGTCGCGCGTGATGGAGGTGTTCTCGCTCTTGCGGGCGATCTTGTCGATCTCGTCGACATAGATGATGCCGCGCTCGGCGAGCTCCACGTCGTAATCCGCCGCCTGAAGCAAGCGGAGCAGAATGTTTTCCACATCGTCGCCGACGTAGCCCGCCTCGGTGAGGGTCGTCGCGTCCGCGATGGCAAACGGCACCTTCAGAATGCGGGCGAGCGTCTGGGCAAAGAGCGTCTTGCCGCTGCCGGTGGGGCCGAGGAGCAGGATGTTGCTCTTTTGCAGCTCCACCTCGTCGTCGCCGCCGAAGAAGATACGTTTATAGTGGTTGTAGACGGACACGGACAGCGCGACCTTGGCCGCCTCCTGCCCGATGATATACTGGTCGAGCACCTCGCGAATTTCGCGCGGCGTGGGGATGGAGTCGGGCGCTTCCAGCTCGTCGTGCGGCTCGTAGCCGTCCTCCAGCACGTCCATGCACAGGCGCACGCATTCGTCGCAAATGCGCACGCCGGGGCCCTGGACCATGCGGTGCACTTCGTGCTCGCTCTTACCGCAGAACGAGCAGCGAAGCTCTTTTTTCCTATCTTCACTCATATGCAAAAATCCTTATCTCTTGTAAATGACCTTGTCCACAAGGCCGTAGGCCTGTGCCTCGTCCGCCGTCATCCAGTGGTCGCGCTCGGAGTCGAGCTTGACCTGCTCGGGCGTCTTGCCGGTGTTCTCGGCCAGGATCTTATTCAAGCGCTGCTTGATGCGCAGGAAGTGCTCCACATCGCTCTCCATGTCCGTGACCTTGCCCTGCGTACCGGCGGAGGGCTGGTGGATCATAATCTCCGCGTTCGGCAGCGCGATGCGCTTGCCCTTGGCGCCGGAGGAGAGCAGGAACGCACCCATGCTGGCGGCAAGGCCGACGCAGATGGTGGACACGTCGCACTTGATATACTGCATCGTGTCATAGATCGCCATACCAGCCGTCACACTGCCGCCGGGGGAGTTGATATAGAGCTGGATGTCCTTGTCGGGGTCCTTGGCCTCGAGGAACAAAAGCTGCGAGACGATCAGGCTCGCGGTCGCGTCGTTGACCTCCTCGCCGAGGAAGATGATACGGTCTTCCAGCAGGCGCGAGAAAATGTCGTAGGAGCGCTCGCCGCGGTTGGTCTGTTCAATGACGTAAGGGACTAAACTCATCTTGGTAACCTCCTTGTTCATACCCTGTTCAAAAAATTGGTATGTACACAATCAACCACAAATGGCTGGCATTTGTGGTTGATCGTCGTTTCTATCTATTATGGCCGCTTTGCCGCTTATTCAGCCTTTTCTTCTTCCTTCTTGGCAGTCTTCTTGGCGACGGGCTTCTTGGCGGACTTCTCCTCACCCTCGGCAGCCTCACCCTCGGTCTCCTTCTTGGGGGCCTTCTTCTTTTCGACCTTGGCGCTGTCGACCACCAGGTTGATGGCCTTGTCGCGGATGATCTGCGCGCGGACGCTCATCTCGTCAAGATACTTCTTGAGCTCATTGATGTCCATGCTGTACTTCTCGGCGAGGTCGCTGTACTGCTTTTCGACCTCCTCGTCGGTCGCGTCAAGGTTCTCTTCCTTGATGATGGCGTTCACGGCGAGGTCCATGCGGACCTGACGCAGCGCGGGCTCCTTACCGTCCTCCATGAACTTCTTCTCGTCCATGCCGGTCATCTTGCAGTACTGGTCATAGGGGATGCCCTGGGCCTGCAGGCGCTGCTTGAAGTCCTCGAGGAAGCGGGCGCACTGCTCCTCGACCATCGCGTCGGGGATATCGCACTCGATGTTCTCGGCGACCTTCTCCATCAGGCTGCTCTCGACCGCGAACTTTGCGGCCTGCTCGCGCTGCTCGGTGATCTCGCGCTTGATGCTGTCCTTGAGCTCCTTGAGCGTGTCGTACTCAGACACGTCCTTGGCAAAATCATCATCGAGCTTGGGCAGCTCCTTGCACTTGATCTCCTTGGCCTTGACATGGAAGACAACCTTCTTGCCGGCGAGATCCTTGTGATAATCCTCGGGGAAGGTGATGTCGAGGTCCTTCTCGTCGCCGGCCTTCATGCCGATGACCTGATCCTCAAAGCCGGGAACGAAGCTGCCGGAGCCGAGCTCGAGCTCATAGTTCTCGCCCTTGCCGCCCTCGAACGCCTCGCCGTTGTCGAAGCCCTCGAAGTCGATCACGGCAATGTCGCCCTTTTTGGCCTTGCGGTCCACGGAAACGAGGCGGGCGTTGCGCTCGGCCATCTCGTTCAGGCGCTCCTTGACGTCGTCGGCGCTGACCTTGACCTCCTCCTTTTCGGCGGTCAGGCCCTTGTACTCGCCGAGCTTGACCTCGGGGTACACGGCGACGGTCGCCTTGAAGGTGAAACCGTTCTCGTCGATCTTGTCGTCCACGATCTCGATCTCGGGATAGCCGACGACATTGAGTCCGCTCTGGCCGACGGCCTGCGTATATGCCTCGGGCAGAGCGATGTCAACGGCATCGCTGTAGAACACGCCCGCGCCGTAGAGCTTTTCGATCATCTTGCGGGGGGCCTTGCCGGGGCGGAAGCCGGGAATGCTGAGCTTGTTGCGGGCCTTGGCATAAGCCTTGGCGACGGCGGCTTCAAACTCCTCCGCGCCGACCTCGACGGTCACCGCGACTCTGCTCTTTTCCAGCTTTTCAACATTTTTGACAGTCATGATTTCTTTTTCCTCCGTATTGACATCATAAGTATGACAATGATGCTTTTGCAAAGTGGTATTATACCATACGTTTCTTTGGATTTCCACCCTTTTTTGCATCAATTTTTGTCCTAATCGTAAATTTTCACCGGCTGAAAGGCGATATAATCCGCTGCGATCAGCGCATAATCGGTTTTTCCTCGCCTTCCCTCAAACGCGCGCCGGTGCGTGTAGCCGTGCAGATGCCCGTAATAGCAGCGCTCGACCTCGTATTTGTCGAGCAGCGCGAGCATTTCCGGGCACTGATAGCCCTGATAGACGGGCGGATAGTGCAGAAAGCAGAAGATGGGCCTGCCCTCCGCCGCCTTGAGCGACGCTTCCAGCCGCAGCGCCTCGCGCGCGAGCATCTTGCCCGTGTGCGTGCCCGCCGCGTCCTCCTCATAAAACCAGCCGCGCGTGCCGCAGATGGCGTGGTCGCCGTAGAAAAAGGCGTTGTTGTAGAGGATATCGAGCGTGGTGATATCGTGCTCGGCGAAGAATTTTTTCATCTTCGACGCCGTGCCCCACCAGTAGTCGTGGTTGCCCTTTAAGAGGATCTTCTTTCCCGGCAGCGCGTCGATAAACTGAAAATCGGGCAGCGACTGCTCCAGCGACATTCCCCACGAGATATCCCCCGCGATGACGATGACGTCATCCTCACTGAGGCGCGAGAAATTTTCCCGGATGCGCTCGACATAATTCTCCCACTTGGGGCCGAACACATCCATCGGCTTGTTTGTGCCGAGCGATAAGTGCAGGTCGCCGATCGCGTATAATGCCATCGCGTGCCTCCCTTCCAAAGTCAGATCAAAATGCGTTTTCGATGTAGGCAATGCGCGTCTTGCCCGCGCTGTGACGTACATCGGTACAGACCTCCGCCACGTCGAAGCGGGCGGGGACGTCCAGCCCGCGCTCGCTCAGATACAAAAGCGCCGCGGCGCGCAGCTTTTCCTGCTTTTTTGCCGTGACGTACTCGCGCGGCATTCCGTACTGCAAATTCGTGCGCAGCTTCACCTCGACAAACAGCAGCATACCGTCCTTCTCGGCGATGAGGTCGATCTCGCCGAAGCGACAGCGCCACTCCCGTTCCACAATGCGGCAGCCGCGCTCGCTGAGATACTCTGCCACCAGCGCTTCGCCCCAGTCGCCGTCCTGCTTCGTGCTCATCGCCGCGCCTCCCACTTTTTGAGGAACGTCTTGCGATGCACGGGGCTCGGACCGTACTGGTCGAGCATCTGATAGTGGAGCTTTGTGCCGTAGCCCTTATGCTTGGCGAACTGATACTCGGGGTACATGGGGTCGAGCACCTCCACAACATAGCGGTCACGGCTGACCTTGGCCAGCACGCTCGCCGCGGCGATGGAAAGACTCGCGCCGTCCCCGCCGACGATCAGCTCATGCGGCGTGATGATGCGTGCCGACGCGCCGTGGTCACGGTTGCCGTCGATGAGCGCATAGTCCGCAGGGACGTTCAGCGCATCAATGGCGAGCTGCATCGCTTTCATGCGCGCGCTCAGAATATCCGTTTCGTCGATCTCCTGTGCGTCAACGGATGCGACCGCGCAGGAGACGGCTTTTTCGCAGATGACGGGAAACAGCGCTTCGCGCTTTTTCCCCGTCAGCTTTTTCGAGTCATCCAGCCCTTCGATCACGCAGCCCTCCAGCAGGATGACAGCGGCGGCGTACACAGGCCCCATCAGCGGCCCCGCACCCGCCTCGTCCACCCCGCAGACGGATGAAAAGCCCGCGGCGCGGGCTTCGTCCTCATAGTGCAGATCAACGCTCATACGCTCTCGCCCTCCGGCGGAAGCTCCAGTGTAAAGCGTCCAAGCTTGCCACCGCGGAATTCATCGAGCAGAATTCGGCTCATGCGCTCGGTGTCGACTTCGCCGCCGGAGATCAGAAAGCCGCGCTTGCGCCCCGCCTTTTCGAGCAGCGCGTAGCCGTCGTCCTCCTCGGAGACGGTAAGCTTGTAGCGCTCCTCGATGGCCTTGGGATAGCTCTTGCCGAGGTAATCCATCAGGCGCATGGCAAGCTCCTCAATGTCGACGACCTCGTCGCGGATGGCGCCGGTGAAGGCAAGGCGCACGCCGACGCTGCTATCCTCAAATTTCGGCCACAGGATGCCCGGCGTGTCGAGGAGCTCAAGCGTCTTGTCAACGGGCACCCACTGCTTCGTGCGCGTGACGCCCGGGCGGTCCTCCGCCTTGGCGCTCTTGCGGCCGGAAACCTTGTTGATAAACGTCGACTTGCCGACGTTCGGGATGCCGAGCACCATCACGCGCAGCACGCGGCCGACCTGACCCTTGGCCTCGTAAGAGGCGATCTTATCGCGCAGAAGCGACCGCACGGCGGAAGAAAACTGCTTCACGCCCCCGCCCTGCTTCGCGTCCGTCTCGATGACGGCATAGCCGAGCGAGCGGAAGTAGGCCGCCCACTTTTTTGTCATTTCGGGGTCCGCCTGATCGACGCGGTTGAGAACGATCAAACGGGGCTTGCCCGCCGTCAGCTCGTCCACATCGGGGTTGCGGCTGCTCATGGGGATGCGCGCGTCCAGAATTTCGCACACCGCATCCACATTGCCGAGCTCTGCCGTGATCATGCGGCGGGTCTTGGTCATGTGTCCGGGGAACCAGCTCAGAGAATCCAACTGCATTTGCTTTTTCCCCCTTTTACTTCAAAAGGCCGATGCGCCCAAACTCGCGCTGCTCGGTCAGATAGTCGCGCCCCGGAAAGACGAGGAATACCGCCTTGCCGATCAGCAGACGCGTATCCACCGTGCCGAGCGAGGAATCCCGGCTGTCGTTTGAATGGTTGCGGTTGTCGCCCATGAGGAACACCTCGCCCTCCGGCACGGTGAGCGGGAAAACCGTCCCCTCCTCGCGATACGTGAGGTCGTTGATGTAATCTTCCTCGAGCATCACGCCGTCCACATAGACGCGGCCCAGGTTGAAGTCGATATCGACGGTCTGCCCCGCAGTCGCGATGACGCGCTTGACGATGGGCTTCGAGTCAAAGGTCTCCTTGCGCGCGATGACGATATCGCCGACCTGATAGTCGCCGCACAGCAGCGAGTTCACAACGAGCAGGCGGTCTCCGTCCTGCAAGGTTGGGATCATCGACGGCCCCGAAACGCCCATCAGCCGCACGAGGAATGTAAACACCAGCACAACGACCAGCAGCGCCGAGACGAGAGACGAGATCGTCTCATACACGTCGCGCCCGGGGATCTTTTCCACGATCTCCTCGCCGCTCTCTTCGCTGATCTCCAGCTTCTGATCAAATTCATCCATGGTAGTATCTCTCCCTGAAATGGCGAAAGCGCCTGATTCTCTAATTTATATATTTTATCACGGATTTCCCAAAAGGCAACAAAAAAAGCGCGGTGCGGCGCACCACGCTTTTTTGTTCTCCAAAGAATCTGTCTTACAGCTTCTCGCGGATCTTGGCAGCCTTACCGACGCGGCCGCGCAGGTAATACAGCTTGGCGCGGCGAACATAACCGCTGCGCACGGTCTCGACCTTCTCGATGAGGGGGGAGTGGATGGGGAACACCTTCTCCACGCCGACGCCGTAGGCGAGGCGGCGAACGGTGAAGGTCTCCTCCAGACCGCCGTGCTTCTTCGCGATGACGATGCCCTCGAAGACCTGGATACGCTCGCGGGAGCCTTCCTTGATCTTGACGTGAACGCGGACGGTATCGCCGACGTTGACAACGGGCACTTCCTTCTTCAGCTGCTGGGATTCGAGCTCTTTGATGAGATCCATGGGTAATTTCCTCCTATTTATAGGCGTTCTTGACCGCTTTTCCACGGCGCTGTGGGATTCTTTCACCCGCGCACGGCAGAGGACCGCCCTTTTCAAGCTATGGTAGCATATCACACGAGAAATGAAATTGCAAGTATTATTTGCAAAAAAGCGGCAGAGATCAGCGGAAAACGTTCATATCCGCGTCGTAGACCTCTTTTCTGCGCACACGGACGAAGTCCGGCGCGATATCCGGCAGGTGCCGCGCGACCGCCGCGCCGATGAGCGCAGGATTGAGTCCCGGGTCCTGCGCGGCAACGACCGCGTCAGCCACGATCACACCGGGCTCCTCCGTCAGCGTGAGCGAGCGGAGCAGCGGCACGATGTTGAGCTCCGTCATCCCCTTATGCTTCGTGCGCTTTTCGACAAGGATCTCCTCCTGCGTGAACAGCGCACGGATGCGCTCACACGCGTTCTCGGGCACGCCGTTGTCGTACTCCAGCTCGAGCCGCGCGCGCAGGTTGACCATCTCGCGCACGGGGCGCACAGCGGCATAGCAGTCCAGCACGCGCAGTCCCGCGGGCATACCGGTGTTGAGCGCCACGGCCACGCCCGCGCCCGTGCTGTCCTCCACACTCTCAAAATCGAGTATCTCGCACTCGCTCGACTGTCCCACCGGCAGCGGCAGCACGATGGACAAAATGGGGTGCGGGTGAAAACCGTTGGAGTGCTTGATGGAAAGTCCCGCGCGCGGGAACACGCGCTGGAAGGTGCGCATCACGTCGAGGTGCGAAATATAGGACGCCTGCTGCTCCTTAACAAAAACAAGCCGTAGCTTAGACATCGCATTTCCCTCCTACCAGGCAGTTCGCGCCGCAGGCATTGCAGTGCGTGCGGCAGTCCGGCGTCGTCACGCCCTGATATGCCAGCGCGTGCTCGCGCTTGAAGTACGCCGGCGAAACGCCCGTGGAGATCATGCTCCACGGCAGGATTTCATCCTCGCTGCGGCGGCGGTTGGCGTAAAAGTGCGGATCGAGGCCGCACTCCTCAAAGGCCTCCATCCAGCGCTCGAGCCGGAAGTAGTCCTCCCACGCGCTGAGCGTTTCGCCCTTGCGCCACGCCGTTTCAATGACCTTGCCCAGCCTGCGGTCGCCGCAGGAGATGACGGCCTCCATAAAGCTC
>ENA-OUQP01001012-OUQP01001012.1-human-gut-metagenome-genome-assembly--contig:-NODE-1012-length-21577-cov-6.694592_pt1 | contig 21577 bp, 17 predicted proteins | sample MGYA00237951_ERZ548836 | MGnify/ENA primary metagenome ERZ548836 (study PRJEB26490, sample SAMN05194702) | human gut metagenome | biome: terrestrial biome; feature: human-associated habitat; material...
ACAAGAACGATGAGTTCACCGGCGCTCAGTGGCAGCTCCGCGTTGCCTCGACCGCCCAGCAGCTCGGCATTCTGAAGAATGTCAAGGGCGTGGACCTCAACGCTGCCGCTTCCCGTGAGCTGGTTGCCGAGCTCCTGTTCCGCACTGCTGCTGAGGTCCCGACCGTAACTTACACCGCGGCGCTCGGCTACAGCAACATGAGCGCCCTCATCGGCGGCACCAAGAACGCCACCCTCGGCTACAAGAACTTCGGCCTGACCAAGAACGACGCCACCGTCGATGCTTGGGGCCGTCCTTGCTACACTTGGACCAACGGCAAGACCGGTTCCCTCAAGGTCACCTATGCCACCATCAGCGAAAAGCCCGTTGCTACCTACACTGAGGCTGTTACCGAGTGCAAGATCGCTGAAGATGCCGGTCTGAAGACCACCACCGCTTACACCGTTTACACCAATGGTAAGATCAACCCCAAGACCAGCTACATCAACCCGCTGAACACCAACACCAAGATTGGTGCACAGGGCACTCTGGTTGAGGTTTATGAGGATACCATTGTTGTGATCGACACCTTCCTTGCTAAGGTCACCAAGGTCGAGAATGCCACCTATGACATTGCCGGTCATCTCAAGACTGAGGCTAAGCTTTACCTGAATGTGTATGATCAGAAGACCGCCGATGCTACCACTGGTACGGCTGTCGTTCTGAAGAACGGTGCTACCAACTATGAGTATGTCAAGGGTGATTTCGTTCTTGTCAATGCTTATACTAATGAAGCTACCACTCGCGTTCTGAACAATGAAAAGCAGTACGCCGAAGTCCTCGGCAAGGCTACCTCCATCGAGGGTGCCCAGAGTGTCGTTTGGTTTAACGCTGCTCAGCACACCGTTGATGGCACTGTCTACAGTGACAACAGCCGCTTCTACCTCGATCAGGCTGATAAGCAGACTGCTAAGCACACTTGGCTCTTTGACTCCTATGGCAACCTGATTGGTGCGGTTGATATCAGCACCCAGTATAACTACGGTGTTATCTCCAAGATGTGGTGGCTCCCCGATAGCAATGGCTCCGGCGTTGCTAAGGCCGAACTCGTCTATATGGATGGTAACAAGGATACTGTTACCCTGTCTCTGATCGACGATGACGGTGTTGGCATCGGCAATCTCGGTTACGTTCCTGTCAGTGCTGACGAGACTGCGGCTGCTGCTATGAGCGCTCGCAAGCCTCAGAGCACTACTGCCACTGGTGAAATCGCTGTTTCTATCAGCGCCTACATCAATGAGACCTCTGTTGCCAATGCTGGTCACAAGTTCATTGCGGGTCATATGTTCCAGTTCGAGGCTCTGTCCGATGGCACTGTCGCCGCTTATAAGGTCATGAACGAGATTTCTTCGGCCAATGTCACCACCGGCGTTTCCGCCATTAGCGGTAACAGCAGTGTCAACACCAACAGCGGCACGGTCTATCTGGTCCGCACCGGTACCGCTGGCAACTATACCTATACTTCCGTTGCTGGCTTCAACAACATTGGCAAGTATACCGATGCCACTGTCGACTATGTCAAGCTCGATGCTAACAGTGTCTACGCTGACTATGTCTATCTGTATGGTACCGCCAATGACAACACCACTGCATTTGTCTTTGCTCAGGGCAACAACTACAGTGCGCAGTTGAAGACCCTTGGTGGTGTCCAGTACTATGAGTTCACCTATGGCCTCCAGATGGATGGCTCTGTGAGCACGCTCAAGGTCCTGCCCGCAAACTATAATGATGTTATCAAGCCGATCACCGAAGGTGTTGGCAAGCTCTTCAAGATTGACTATCAGAATGGCTATGCTGTCAAGGCTGAGGAAGTCGGTACTACTGAAAAGACCGCTGCTCCTTATGTTGCACTCTACCTCGGTAACGATGTGACTGCAACCAAGGATGCACTGTATGACGCTTCTGCTTCTAAGGCTTACAACGTCACCAAGACTACCGTCGTTGTCGGCGGCACGCTTGACGATCTGGCTGTTGCTGGCAAGCCCGTGTATGTCATCTACACCACTTCCAACAACAACGATGTCCTGTACATCTACATCGCTTCCAACACTGTGTGGGATGTCAATGTGACCAAGACCGGCGAGACCGCTCACGCGAGCGTCGCTCCCGCTTACGGCCCTGTTGCCAACGGCGGTAGCTTTGAGTTCACCGTTGTGGTGGATGCCGGTTACCACGTTGCAGTTACGAATGCTACGCTGCTCACCGCTACTAAAAACGCGGATGGCTCTGTCACCGCTACGTTCAAGGCAACCGGTATTACTGCAAACACCAACATCAATGTTGCTGTTTCCAAGGATGCGGCTACTGTTACGGTCACCAACAACTCTTCCTATCAGGTGATCGTCAATGGCAAGACTGTTACCGGTTCCTTCACTGCCAATGTCGGCGATGTCCTGAACCTCGTTGCTACCGGCAATGTTGCTGTTACCGGCGACGCTAACGTTACCGCTGTGATGAACGGTGACACCCAGCACTGGACCATCACGGTCAAGGGCGACGGTACTCTGACCATCAACTAATTAGTTATTGCGGTTATTGCTACCAGCTAAACGAAAAAGCAGCCCCGAGCGAAAGCTCGGGGCTGCTTTTTATCTTCACCGCACTATTCAGCAGCCCACGATCACATAGTGATAGGTCACACCGGCTGTGTTCATCTGAATCTGCGCGGCGTAGCTGTTGTACTGGTCGGCAAAGGTCCAACTGACGCCGTTGTCGGCCCAGGTCACATCAAGGTGATAGTTGCTGCCGATGCAGCTTGAGGCCTGTGCCAGTCCACGCAGCAAAAACAATGCTTTCTCAGCCTTTGCGGTCTGTTCCGTGCTCTGGACGACGACCAGCAGCGGCTGAAACGGACAGGTCAGGCTGACCGGCTTTGTCGGGCCCATGGTGCCGCTGCCGACATAAGAGCCGCACGCGATACGGCAAAGCGTACCGCCCGCTTGCAGTGCCGTCACAGCCGTCTCGCGGGCGGCGGCTTCGTCCGCTACCGCGTCCGCGCCCGCCTTCAGCGTTTCGTCGATCGTCTCAAACGCGGCGTTGAAGTCGTCCATCTTGACGAAATCGTCCTTTTCCCACCGGGGGAGCTTGTAATTTGTCGTTTTTTTCATGTTCTCTTCTCCTTTTCAGTCTCGCAGGGCAAAAAATTTGCCTTACAGCTTTAGGCTGTAAGGCAGCGAAAGTGAGACGAACCGGTACAACGCGGAAAAAATTTTTCCGCGCTTGACAAGCCGCCGATTTAGCTTATAATAAGAATAAAAGGGACGCTGCGACAAGCGGTTAGTCCCGGTTTGTCAGATTTCTAAAAAGAATATAGAAACCGTCACTTGGCCGAGTGGCGGTTTCTGCTTTTTACGATAATCGTCACAGTAAACTGCTTGATATGGAACGTAATTCGCATTTCGTCACCCCCTTTCGGGGAGTGTGACCAACCGCCTGCCGTTGTGCAGCGCCTTGGTTACATTCTATCCGAAGGGGCGGAGTTTGTCAATTCTTGCCGCCAAATAGTTACAAATGGGAACAAAACCGCGAAAAGCGTAGTCAAAAGAAGTGAACTCTGCTATAATAGCCGCGTAGCTTTGAGAGAAGGAGATTTGACATGAAACGTTTTTTGGCGCTGCTGCTCAGCGCGCTCATGGTGCTGTCGCTGCTGACCGCCTGCGGCAGCAAAGCCGACGAAACCGCCCCCGACGACCCGAACACCGACGCGGAAGCGCCGGCGGACGGCGGCGATACATCCGACCCGAACACCGACCCCTACGACGCCGTGCGCAATTACTGGTCGGAGGATCAGCTCACGCAGGCGTGGGGCCCCGATCAGGTGGTGGAGCACCTCTTTTTCCATCCGATCATCGCATATCCGCAGTGGGCCTTCCACGACTGCAACGCCAGCCAGGACCAGCGCTACGGGCTGGACGACTGGATGGTCACGGTCGACGAATACAACAAAATTTTGCAGTCCGTGTACGAGCGCGGCTACATCCTCGTTGCGATGGAGGACGTGTGGAGCGAGGTGACGGACGAGTCCGGCACGCATATGGTGCGCAACACCCTCATGCTGCCCGAGGGCAAAAAGCCGCTCGTCATCAGCTTTGACGACGTGAACTACTACCCCTATATGCTCGACGAGGGCTTCACGAGCAAGCTCGTCGTGGGCGAGGACGGCGAGATCTGGGCGCAGTGCACGAATCCCTACACGAACGAAACGTTTTTGACGAAGGAGCTCGACGCGACACCGATTCTGGACCAGTTCGTCTACGAGCACCCCGATTTTTCGCTGAACGGCGCGAAGGCCATCTTCTCGCTGACGGGTTATCAGGGTATCCTCGGCTACCGCACGCAGGATGACCGCGACATCGCGGCCGATTCGCCCGACCGCCCCGCGTTCGACGCCTACCGCGCGAGCGAGATCGAGGCGGTCAAGCCCGTCATCGAGCGCCTCAAGGAGACGGGCTGGACCTTCGGCAGCCACACCTGGGGCCACATCCGCCTCGACACCAAGCCGCTCCAGACCGTCATCAACGACACCGAGCGCTGGGCGGACGAGGTCGGCTCGCTCGTCGGCCCGACGCAGATCCTGTTCTATCCGCACGGCGGCCGTCCCGACGGCGACGACTGGCATCAGACCGGCGAACGCTTTCGGTACCTGCAAAGCCAGGGCTTCCGCGTGTTCGCGAGCGTCGGCACCAGCTCGTTCAGCTATGTCAAGGAGGATATTTCCGCCGTCATCTGCGACCGTCTGCATCCGGACGGCACCACGCTGCGCCACGCGCGCAGCCGCTACCTGCAATTCTATAACGCCGAAGACATCATGGACACGTCTGTTCGTCCCGACCTCGGCGTAGACTGGTGAGGAGGCGATTTTGATGGCAACTTTGGAAGAGCTGAAAGCAAAGGCCGTCGCCATGCTGGAGATGGCCTATGTGCCGTATTCCCATTTTCCCGTCGGCGCGGCGCTTGAATGCGAGGACGGCGCGGTCTTCACCGGCTGCAACATCGAAAATTCGAGCTACGGGCTGACAAACTGCGCCGAGCGCACCGCGGCATTCAAGGCCGTGAGCGAGGGACACCGAAAATTCAAGCGCATCGTTATCGCGGGGCGCAGCGACGACTACTGTTATCCCTGCGGCGCGTGCCGCCAGGTGCTCTACGAGTTCGGCCCCGGGATGGAGGTCGTGTGCCTGAACAAAAACGGCGAGGAGAAGCATCTTTCGATCCGCGAGCTTCTTCCCTACGGTTTTGACCAGACGTGGCTTGCGATCGACGAAAAGAAAAATTGAGCAAAAAAAGAGAGCGGCACGGCCGCTCTCTTTTTTGCGCTTTAGTTGCTGCCGGAGGGGGAAGCTTTGATCGTCAGCGTGCCGCTGACCGTCGAAATTTCCAGCTCGCTCATCTCGCCGCCCTCGAGCGCGGGTACGGTGTAGTGCGTTTCGCGGTCGCCGCAGGCGATGAGCGTGCCCTCGCGCTCGGCGAGCGCGGAGTCGAAGGAGCCCTTTTCCGTTTCGTAGTCGAGGGTGAAGCCGTCCTGCGCCGGGAGCGTCAGATAGATGCTGCCGCTTATCGTTTCGGCGTCGAGGCGCAGCGCGCGGTCGAGGGAGAGAATGAGATCGCCGCTGACGCTTTCGGCGTCCAGCGTGCCGAGCGCGCCGGCGATATCCACCTTGCCGCTTGTCGTTTCGATCTCGACATTTTCCGCCTCGCCCGCAAGCTCGATGGTACCGGAAACAGTCGAAAGTTCGACCATTCCCCATGTGCCGTCCACGAGGCCCACGCTGCCGCTCACCGTTTCGATCTCGACCGCGGGGCAGCTTGCGCACATCACGCGCGCGTCGCCGCCGACGGTCGAAAGGTCGATCTCGCCGGAAACGTCCGCGCTTACATAAATGTAAGCGTCCGTCGTTTCGACTTCGATCTTCTCAAAGTGACCGGCGCTGACCAGCTCCGCCGGAAGTCCCACATCGAGATACTTTTCCCCATCGTAGCTGCCGCGGTAGGCGTCGCCGAGGAAGCGGATGCGCAGCGTGTCGCCGTCGATCGTGCAGACCATCTTCTCGCTTTCGGCGAGCGCGGCGGCGGATTCCTCCTTCACGCTGATCTGTGCGCTCTGCTCGGCGGCATAGATGTTCACGCCGCCGCCGCGCCACGAAATGTCGATCTTGCGGATGTCCTCGCTCTCACCGATGCTGAGCACCGCGCCTGTGTGCAGCGCTTCGCTGCCCTTTGCCTTCGTGCAGAAGGAGTAGAACGCCCTGCCGCAGTAATCCTCCGCGTCCCACTGCGCGTCCACCTCGAAGATACCGACGCTCGGGAGCAATTCAGCGGTGTACGTTCCGTCGTCCTGCCGCTGCACGCTCAGCTTTTCGGCCTTTGCCTGTGTGTCGCCCCAGCACTGCTCGTTCCAGCAGCGCAGGATGACGGAATCGGGCGCACAGTCGCCGAAGGAAAGCGTTACGGTATAATGGAAGGACGCCGACACCGCGATGGGCATTTCAAGGATCGGTGTGATGTCCCGGCAGTTTTCGTCCAGCGGGTGCGCGCCGCAGGCGATCGCGCCCATGCGTTGGCCGCCGGCATCATAGTCCCAGTCGTAGCTGCCGCTGCGCGCGGTGATGCTCGCGCCCTGCGCGTTCGTCACCGTCAGCTCCGGCGGCTCGGCGGGCGCGGACTTCGCACCGCAGCCCGCGAGCGCCAGCACCATCAATGCGCAGAGAAGAAGGGAAGTAAGTCGTTTCATGGCGGAGTCCTCACTTTCTGTGTCGTTATGATAATAGACGGGCGGGGAGGGGGAAAAGTTCCCGATTGGACAGAAAAAGCGCGGAAAGGGGAACGGCGCACCGTCCTCCTCCCGCGCCGCCTTACAGTTCTGACGACATGAAGCCCCCGCGCAACCAGTTGGCAAGCTCGGCCGGGGTGCCGGGGACGCCGATGGTGGCAAATTCCGTGCGCGAGGGCACCATCTGCGTATTGTCCGAGCTCTCGGCCCACTGGACGCGCTGCAGGATCTCATCATGGCAGTGCTCGAGCGGACCGTCGGGCGCAGGCTTGTATTGCAGCAGAATGGTCACATAGCGGTTATCGCTCGTCCAGCGGCCAAAGTTTGTCGTTGGTTTGCGCCATTTCCAGAGGCACTTGTTGTCCTTCTGCTTTTTGATCTTCAGATAGCCGTTCTCAATGTCCTGCGTGCAGCGCATGAGCCAGATGACGTGATAGCCCGCGCGCTGGAAATGCGAGCAAACATCGAAAAAATCCTCCTTCATGAGGAGCCCGTCCTGCAGCATCATCACGAAATGATTGATCTGCACATAGGCCGTGACGGTCCGGCCACCCTCGGTGATGGGAACGTTGCGGCACTCCGGCGGCACGATCTCGCGCCACTGCTCCTTCCAGGCGGAGGTGGTGGACTGAACGAATGGGGCTTTTTTCTTCTTCCAAAACAGCATGGCGGGCTCCTTTTCGATACACGGCGGCTAAAATCGCTTTATTATACAGGACGTGCGCCGCTTTCGCAAGGCTAAACGCAGATTTAGCGATAGCGTCGGGCTGAAATTTGCCCGCCGCCTCTTTTTTGCTTTGACAGACCGCATTGTCACAGGTACAATATACTTGATTTATTATTTTCTCAGGAGAAGCTATGAAAAGACAACTTACCGCCCTGCTGCTGACCGTTTTTGCGCTGTCTCTTGTCGGCTGCGGCGAGAAAGCGACGGTGCAGAGCGAGACGCGCACGGTGTACGCCATGGACACGGTGATGAACCTGACGGTTTACGGCGAAAATGCCGCTGCCGCGCTGGAAAGCGCGGAGCAGGAACTGCATACGCTGGATGAATCTGTCCTCTCGCGCACGGCGGAGGGCAGCGAGCTCTATGCCCTCAACGCGGCAAACGGAGAGACGGTCATATACGGCGCGGACGACGCATTGCCCGCGCTCATCGAAGCGGCGCTTACCATTTCCGACGCGACGAACGGCGCCTTTGACCCGACGCTCGCTCCCGTGCTCGACGCCTGGGGCTTTACGAAGGACTTACACCGCGTGCCGTCTGCGGATGAACTGGCAGCGCTGCTCGCCCGCACGGGGCGCGACAAGGTCGCGCTCGAAAAAACGGCGGACGGCTATTCGGTTGCGCTGTCAGACGGCACACAGCTTGATCTCGGCGGCATCGCCAAGGGCTACGCGGCCGACGTGCTGCGCGCGCAGCTTGAAAAAGAGGGCGTCACCTCCGCAACGCTCGACCTCGGCGGCGATGTGTTCGTCATGGGGCGGAAGAGCGACGGCACCGACTGGCGCATCGCCGTCAAGGACCCGGCAGACACAGAGAGCTACCTTGGCGTCGTGTCGGCGGCGGACAAGTTCATCGTGACCTCCGGCGTGTACGAGCGCTATTTTGAAGAAAACGGCGTGCGATATCACCATATCCTCGACCCCAAGACCGGCTGCCCCACGGAAAGCGGGCTCGTCAGCGTGACCGTGCTGTGCGAAAACGGCGCGTGGGCAGATGCACTTTCAACGGCGTGCTTCGTCCTCGGCGCCGACGGCGCGCTCGCGCTGCGCAATGCTCTTTCCGCGCAGGGAACGGATTTTGAACTCATCTTAGTCACCGACGACGACCGCGTGCTCTATACGGGCGGCCTTGCCGATGCCTTCACGCCGAATGACGAAAGCGGGTACACATATGAAGCGCTCGCCTGAGCTGAAGCCCACAAGGTGGGATGCGCTCGTCGTGCTTGCGGTGCTGCTGCTCGCGCTTTTGCTGGCCGCAAGGCCGTACTTTGCGGCGAAAGCTGCGGGCGAGCTGACGGTAGAAGTCACCGTCGACGGCGAGACCGTCGAGCGCTGCGCGCTGAGCGCCTACACCGGCGGCACGTATGAAAGCCGCGGCTACACGCTCACTGTCGCTGCGGAAAACGGCGCGGTGCGCGTGAGCGAAAGCGACTGCCCGAATCAGGACTGCGTCCATTCCGGCGCGATCTCGCGCGCGGGACAGAGCGTCGTATGCCTGCCGGCCCGCATAGCCGTCACGCTCGAGGGCGCGGCAGCCGACTATGATCTGATCGCGGGGTGAGGGCATGAAGATCACGACAACGCAGCTCACGCTCTGCGCGGTGCTGTCTGCGCTGGCGCTGGCGCTCTCGTATATGGAAGCGTTTTTTCCGCTGGCGCTGCTTGTGCCGCTGCCGGGCGTCAAACTCGGATTGGCGAATATCGTCACGCTCTATGCGCTCTATGCCCTCGGCTTTCCGAGCGCACTCTGTATCCTGCTCGTGCGCTGCACGCTCGGCGCGCTGTTTGCGGGCAACGCCTCGGCACTGCTCTTTTCGCTGTTCGGCGGGCTGTCTGCGCTCTTTGTGATGGCGCTGCTCAGCAATGCGAAAAGGCTCAGCATCTTCGGCGTTTCGATCGCAGGTGCGGTGGCGCACAACTGCGGGCAGGTCTGCGCCGCGCTCATCACGCTGGGTTCGGCTGCGCCGCTCTATTATCTGCCGTTTTTGCTGCTGGTGTCGCTCTTCACAGGCGCGCTCAGCGGCCTGATCACCGCATTTCTGTTCCGCGCGATGGCGCACACGCCCTACGGAACGAAGGGAGAGAACGAACATGGATAAAAAGGACGAGATCATCCTCCAGCAGCTTGACGTTATCCGCACGATGACGCAGAACAACTTAAACCGCATGGGCAGCGACTTCTGGGGCGCGCCGCTGACGCCGGACGCGCCGAAGGGCGCCGCACCGAAGGAACGCGCGCCGAAGCCCGCTGCGCCGAAGGGCGCAGACGGCGCAAAGCCGGGCAAATCCGTCGCTTCCGCCGGCGCAGAGGAAAAAAAGGAAGAGGACGAGCCCCTTCCTCCGCCGGAAAAGATCGAGGATCTCAAAAAGGAGCTCGACGGCTACATCGGCCTTGGCGAGGTCAAGCGCGAGGTGAATAACCTCATCAACATGGCGACCGTCTTCAAGCGGCGCGAAGAGGCGGGGCTGCCGAACGCGGATTTTTCGCTCCACATGGTCTTCACCGGCAACCCGGGCACGGGCAAGACGATGATCGCGCGGCTGATGGCGCGCGTCTACCGTTCGCTCGGCATCCTGTCGAAGGGGCAGCTCGTCGAGGTCGACCGCAGCGGGCTCGTTGCCGGCTACGTCGGCCAGACGGCCATCAAGACGAGCAAGGTCATCGAAAAGGCGCTCGGCGGCGTGCTGTTTATCGACGAGGCCTACGCCCTCAACGGCAAGGGCGACAACGACTTCGGTCAGGAGGCCATCGACACGCTCCTCAAGGCGATGGAGGACCGCCGCGACGACCTTGTGGTGATCGTCGCAGGCTACGACGGCCTGATGGAGAAATTCATCCACTCGAATCCGGGCCTTGAGTCCCGTTTCAACCGCTATCTGCACTTTGATGACTATTCCCTTGATGAGATGCTCGAAATTTTCAAAATGCAGTGCCGCAAGTCGCAGTACACCCTCTCTCCCGATGCCGAGCAGGACGTGAAGGACTTTATCTACGATGAGAACGCCGACGGCATCACGTTCGGCAACGCGCGCGGCGTGCGCAACCTCTTCGAGCAGATCCTGACCGCGCAGGCCAACCGTTTGGCAAAGCTGGAGAGCTTCACGAAGGACGATCTCATGACGCTCACGCGCGATGATGTGCTTCACGCCCGCGGCATGGAGGATGACGTCACGGCTGCCGAGATCGACGCAAAAGCGGCGGAAAATGGGGAAAAAGCCCCCTCCGGCGCGGAAGCGCCGAAGGACGAAAAGGGGAAAACCTGAGAGGTGCCGCGGACTGCGATCCTGCCTAAATAAAAAGGAAAGGGATGCTCTGCATCCCTTTCCTTTTTATTTGTCGATGTTGGCCATGTGCTCCAGCAGGCGCACGACCATGTTGGAATAGCCCCACTCATTGTCGTACCAGGAGATCAGCTTGACGAAGTCATCGTCGAGCATGATGCCGGCGGTCTCGTCGAAGATGCTCGGGTGCGGATTGCCGACAAGGTCCTGCGAGACGATCTGGTCGCGGGTGTAGGCAAGGATGCCCTTGAGCGAGCCCTCGCTCGCGCGGTGGATGGCCTCGCAGATCTCCTCATAGGAGGTCTTCTTCTTGAGCTGCGCGGTCAGGTCAACGACGGAAACGTCGGCCGTGGGAACGCGGAAGCTCATGCCGGTCATCTTGCCCTTGAGCTCGGGGATGACCTTGCCGACGGCCTTGGCAGCGCCCGTGGAGGAGGGGATGATGTTGTTGTAGACCGAACGGCCCGTGCGCCAGTCGCTGCCGCCGCGGGCGTCGACCGTCTTCTGCTTGGATGTGGAGGCATGGATGGTGGACATGAGCGCCTGCTCGATGCCGAATTCGTCGTTGATGACCTTGGCAAGGGGCGCTAAACAGTTGGTGGTGCAGGAGGCGTTGGAAACGACCTTCATCTCGGGGCGCAGCAGCTCGTGGTTGACGCCCATGACGAACGTGGGGGTGGCCTCATCCTTGGCGGGCGCGGTCAGGATGACCTTTTTCGCGCCGCCGGCAAAGTGGGCGGAGGCCTTCTCGGTGGTATTGTAAACGCCGGTGGACTCGATGATGTACTCCGCGCCGCAGTCGGCCCATTTGATCTGAGAGGCGTCGGACTCGCTGAAAACATGGATCTTGTGACCGTTCAGGATGAGATTTTCCTCGTCGTGCTCGACCGTGCCGTTGAACTGGCGGAACACGGAGTCGTACTTGACGAGATAGACCATATAGTCGAGGTCCGCCTTGCGCAGGTTGATGCCGCAGATGTCAAACTGCTCGGGACGCTCCGACATGATGCGCAGCACGACACGACCGATGCGGCCGAAGCCGTTGATGCCCACTTTGATAGCCATAGTGATAACCCTCCACGAAGATGTGTTCGTAAATTTTTGCGGGGCTGCACGCACCCCGCCTTAACAAGCTCATTATATCATGAAGGAATTTTTTGTCTTCCTTTTTCCGGGAAAAAGGTGACTGAACTTTGTTGTGCAAATATGTGCAGAACAGCCAAAATCAAAGAAAAACATTTGTTTAATTTATCCAGATATTCCATACATTTGAAACATTTGAAGCATCTTCTGATGCAGAAAATCACGCGCTGCCGCGCTGAAATGACGGCTGCGCTGCAAAAAAGGCGGCTCTCCGATCGGAGAGCCGCCTTCTGTCATCCGGGAAATGCTCAGGCAAGCGCTGCGGTGATGATGGCCATGGAGTAGACCTCCTGGGCGTTGCAGCCGCGGGAGAGGTCGTTGATTGGCGCATTCAGACCCAGCAGGATCGGGCCGTAGGCATCGAAGGAGCCCAGGCGCTGCGCGATCTTGTAGCCGATGTTGCCGGCGTTGATGTCGGGGAAGATGAAGGTGTTGGCGTGGCCGCCGACGCCGTCGGTGATGTGCTTGGTCTTGGCGACGGCCGGGGAAACGGCCGCGTCGAACTGGAACTCGCCGCCGATCGGGGTCTCGGGCATGAGCTCCTTGGCCTTGGCGCAGGCGTTGCGCATCTTGTCGACATCCTCGCCCTTGCCGGAGCCGAGGGTGGAGTAGCTCAGGAAGGCGACCTTCGGGTCAACGCCGAAGATCTTGGCGCAGTTGACGGTCTCCTTGCAAATCTCAACAAGCTCGTCCTCATTGGGCTTGATGTTGATGGCGCAGTCGGCCATGGCGAGCACCTCGTTCTCGCCGGAAGCGGCGGGACGGACCATGATAAAGCAGGAAGAGACGATCTTGTTGCCGGGCTTGGTCTTGATGAGCTGCAGCGCGGGACGGACCGTGTCGGCCGTGGAATAGGTGGCGCCGCCGAGCAGACAGTCGGCCTTGCCCATCTTGACGAGCATGGTGCCGAAGTAGTTGCTCTTTTTGAGCGCGGCGCGGCACTCGTCGGCGGTCATCTTGCCCTTGCGCAGCTCGACCATCTTGTCGACCATCTCGTCCATGCCCTCGTAGTTTTCGGGGTCGATGATCTCGGCGCCGCGGATGTTGAAGCCGACGTCCTCGGCTGCGGCGGCGATCTCATCGGGGTTGCCGACGAGCACGGGCTTTAAGAAGTTACCGGACAGCAGGCGCGCGCTTGCCTCCAGAATACGGGGATCGGTGCCCTCGGTGAAAACAATGGTCTTGGGACTCTGCTTCAGCGTAGCGATCAGTTTCGCAAACATGGTGATTCCTCCTGATATATGATGTACCGATAAAGCGGCACAGATTTACGGATATAGTATACACCCACTTTTTCACCGTCTCAAGGAAAAATACCGGAAAATTCCTGCAAAAGTTTACAAAATTTCCAAACTCTCACAACATATTAGCAGTATCATTTCCCTAAAAAGCTTGACGGAGCCCTCAAAAAACGATATACTAAGTGATGGTTACAATTTGTAACTTTTTATTTTTGTACCCTCTCTAAGGAGTTTTGATATGTCAGAGCAAAAACGACCGACCCCTCAGCGCAGCAGCGCATCGACGACGCGCCGCCGTGAGCGGACGCAGCGGTCATCCTCCCCGAAGCGGGGCGGCGGGCACGGAATATCCGAATGGCTGCGAGCGTTCCTTGCACACGCGGCCCTCTTTTTCACAACGCTGGGGCAGCGCATCCGCCGCATCGGGCCGCGCGCCCGCACGGTGATGCGCGAGAGCAAGGCGCGCAACTTCCCCGAATCCAACCGCTTTCTGGTGCAGGTCTTTCTCGTCATTGGCGGGATGTTCCCGATGTGGCACGCGCTGCTGCACGAGAAGCTGCAGGTGCGCCGCCGCCAGCGCAACCATGCTGCCGGTACGCACGCGGACCGCTGGCGCCGCCGCGCACGGCGCGTCAACCCGTTCTATTTTATCGGCGGCGCGGCGGTTGTGGCTGCGGTCGCGATCTTCTTTTCCTTCTACACGCTGGGCACAACGGTGGAGTACAACGGCAATGTGGTCGACACGGTCGCCAGCGCGTCGCAGGCACGCAAGGCTGCGGCCAAGCTCGAGAGCGTCACGACCGAGACGCTCGGCAAGAGCTATGAGATCGCAAAGGACGCCATTCACTATTCTACCGCCTTTGTGCGGCGCAGCGATGTGACGGACACGACCACCTTCGAGCAGGACCTTGCCGAAGAGCTTGGGCAGGTGACCTATGGCTACTCGCTCTATATCGACGATGAGCTTGTCGGCTCGACGCAGTATGCCGGTGCGCTGGACGAGTTGCTCGAGCAGATCAAGCAGATGTATGTCTCCGCCGATACGCTGACGGTCGACTTTGTCGAAAATGTCCGCATTGCGGAGGGCTATGTCCCGACCGAGAGCGTGATGAATCTCGGCACGATCGCGGAGCTGCTGAACTCCACCAAGGCCGGCGAGGTGACCTACACCGTCGTCAAGGGCGATACTTGGGGCCAGATCGCGAACAACAACGGTATGACCGCCGCGGAGCTGGAAGCGCTGAACCCCGGCTACGACATCAACCGCATCCACATCGGCGATGCGCTGACGCTCTCAAACGCCGTGCCGTATCTGACCGTCAAGGTCACCGAACGGCAGAATTATATCGAAGATATCAACTACGATGTGAATTACGTGAACGATTCGTCCATGTATCAGGGCGATGAGCGCGTCATCTCCAAGGGCACCTACGGCTCGGCCGATATCGTGGCCGACGTCACGTATGTCAACGGAGAAGAGCAGGAGCGCACGGTCATCTCCTCCGTCACGCTGACCGACCCCGTGGCCGAAACGCGCGCCCGCGGCACAAAGGTGCGCCCCACTTGGTATCCCACCGGCAGCTTCCGCTGGCCGTGCTCGGGCCGCATCACATCGTACTTCGGCTACCGCAACACGGGCATCCGCGGCGCGACGAGCAACCACAAGGGCATTGACATTGCCTGCGCGCGCGGTACGCCGATCTACGCCGCCGACGGCGGCCGCGTGACCTACGCGGGCTATAAGGGCGCGATGGGCTATGTTGTCATCATCGACCACAACAACGGCTATGTGACGTATTACGAGCACAATTCCTCGCTTCTCGTCTCTGCGGGACAGACGGTTTACAAGGGCCAGCAGATCGCCAAGGCAGGCCGCAGCGGTGTTGCCAGCGGTGTCCACTGTCACTTCGGCATCCAGAGAAACGGCACGTATGTGAATCCGCTCAATTACCTTAGCTAAAATCAAAGGAGTCCCATCCGATGGATGGGACTCCTTTGATTTTAGGGGGATTGCACTTCGCTGCATGCACGCGCCAAAGGCGCGTACACTTCGCTTCGTGAGAAGTGTAAATTCTGACGCACATGTCGTCAGAATTTACGATCAAGATCATTTCGCGTCTGCGGACGCGAAAGTTTGCCGGGTGAAAATCGTAAAGACGGCCGCTGCGGAGTTTCGCAGCGGCTTTCGGGATTTACTGTTCTGTTAAAACGCGGCGGACCTCGCCGGTGAAGTAGAGCGAACCCCAGGAGCAGATGGCGTCGTCTTCATCCGCCAGTGCAAGCGCGCGGCGGACGCCGTCGTCGGTATCCTTGGCGGGGACGGCCTGCACGCCCTGTGCGTTCAGCCACGCGGCGAGCTCGTTTTCATCGAGTGCGCGGGCAGAAGGCGGCGTGATGACGACAAACGCCTTGGCAAGCGGAAGCGCGCGGCGGAGCATCTGCTGCCAGTCCTTGTCGCGCAGCACGCCGGTGAGGAAGATGAGCTTTTTGCTGCCGTAGAGCGCGGCGAGCGAATCCATCAGCGCGTCGACACACTGGGGATTGTGCGCGCCGTCGACGATGAAGTCCGGCCTGCGGCGCAAAAGCTCCAGTCGCCCGGGCCACTGCGCGATAGAAAGTCCCGTATCAATGGCTGCGTCTGTGAGCTTGTCCCAGCCGCGTGAACGCAGCGCGCTGCACACATCGATGACCGTCAGCGCGTTCAAGAGCTGGTACTCACCGAGGAGCCGCAGATGATACGGTCCGCGGCCGCGATAACGGAAGACCTGCCCGTCGAGCGAGGAAGTGATGCGCTCGAGCTTTTGGCGCGCGGTGACGGTGAGGGGGACGCCCTCCTGCGCGCACTTTTCGCGCGCGACGTTCTCCACGCCCTCGCTCTGGCCGAAGAGCACGGCGTGCGAGCCGCGCTTGATGATGCCGCACTTTTCCGCGGCGATCTTTTCCACGGTGTCGCCCAGAATGGCCGTGTGCTCCAGACCGATGTTCGCCACGACGCAGACCTCCGGCGCGGGGATGACATTCGTCGAATCCATGCGCCCGCCGAGGCCGACCTCGAGCGAGACGATGTCGCACCGCTCCTGCACAAAATACAGGAACGCGATAGCGGTCATGATCTCAAAGCCCGTGGGCATCTCGCTCATGCGCTCTGCGGCATTCCGCACGGCGTTGGTGAGCGAAATGAGGGATGTGTCGTCGATCTCCTTCCCGTTCACGCGCATCCGCTCATGGAAGCGCAGCAGGTGCGGCGAGGTGTAGAGCCCCGTGCGATACCCCGCGCTTTGCAGCACGGAGGCGAGCATAGCGGCGGTGCTGCCCTTGCCGTTCGTGCCCGCGATGTGGACGAATTTCAGCTTCTTCTGCGGGTCACCGAGCAGGCCCAGCAGCTCATACGAGCGCGCAAGTCCCGGCGCGCTCTGCTCCCAGTTGTCGAATTGCAGATACCGGAGGGTCTCCTCGATCGTTTGCAGCTCTTTCACATTGTTCACCTGTATTTCTCTCAAAAAATGCGGCGGAAGCGGCAGCTTCCGCCGTTGCGGTTTCGGTTATCGGTCGATTTTGCGCAGCATGGCGGTGAATTCCTCGGGCAGCGGACAGGACAGCGAGATGAGCTCCTTTGTCCGCGGGTGGATGAATTGCAGCCCGACGGCGTGCAGGCACTGGCCGGTGAGCCCCGGAACAGCCTTTTTCGCGCCGTAGACCGTGTCGCCCAGGATCGGATGACCGAGATAGGCCATGTGCACGCGGATCTGATGCGTGCGGCCGGTTTCGAGCCGGCATCTCACGTGCGTGTAGCCGGGGCAGCGGGTGAGGACCTCCCAGTGCGTCACCGCGCGCCGTCCGCCGGGAACGACGGCCATGCGCTTGCGGTCGCGGCTGTCGCGCGCGATGGGCGCATCGACCGTTCCGCTGTCCTCGCGCAGATTCCCCACGACGATGCACTCATACGTGCGCGCGAGCGTATGATCGGCGAGCTGGGCGGAGAGGAACTGGTGCGCATAGTCGTTTTTCGCCGCAATGATGAGCCCGCTCGTGTCGCGGTCGATGCGGTGCACGATACCCGGGCGCAGCGCGCCGCCAACGCCGGATAAGCTGTCGCCGCAGTGATAGAGAAGCGCGTTCACAAGCGTTCCGTCCGGATGGCCCGGCGCGGGATGGACGACAAGTCCGCTCGGCTTGTTGACGACGATGACATCGTCATCCTCGTAGACAACATCCAGCGGGATATCCTGCGGGACGGCGTCGATGGGGGCGGGCTCCTCGGGGGTGAACTCGATGGTTTCGCCCCCTGTGAGCTTACAGCTCTTGCTCGCGGCTTTGCCATTTACGAGCACGCGCCCTTCTTCGATGGCTTTCGCCGCCGCCGAGCGCGTCAGCCCTTCAAGCGAGCGGGCGAGAAAAGCGTCCAGCCGCATACCGGCGTCTTCTTCACTTGTTTGCAGCAGGATCGGTTCCATCGGTTTTGTTCTCCCGGTGTTTCTCGTCGTATTTTCCGTAAAAGGTGAGGTAGTAAATGAGTGCGCAGATCGTGCCGCACACGACGAACACGTCTGCCACATTGAAGACGGGAAAATCCATGAACATCGTGTCCAGCATATCGACGACATAGCCGAGGCGCACGCGGTCAATGAGATTGCCGATGCCGCCGCCGAGGATGCACGCAAGCGACCACTGGCCGAGCGGATGGCGCACGATCTTGACAAGCAACCATGCGACCACGCACATCCCCGCCGCCGTCAGTGCGATGAGCAGCCACCGTGCGCCGGAAAAGCTCGACCACGCCGCGCCGTAGTTATGCACGCGCGTGAGCTGCAACAGCGGCGGCAGCAGCGGCTCCGACTGGCCGAGCGTCATCGTGTTCACGACGAGGAATTTGACGGCCTGATCCGCCGCCACGCAGAAAACCGTCGCGAGGGCAAGGCAGACCGCCTTGCCCTTCGAGCGCCGGTAAAAAGCAACATATAGAATCACCATCAGCGCGAGCACGCCGAAAAAGCTCCACAGGATCGGCGGCGCGATGCTGCCGGAGACCATGATGACCGTCTCGCCGTCCGCGCCGCCGATCACGCCGATATCGTTCATTCGTTCCCTTCTTCCTGCGCGGCGATGTCCGCCGCGTCCTCATTGCTCTCCGCCGTGGCCTTTGCGACCTCGACGATCAGGATATCCTCCGCTTGAGCGAGCGCGGTGCGCTCCGCTTCGGGCAGTTCCATTGCGTCTGCCAGCTCACGCGCCGCCTCGGGCACGACGAGATAGCTCACGCTGTTCTCCTGCTCGGCGTAGACGGCCATGCCGTGCTCGCGCAGGAAGTCCGCCGCCTCGGGCAGATCGAGCGAAACGGTGGGATAACCGTCCGCGTCGGCGGAGCGGTCAGCGCTGCAGTCCTCCGGCACGCCTTCGTAGAGACGGTCCTCGTCAGCGAGCGCGCTGTCCTTCTGCACGGCGGCGTAGGTGTAGGAATAGCCGTCGTTCGCCGCGCTGCCGGCGGCATCGTCCCTGGCGCCGCCGTTGTCGGCGGCGACGGTTTCGTTTGCGGCCTTGTCGCTCCCGGCGCGCGGCAGAATATTAAGTGCCGCGGCAGAGATCACGACGAGCGCAAAGCAGGCGGCCAGTACGCGCGGCCATGCACGGCGGCTGCGCTTTTTGGCGTGTTCCTCGGTGTGCAGCCTGTCGAGCACGCGTTCGGAAAAGCCCTCCGGCGCGTCAAGCTCCGGCAGCTCTTCAAACATCGCGTGCAGGATCATCAGCTCGGAGAGCCTGTCGCGGCAGGCCTCGCAGTGCTCCAGGTGCTCCAAAAGCTCGTTTCTTTCGATTTCGTTCAGTTCTCCGTCTGCAAAGGCAGAGAGCGCGGCGGTGTACTCCTCGCAGCATTTCATTTGGCGCTCATCCCCTCTCGGTTACATTCTGTAACTTTTGACGCAGTATTTTCAAAAAAGTTCCCGTTTACCGATAAAAAATTGCGCAAAAGTGTTCGCCCGCGGCTGATACGCGACTTGACGGTGCCAAGCTCCAGGTCCAGCGCCGCGGATATCTCGGAATAGCTGAGCCCCTCGATCTCCCGCAGAAGCAGGATGCTGCGGTATTCCGCAGGAAGCGACAAAAGCCCCTCCTGCAGCAGGCGCTGCGTCTCGCGCCGCTCGGCCTCCTCGTGCGGCTGGGGGGCGGGGTCCACCGCGTCGACAAACAGCTCCTCGTCGTCGAGCGAGACGCTGCCGGCACCCTTTTTCTTGCGGCGCATCAGGTCGATGCAGGCGTTGGAGGCAAGGCGGTAGATCCACGTCGAAAGCGAGGATTCCTGCCGGAAACGGTCGATGCCGCGCCAAAGGGCAAGAAACGCGTCCTGCGCGGCTTCCTCGGCGTCCTCGGCATTGCCGCACATACGGGCGCAGAGAGAATACACCTTTTTTTCATATTGTCGGATCAGTTCTTCAAAGGCGGCCTCGTCCCGCGCTTGAAGGCGAGCGATAAGTTCCTTTTCGTTCATGTCCTTTCCTCAGTGCAGGTCACGCTTGATGGCGCGGCTGAGCGCGTGCAATTCGTCCAGCGTGTTCAACTGCACGATCTTTTCCTTATAGTAGTTGGCGTGGCTCACGCCCTTCAAATACCAGCACAGGTGGTGGCGCGCCTCGAGCATGGCGCCGCGCTCGGTGCCGAAGCGCGCGGAGAGCTCCACCTGGCGCACGGCGGTGTCCCACCGGTCGGCAAAGGGCGGCAGCGGCGGGATATCGCGCCCGTCGAGCGCGGCGGCGGACTGCCGGAAGAGCCACGGATTGCCGAAGCACCCGCGGCCGATCATCGCCATGTCCGCGCCCGTAAATTTGAGGATGCGCACCGCCGCCTCGGGCGAAAAGACGTCGCCGTTGGCAATGACGGGGATATTCACGGCCTGCTTCACGTCGCGGATGGTGTTCCAGTCGGCCTCGCCGCCGTACATCTGTACGCGCGTGCGCCCATGCACCGCGACGGCACTGACACCGACCTCCTCCAGCATTTTGGAAAGCTCGACGGCGTTGATGCTGCCCTTGTCCCAGCCGCGGCGCATCTTCACCGTGACAGGGACCCTGACGGCGCGCACGACGGCCTCGGCGATGCGCGCAGCCTTTTCGGGGTCGCGCATCAGCGCGCTGCCATCGCCGTTTTTCACGACCTTGCCCACGGGACATCCCATGTTGATATCCAGGATGTCCGCGCCGGAGATTTCGATGGCCATCTGCGCAGCCTCGGCCATGCAGTTCACGTCGCTGCCGAAGATCTGCGCGGCAAACGGCTTTTCGCCCGGAAACGGGCGCAGAAGCTGCGCGGTCTTCGCATCGTGATAGCACAGCGCCTTGGCACTCACAAGCTCCGTCACGGTATAGCCCGCGCCGAGCTCGGCGCAGATCTGGCGGAATGCAGCATCCGTCACGCCCGCCATCGGCGCGAGCGCGAGCCTCGATTCAATTTTTACCGTTCCGATCTGCATAGTCCGCCTCGTTTCAGCATAGAATAGCAATAATTTTACTAATACAGTATAACATACGGAATGTGACAAGTCAAAAGGAACAAAAAAGAATCGAAAAGATTTTTGCAAAGGGGTGTTGACATGGGAGGGGAGGTGTGGTATATTAATTGTTGCCGATATCTGCCGGTGTGGTGGAATTGGTAGACACAGGGGACTTAAAATCCCCCGGTAGCGATACTGTACCGGTTCGAGTCCGGTCACCGGCACCAGTCTTTTTTTAATTTCATATCGCGGAGTGGAGCAGTTGGTAGCTCGTCGGGCTCATAACCCGGAGGCCGTAGGTTCGAGTCCTGCCTCCGCAACCAGAAAGTCCTGATTTCTTTCGAAATCAGGACTTTTTCCGCACTTTTGTGCCCAATATCTTACTTGCCATTTTTTCTGACCCAAACGCTGACCCCAACGGGAGCGGATAGCGGAAAGGTCTATACCGCGCCAGAGAGAATGTTACCCATTGTCTTTGCCGCTTCACGCTTGGCAGAGGTCGTTACATGAGCGTAGGTGTCCAGCGTGAAGCCTGCTGAAAAATGCCCCAGCATGCCAGACACGGTCTTGATGTCCACTCCGTTTTGCAGTGCCAGCGTTGCGAAGGTGTGGCGCAGGTCATGGAAACGCACCTTCGGCAGCCCTGCCCGCTTTAGAACGCGATGCAGCATGTGCAGCACACTGTCCGGGGACATGGGACCTCCGGTGGGCGATGGGAACACCCATTCGCTGTTACCCGTTTTTCTTCTTTGCTGCATCAGAACGTCTATCGCATCCGCCGACAGCGGCAACGTGCGGTAGGCGTTTTTCGTTTTCAGCGGCATCTCAATGATTTTGCCGTCGATGCGCCCGATCTGCCGTTGAACCCGAAGGTCTCCTTTTTCCAAATCAATGTCC
>ENA-OUQP01001022-OUQP01001022.1-human-gut-metagenome-genome-assembly--contig:-NODE-1022-length-21385-cov-18.814440_pt1 | contig 21385 bp, 24 predicted proteins | sample MGYA00237951_ERZ548836 | MGnify/ENA primary metagenome ERZ548836 (study PRJEB26490, sample SAMN05194702) | human gut metagenome | biome: terrestrial biome; feature: human-associated habitat...
GATCCATCAACAAGGCTAATCTTCTTTTATTATCTTTTCATGAATAATTCAGGATTAATTTAGCACAAGATGTCATGACAACGTAACAACATAACATTGATGTGAGAGAGGTAAAATTATGTCACTAAGTTTAGTAAGAGTAGATGATCGTTTAATTCATGGGCAAGTACTACTTATGTGGACGAAAGTTCGATTAGGTGATGCAATCATATTACTAGTTGATGATAAACTTGCAAACGATCAGTTTTTAAAAACAGTATTTATTAATGCAGGAAATGGATTGGGGAAAAAAGTTTATATTTTTACTGTGGATGAAGCAGTTGAAAAAATCCCGAAAGCTTTAAATGGAAAGAAAAACTATTATCTAATATCAAAGAAAATTGAACAACTCTATGAATTGAAAAAAAGAGGTGTTGACTTTGGAGATGAAATTATTTTTGGAACAGCTAGTAAAGCTGAGGGAACAGAAAAAGTTTATAACAATATTTATCTATCACCTAGAGATATTGAGTATTGTGATTTTTTGGAAGCTAAAGGTATTAAAATTTTATTTAAGTTAATTCCAGATGAAAAAGGATTGACGTTAAGCGACGTAAAAACAAATTACAAAGGAGGAAAGTAATATGGAAGCAAGTGTTTTACAAGCGGCTTTAATAGGTATTTCATGTTGGTTAGGAAGTGTTGAAAATTCGCAACCTTTAGGTGTAGCTTTTTCAGACGCTATGTCTAAACCTATTGTTGGAGGAACAGTTGTAGGATTGATTTTAGGTGATGTTGTTACAGGTGTTACAATTGGTGCTGCTGTTCAAGCAATGTATTTAGGACAAGTGTTGATAGGTGGAGTAGCAACTGCAGATATGGCGTTTGTATCATATCCATCAATTGCATTGGCTATGTTGGCAGGGGCAGATGCGAATGTTGCGGTTACTTTAGCGGCTACAGTAGGAGTTCTAGGTGCAGCTTTATTCACAGGTTATGAGATCTTGGCTTCAGTATTTTATCAGTTAGGAGATAAATATATTGCTGAGAATAATATTAAAAAAATGAAAATTGCCTATATGGTGTTACCACCTATTACAAGTTTCATTCTTAGATTTGGTATTACTTTTACAATTGTTATGTTAGGAAGTAATTATGCTGCAACATTATTAGCTGCTATTCCTCAAATTGTTTTACATATAGCTGGAGTTTTAGGTGGCGTATTACCTGCTGTAGGTATTTCAATTTTGATAACATATACATTAAAAGATTACAAGTTCATTATTTTCTTTTTGATCGGAATGATTTGTATCACATTCTTGAATTTAAATATGGTTGCTACTGCAGTAACTGGAACTTGTTTAGCAGTTATGTATTATATGTATACAGCGAATAATAATCAAGTTGAATCAATTAATCAAAATATTGAAGAGGAGGATGAACTACAATGAGCGAAAATATGAGTACTAACGAATCTACAAAATTAACAAAAAAAGAAGTAGATAAAATCTGGTGGACTTGGTTTAAATATGCATTAACAGTATTTGGCTATGAAAGATTACAAGCTCCTGGATTTACGCTTTCAATGTTACCAATATTTCAAAAATATTATGCTAATGATAATGAAAAAATGGTTGCTGCTTTAAAACGCCATGCAGTTTTCTATAATACAAATATTAATGTTGGTGGAGTAGTTAATGGGATTGTTGCCTCTATGGAAGTAGAAAAAGCTAATGGTGCTGATATTAGTAATGATTTAATTCAAAATATTAAAGTAGGATTAATGGGTCCTTTGGCTGGTATTGGAGATGCGATTACTCAAGCTACTGTACCACCTATTGTTTTAAGTATAGCAATTGGATTATCAGCAAATGGTAGTATTTTAGGTGCTGTATTTGCAGTTGTTGTTCTTTATGTGTTTGCAATGCTTTTAACAAGATTTACATTTATGCAAGGATATAAATCTGGTCAGGAAGCTATTCATAAACTATTAGGTAAGCAAATGGCAAAAATCCAGGATGCAATGTCAGTGTTAGGACTAACAGTTGTAGGAGCCATTACTGCAAGTTATGTTAATTTTACTATTACTGCTCAATACACAAGTAAATATAGTACGATTAATTTCCAAGAAGTATTAGATGGTATTTTCCCTAAGTTAATTCCAATGTGTTTAGTATTATTAGGATTCTATTTACTAAAGTTTAAAAAATTTAGTGCAATTAAGTTAATCGGAGTTTACTTAATTATTTCTATTTTGTTAGGCTTGATTGGTATTGTTTAAAAATGATAAAAGTAATCTTTTGTGATTTAGATGATACTTTGTTAACTCCCAAAAAAAAAGATGTTAAGATAACTGACATAGAAGCCATACGTAGATGGTTAGAACGAGGAAATCAATTCGTAATAGCTACAGCTCGTCACCATACATTTTTAAATAAAATCACAGATAAAATGGAAGATTTTGATTTTGATTATATAGGTTGGAATGGTGCTGAAATTGTCTTGAAACAAAAAACGGTTAAATTGCTGCCTTTTACTAAAAATGACGTTATAGATATATACAGAAATATGGAAAAATTTAAAATGTATATAAAAGCCACAAATATTAATAATGAATATATTTTCGAAAGTGCAAATACATATGTTGAAAATCTTTTTCTGAATGAACCATGTGAAATTTCAAATCAAAGTTTAGATGAATATTTGAATGAAGATAATCCTCCTATTATTCATATAAATTATATATTTCCAAATAAAAATCTACATCAAGAATTTTATGATGAATATCTCAAAAATAGAAAAATTAATAAGGAATTATATAGCTGTAAGATTACTTCAGAATTTAGTTATGATATTAATGTCAAAGACGCAACTAAAGAAATGGGTATTCAAAGTTATCTTAAACTTAATCGTATCCCAATAGATCAAATTGCATCGATTGGAGATAGTTTAAATGATATAGGAATGTTTAAACTTTCAAAATATAGTTTCTGTATGAAACACGGAAATGAAGAAGCAAAATCTATATCAAGTTATGTTATTAATGGGGTGAATGAAGCTATAGAAATAATAGAAAGGTTGAATGAATATGAACAATAAATATATTTTTTTAAAGCCAACATTCTTTAATGCATTATGGGGAGATGGATCAATCCTAAAAAAATATAATGTAGATAAGTATATTCCAGAAGAAACAGATAGAAATACAATTGCTGGTTTAGGAGCTTTTAGTGGATTGTCTAGTGATGCTAATGAGATATTAAATGGTGATTACAAAGGAAAAAAATTAAATGAACTTTATGATGAACATCCAGAATTATTTGGTACTCCATCAACGCTGAAGTGGGAACATATTCCAGTCTCTATGGGGATAGGTTATGCTTGTTCTGACCTAAGTATTCAAGTTCATCCAACAGAAAATTATGCATTGAAAGAATTAAATTGTCACGGAAAAAGTGAGAGTTGGTATATTGTTGATTGTCCACATAATTCAAATATTGTTATGGGCCATAATGCTAAAACTATGAAAGAATTAGAAGATTATATTGATAAAAAGGATTGGGAAGGATTATTAAAGCGATATCCAATTATGCCTGGATCATTTTATAATATTCAAGCAGGAACATTACATGCGATTCAAAAAGGAACTATGTTTATGGAAGTTTGTAATCCTTGTCCAGTAACGTATAGATTCTATGATTATGACCGTTTGGATAGAGATGGAAAAAAACGTCAATTAGATATCGAAAGAGCAAAGGAAAATATTTTGATTCCATTCGTTTGCCAAAATACATATTACCGGTACAGAAATGATAAAGGTGTTACTGAAATTAATTTAACAGATAATGAAAATTTCTCCGTATATAAATATGTTATTGATGGTGAAGGAAAATTACAAATGCCAAAACCTTATTTAGGTGCATTTGTAATCGAAGGAACTGGTGAAATAGATGGTATTCCATTAAAAGCAGGGGATTGTTTATTAATCACTGCTGAAGTTAAAGAATTAAAGTGGAAAGGAGATATGACAATTTTAGCTTATAGTGGATAAGTTTTGTCGTTAGTATAATTTATGTACGAAGTAGAAAATAGAGTTCCTAATTTTGATTTATATCCTGTTAAAACAATGAATGATATAAAAGCAAATATTGGTGTTGATGAAATTGTAAAAACAATAAAAAACCAAATCAATAAAGATAATTATATTATTTGTTTTGATTATTATTATGGAATTAATGAAAAAGTCATTAAAGATATAATTGAAATGTTAAATCCAACTTCATTGTTTGATTCGAATTTTGCAAAATATAGTGAAGATATTGTACAAGAAAAATTTGGTACATTTATTACAGAAGATAGGGTTAACGGAGTTTTTAGTGTAGCAAAGATCATCGATTATTTTGATCAAAAAAAGATACTAGAGTTAAGAAATAAAATTAAAGAATCTAAAGGTTTAACAATTTTATATGGTGTCGGAGCTAGTCTTATCACTAGAGGGGACTTATTGGTTTACGGTTCAATAAGTTATCAAACAATCAAAGATAGATTTCAAAATGGTTTGACTAACTGGGGGGCTAATAATCCTGAAGAAGAGTATTTAAGAAAAGAAAAAAGATTTAATTTCTTAGAAAGTCGAGTGTTAGATAAACATAAGAGGAAAATGCTGAAAGAATGCGATTTTATCATAGATTGTAATAAAGACAATCAGTTTGTAATGATTACTCAAAAACAGTTTGATAAAATTGTAAATAAATTTTCAACTAGTCCATTTAAACCAATTCCAATTTTTATGAAAGGTGTATGGGGCGGACATTGGTGTCAAAAAGTTTTAAATGCAGGATTGGATTTGGAAAATACTGCTTGGGGAATTACTGGTTTTTTAGACTGGCAAGCTGTTGCTGTAGAACTTGAAAATGGAATTTTTGAGTTTCCTTCAACAGATTTAATACAATATAATCCAAAAGGAGTACTAGGAAGAAAAATATGGTATTTGTATGGATATCGATGCCCTTTACATGTGAATTTTTTAGATACTTGGGGAGGAGGAAACTTAAGTTTACAAGTACATCCAACAATAGCTTATGCTCAGGAGGAGTTTAACTCTTCATGGGGACATTACGAAAGTTACTATATGCTTGATACATGTGAAGATAGTTCTGTTTATTTGGGTACAAAAGATGGTGTGAAGTTAGATGAACTCGTTGATGCTTTTGAAGAAGCACAAAAAAGTGGAAATTTTGATGATGAAAAATATATTAATCATTTCAAAATGAAAAAACACGATCATGTTTTTATTCCAGCAGGAACAATTCATTCATCGGGTAAAAATACATTAACATTGGAAATTGATATGTTTTGTTTTACAACTTTTAAACTATGGGATTGGGGTCGATTAGATTATGATGGCAAACCTCGTCCAATTAATATTGACCATGGTAAACATGTAATTCAAGAAGAGTTCCAAACTTCTATGATTAAAGATCAATTCATTTCAAAAAAACAAGAAGTTGATTCTGGATTTGGATGGAAAAAAGAGCGTAGTGGCTGTATGCCATTTGAAGCACCTATGGAAGTTAATAGATACTGGTTTACAAAGGCAGTACACTTTGATCCTAATGATTGTATCATGATTCATGTGCTTGTAGAAGGCGAAGAGGCAATTATCGAAAGCTTGGATAACAAATTTGACCCAATGATCATTCATTATGCTGAGGCTGTATTCATTCCACCTGAAGCTGGTCAATATATCATAAAACCATTTGGATTATCAAAAGATAAAGAATGCGCTGTATTAGAAATTTATATGGATATTTAAGGGGAATTTATATGTACGAAAAAATTAATGAAAGAAGTCCGAATTTTGACTTACATCCAGTGTTTTTAGTAGAAGATACTGAATCTTGGAAAGGATATAAGCAAATAGTTAATGTAATTCAAAATGAAATATCAAAATTTGGTGATTGTATTGTTGTTATTGATTCATACTATGATATTAATCATATAGAAATAAGAGAGAATTTGGTTAAACAGTTAAATCCTTGTTTGATTATTAATACAAGTGATTTAATGCCATCACTAAATGAACTGCATAATAGATTAGATCGATATATGACAAACGATAGAATCAATGGAGTATTTGCTATAGGAAACTTAGAGGAGTATTTTGACGAAAAGAAAGTGAAAATGGCTCAAGATGATATTAAAAAATCAAAAGGGCTTGTCATTGTTTATGGAATTGGAGCTAGCAGGGTTGTCAAAGGTAATATACTGATTTATAATAATATCACTATTCAAAGAATTAAAGATGGATTTTTCGGCAAACTAGAAAATTGGGGTATGAAAAATCCTGATGAAGATCCTTTAACAAAGGAAAAGATATTTAACTTTGTCGAATCAAAGTATTTTGATAATCATAAACGCCACATTTTTGATGAAATGGATTTTGTTATTGATGGAGATGATGTAGATAATCCTATTATGACAACAGGAGATGATTTTAGAAAAGCATTAAATTATTTTGCGACACATCCTTTTAAATTAGAACCATTCTTTAATAGAGGCGTTTGGGGTGGACATTGGTGTAAAGATGTTTTAAATGGAGGATTAGACAAAGAGAATACAGCGTGGGGAATGACAGGCTGGATGAATTTTCAAAATGCTATTGCTAAATTGGGATCAAATGAATTTAGAATTGTTGGTAGAGATATTGTTCAATATCAACCAATTTCTTTCCTTGGTAATCAGAATTTCTTTTGGTTTGGCTATAATTGCCCTGTTGGATGTGACTTTTTAGATACTTGGGGAGGTGGAAATCTAAGTTTGCAGGTTCACCCAGATATTGCATATTCTCAGGAAACATTTAATTTTCCTTTTGGACATTATGAAAGTTATTATATGTTAGATACATGCGATGAAAGCTGTGTATATCTAGGAACAAAAGAAGGTGTTAAATTAGATGAGCTTGTCGATGCTTTTAAAAGAGCTCAAGAAACAGGAGAGTTTGATGATGCAAAATGGATTAATTGTTTTCCAATGAAAAAGCATGATCATATTTATATTCCAAGCGGTACAATACATGCCTCTGGAAAGAATACATTAGTTCTTGAAATTAATCCAATAGGATTTCAGACTTTTAAATTATGGGATTGGGGAAGAATTGATGCTGATGGAAAGCCTCGTCCAATTAACATAGAGCATGGATCCAAAGTGATTCAAGAAAGATATCAGACAAACTTTGTTAAGGAACATTTAATTTCTAAAAAAAGTGAAGTCGCTAGAGGAACGGGTTGGCGCAAAGAACATAGTGGAACAATGGAATATGAGCTACTGAAAATCGACCGGTATTGGTTTAATAAACCAATATTCTTTGAAACTAAAGATCATGTGAAACTTCATGTATTAGTAGAAGGTGAAGAAGCTTTGATTGTAAGCCCTTATGATGAATTTGAACCAATTGAATTGCATTATGCTGAGGCATTATATATTCCAGCTAGTATAGGTCAATACATTATTAAACCTAAAAATGAAGGTGATGAATTAGCAATTCTAGAGTGCTATATGGATATGGGAAATGCATATAAATAGTTTTTCAAGATTAAAAGGGTGCAAAATCACCCTTTTTTAAGGGGAGTTTAAATGTTTGTTTTAAATTTAAAATGTTACAATATATAAAGAAGATGGAGTGAAAAGTTATGAGATATATTATAGATAAAAGTCTACCATTGCCACTATATTATCAATTAAAACAAATCATTATTAATTCGATTGATGATAATATATACAAAGAAGATGAAGCTATTCCTACTGAAAGGGAATTAATTGAAAAATATAACGTTAGTAGGACGACCGTTAGACAAGCATTAAATGAACTGTGTACAGAAGGATATTTATATAGAAAAAAAGGAGTAGGAACATTTGTATCTTCAAAAGAGCAAAAGGATAACCAGCATGATATTATTAGTCCATCAGTATATAAAACTGATAGAGTTATTAATCGTAACGGTTTTGTTTGCAAAACAAAATTTGTAAAATGTGGCATTATGGAGGCAAGTTCAGATGTTGCTAGGCAATTAAAAATAGAAACAGGTGATCATGTTTGGTATATGGACCGAATTCGTTATGCAGATAAAAAAGCCGCATCTTTTTCGAGATCATATATAAGAAAAGATTATTTGTTGGACTTTGAAAGAGATGCAGAAGATGCCGCCCAAAATTTTTATAAGTATTTAGATTCTAAAGGCTTAGTTGTTACTACAATTAAGGAAAAATTAATTCCAGGATGGGCTGATAAAGAAGCTAGAGAAGTATTAGAAATAGATAAAGCTACACCTATTTTAATCATACAGGATACTGGATTTACAGAAGATGGAACTGTCATTGAATATTCTGTTTCTACATTAGATGTGTCATTTATAGAGATGATTGGTACATTTAAACGAGGATAAAAGCATGAATAGATATATCATATTTGATATGGACGGGGTAGTAATTGATAGTGAAGGTTGGTATTTGAACTTATTGAGAAATTTTTTGAGTAATAATAATTTTAATATCCCTGATAAAGTCTTGATGGAAACAATCGGATTAGATATGATACATGTGTTTAAAAGAATTGGGTCTTATATATCTGGAAATGATATTGAAAAACTTATAGAAAAATATTTAGATTATATTAAATCGTCTGGAGAACCAGATTATTCGAAAATTGCTTTTCCAAATGTAAAGGATTGTTTTTACAAATTACATGATTTAAATATTGATATCGTCATAGCTTCGTCTTCCCCTAGAAATGTGATAGAAAAAGTGTTAGAAAAGCTCGACTTAAATCGATTTGTAGAGTTTTATATTGGCAGAGAAGATGTGCAGAACACAAAACCTGATCCAGAAATCTATAATGCAATTCTTAAAATAAAAAAAGGAAAGCCGTTGTTTGTTGTGGAAGATAGTGAGTTTGGTATAAAGTCTGCAAAAATGGCAGGACTTAAGGTTGTTGCTTTCAATTCGAAAATATATAACTTAAATCAAAAAGAGAGTGATTATATAGTAACTAATCATAATCAGATTATTTGCTTAATTTAATTGTATTTTTTCACGAGATGCTAGTTTTAATGACTACAATAAGTACTTGAATTTATCTTGCGTTAAATACTTATAAAAAAGATTGTAGAGTTACTGTTCTACAATCTTATCTAAACTATGAATGAATTCTACAACCATCTTACGCTTAATATCATCGATCTTTACGAGCTTATTTAACGCCTCAATTTCGTCTTCATTATCTAGACAAACGATTTCTCGTCTTAGTCTATCAATTTCGTCTTCTAAACGATTCTGTTCTTTAATATATTGTTCATGAACAGCTTTAATTTGATTGTATAATTGATTATCCATGTTTACACCGCTTTCTTTAATCATCATATAGTAAAGTAGAGAATAAAACAACTAATTTTTCAAAATGATTTGAGTTTTTACTTTTTCTTTGATAAACTAAATTCAAAGCGATGACAAGAAGGAGTAGTTTATACCAATTCTATAGAGAGCAAGCGTTTGGTGAAAGTTTGTGTGTTGGATAAGTGAAGGTAGTCTTTGAGTTGAATTTATGAACTAAGAGTAGTAAATTTCGTGACACAGCGTTAATGTGAATGAGAATAAAATTAGGTGGTACCACGTCAAGCACGTCCTATGGGGATGTGCTTTTTTATATTTATGGAAAGGATGATTGTGGATGACGTTGGAAGCAAAGTATAATCATTTAGCAGTAGAAAATGATAAATACCAAAATTGGATTGAAAAAGGATATTTCACAGCGGGCGACTTGTCTAAACGCCCATATTGTATTGTGATCCCTCCACCAAACGTAACAGGAAAGTTACACTTGGGACATGCATGGGATACAACACTACAAGATATTTTATGTCGTTATAAAAGATTAAAAGGCTACGATGTATGTTGGGTAGCCGGAATGGATCACGCGGGTATTGCGACACAGGCAAAGGTAGACGCTCGTTTAAAATCAGAAGGAATTTCTCGTTATGACATTGGTCGTGAAAAATTCTTAGAAAGAGCATGGGAATGGAAAGAAGAATATGCTTCGACTATTCGTAGCCAATGGGCTAAGTTAGGATTATCTTTAGACTATAGTCGTGAACGTTTTACATTAGACGAAGGATTATCTCATGCCGTTCGTAAAGTTTTTGTAGATTTATACAATGATGGATTAATCTATCAAGGGGAAAGAATTATTAACTGGGACCCAGAAGCTAAAACTGCATTGTCAAACATTGAAGTTGAACACAAAGAAATCATGGGACACATGTACTACTTCAAATATAAAGTGGTTGAAACAGGACAAGAATTAGTGATTGCGACAACACGTCCAGAAACTATGTTTGCCGACCAAGCTATCTTTGTACACCCAGATGATGAAAGATATAAAGACATCGTTGGAATGCACGCCATTAACCCTGCAAACGGAGACGAACTTCCAATCATGGCAGATGACTATATTGACATGAGCTTTGGTACAGCCGTAATGAAATGTACACCAGCCCATGACCCTAACGACTTCGCATTAGCTAAAAAATACAACTTGCCAATGCCAATCTGTATGAATCCAGATGGAACAATGAATGATATGTGTGGTAAATACGCTGGTATGGATCGTTTTGAATGTCGTGAAGCCTTAGTTAACGACTTTAAAGAAGCGGGTGTTGTAGATCACATTGAAGAACACTTACACCAAGTAGGACACTCCGAAAGAACAGGCGTCATTGTAGAACCATACTTAAGTAAACAATGGTTTGTAAAGATGAAACCATTGGCTGAAGAAGTATTAAAGAATCAAGAAATCGAAGACCAAAGAATTAACTTCGTACCACCACGTTTCAATAAAACATTTGAACAATGGCTAGAAAACATTGAAGACTGGTGTATTTCTCGTCAGTTATGGTGGGGACACAGAATTCCAGCATGGACAAACAAAGAAACAGGTGAAATCTATGTGGGAATGGAAGATCCAAAAGACATTGAAAACTGGTCACAAGATGAAGACGTATTAGATACATGGTTCTCAAGTGCGTTATGGCCATTCTCAACACTTGGCTGGCCAGAAAACACTGCTGATCTAGAAAGATACTTCCCAAATGATGTATTAGTCACAGGATATGACATTATCTTCTTCTGGGTAGCACGTATGGCATTCCAAACACGCTACTGCATGAAGAACCGTCCATTCAAAGATGTATTGATCCACGGACTTGTACGTGATACACAAGGACGCAAAATGTCTAAATCATTAGGAAATGGTATTGATCCAATGGATGTTATTCAAGAAAAAGGTGCCGATGCACTACGCTTCTTCTTAACAACAAACTCAACACCAGGACAAGACTTACGTTTTGACGAAACGAAGATGGATGCAAGCTGGAACTTCATTAACAAGATCTGGAACGCAGCTCGTTATGTTCAAATGCAAATTGGTGATACAAAACCAGAACTAGACATGACAAAAGCAAATAGCGTAGACAAATGGATTTTAGCACGCTTTAACGAAGTATTAGACCACGTTTCAACAAACATGGACAAATATGAATTAGCCATCGTAGGAAACGAACTATATAGCTTTGTATGGGACGACTTCTGCAGCTGGTACATTGAACTATCAAAAGCCACACTATACTCAGATGACGAAAGTCTAGTAGCCAATACAAAAGCTGTACTATACACAGTCATGATGGGAATTCTAAAAGTATTATCACCATTCATGCCGTTTGTGACAGAAGAAATCTATTTGAACTTGCCACACGAAAAAGAAAGCTTAAACGTAGAAACATGGCCAGAAAAAGTTGAATTCGAATACACAGACCAAGAAAAAGACGAAATGGCATTAGTCATCAGTGCAATTCAAACTGTACGTGAAATCAAAGTCGAATATTCAATGAAACCAAGCGAAGACTTAACAATCTCACTACACAACGACAACGGCTATGTAACACTAAATACAGAATCAACTGCAATCCTAGCACGCATGGCACACGCCACAGTCAAAGAAGACCTTAATACAGAAGACGTACTTTCTCGTACAATCGAAAAAGCCGTATTAACAGTTGCAATGGATGCATTAATTGACTTAGAAGAAGAAAAAGGAAAACTAGAAAAAGAAATCGCACGCCTAGAAAATGAAATCAAACGTTGTTCAGGCATGTTGAAAAACCCTGGCTTCGTCAATAAAGCACCAGAAGCTAAAGTCAATGCAGAAAAAGAAAAGCTAGCTTCTTACACAGAAAAGCTAGAAATGACGAAAACACAATTAGATAACATCCTTAAGAAATTAGGATAATACAAATCAAACGCCCAGAGACAAACTCTAGGCGTTTTTTGTATACTAAACAAAAATGTGTTCAACAAATATGTCAAACACATGATTTTAATTATTATTCAACTAGATTATGTAATTTATCTTCATCAAAAATTGGACCAGTATTTAATGTGCCATCAAATAGCGCAGCATATACCTTTTTGTCTGCTCTAAGCTGGTATTTCTCTAGTGGATTAATTATAGATGCTCCTTGATTATTTTTACAAACAAAACAAATTTCGTCATTACGAAGTATTTCTGACGCTAATAGTCTAGATTCATGAGATGTAATGATTAATTGTGTGTTTCTTTGTTTAGCCATTGATAGGAATAGTTCTATGATTTTAACAGTCATAGATGGATGTAAACATCTATCTATTTCATCAATTATAAAGATTCGATCATTAGATATCTTAAATAATATTTCTATTAAATCTAAAAGTCTTGCTGTACCATCAGATTCTTCGTTTAAATCAAAAAATATATTACTGCTTTCATGGCTGAATTCGATTGTTGTAATCTTTATATTATTGTTTTCATCTATTTCAAACGTATAAAATTCTTTGTAAGCACGTGCCATGATTCTTGGGTGTTTCTTCGATAATGACTTTGAATGAGCGCTTGCTTTTTCTAAATCTGAAACTATTCTATTATAGATTTCATCCGAAAACTTAGTTTTAATTTTATCAACTGGAACTTCTACGATTTTTAATTTACTTATACCAGTGCCAAGTGCATGTAATAATTCTGCAATCTCATCAAGATTTGTATCAGTGAAATATGGATATCCAGTTAATATACTTTCTGGGAAACTAATATTAAGCTTATTAGAAAACCATTCATAAATATTTTGCAAGATAGTTAATTCTTGGATATCTAAAAACATTTTTCTTTTGTTTTTGTTGATAATAGATAAAAATAAAGTTTCTTGATCGTTAACACTATCTTCACCATAATTAAGTAGTTTAGCTACTGCTTCTGAAGTTTTAAAATATGTTCCAACATTAAATTCTTCTAATACTGTATCACGAGTAAATAATTCCTTTTTAGAACCAATACTTGTTTGTTCATATAAATATTCATTAATTATGCTTCCGGTAGAAAGAATAATAGAAAAACCATATACAAATATCTTTGAATCTGAAAGAAATTGAATTTCGAATTCAGAAGGTAAATTTTTGTTTTCTGGTTTTAAACGAAAATATTTGTTAGAAAACCCTAGTGGCAAACCTTCAACAATCATTTGTTGAATAAATTGTAAAGCTGATACGAGATTTGATTTGCCTGAAGCATTTGCGCCAAGGATTACCTCACATTTAGTGAGTTTGATTTTTTTACTTTTATAAATACGATCGATATTTTTTCTTGCTTTTCCTGCAATCATAGATAAAGTTTCTGTTTCATCAAATGATAAAAAATTAGAAACTGAAAATTGTATTAACATAAAAACATCTCCAATTTTTCTCTGTTGATAGAATACTTAAAAATAACGAAAATGTCAATTAAATAAAACATTTATGCGTTAAAAATAGTACTAAAGCATTAGAAAAAACGAAATATTCGATAAATGCTTGAATTAATTCTTTTATGATGCTATTTTATATGTACGATATAGCACTTGTGCTGATGGAGTGCTATCAAATTAGAAAGCGAGGTAGATTTATAATGAATACTTTTGAACGTCAAAAAGACATTTTGTCTATTATTGAGAAACTTGATATTTCTCCAACGTTGTTTAAGAACGCAACTGAAAAATACAAAGCACTAGCCAAATATTTGAATGATAATGGTTTAGAGGCAGATATGTATCCGCAAGGTTCTTTTGCTATAGGAACTGTAGTTCGTCCTAATGTAAAAAATCCAGATGCTAACTATGATTTGGATTTTATTTGTCAGGTACGTGGTACTAGAGATGATTACAGCCCAAGTAAACTAAGAGAGTTGATTGAAGAAAAATTGTCTTCAAGTGATTTATATGGTGGTAAGCTTGAGACTTATCCTGAATGTTTCACTATTGAGTATGCGGCAATAAATGGTGTTGGATTTTCAATAGATATTGTTCCTGCGGCTGAAGAGAATGCTGAAAATAAAAAGCGTTTAAGAGAGAAGTGTAACTATCCTGAATTGATTGAGGATTCAATTTCTATACCTAAACAAAATAGTGAGAAAAATTATTGTTGGTTAACTAATAATCCAAAAGGATTTCAAACATGGTTTGACTCTATAAATGCTCCATTTATCGAAGCTTCTAAAGATGATTTTAGAAATCGATTTTTTCAAAACAACAGAGCTATATTTGCTTCAGTCGAAGAAATTCCAAATGATTTATATCGATCGGCTCTTCAACGTGTAATTCAAATATTGAAATATCATATGAATGTATATTATTTTAATCTCCCTAACGGAGATGATGTCAAACCAATATCAGCTATCATTAATGTTTTAGCAGCAAGAATTGCCTCAGGTTACGATCCTTATGTTACGGTTTTTGATTTATTAGAATATGTACTTGGAGAGTTATCAATTTGTGCACAACAGCAAGATCTTGAGTATAAAAATTTCATTCAAAATTATGGAGAAAGGAAGTATTTGTCTAGAGCTGATGGGAAATGGAATATCCCAAATCCAGCTAATCCTGAAGATAACTTAGCAGACAGATGGAATAAAGATGCAAAGATACCATATTACTTTTTTCATTGGCTCAAAGCAGTAAGAAAAGATTTAATTGATTCTTTGAATGTTGAGGACGAGCAAGTGTTTAGAACGGCACTTGAAAACGGGTTTGGAGAAAAGACTGTATCTTCAGTTTTGGGCAAAAAGTATTGTAACGATAATAAAAAGCCAAAGCCGATTGCTGTAGAGAGAGTAGCCAAACCTTATGGTAGCCTATGATTTTTTCTAAAGAAAGTGCATTGCAACAGGTTAAGAGCCTGTTGCAAATTTATGATAAACTTCACATTGAAAAAGAATCGAATCAAGAAATAATACTCACAGGTGAAATACTAGTTAACCGTACTGCATCAAGTTATACACTATACAAAACTTATCATATTGAAGTTCATATACCGTTTGAATCTGATAAATTACCCTATGTTTTTGATATTGGGAATGCTATAGATTCAAATTACAACCATCAATATAAAGATGGACCATTGTGTTTAGAAACAGATTTTGCTATTAGAATTCGATTTGTTGATGGTCTTAATTTAGTGAGTTGGATGCAGGAATTTGTTGAACCATATTTTTTCTCATATGAATACTATCAAAGATTTGGTTGTTTTCCTTTTGGTGAACGATCTCATGGCATTGAAGGTATTTTACAATCGTTTGGAGATGTTTTTCAAGAAACGGATAATATTAAGGTGTGTAAAATTCTTATGTTTATTTATAGTGACCGCTATCGAGGTCATTTACCTTGTCCATGTGGTTCGGGGAAAAAATATAAGAATTGCTGTGGAAAGTAATATAAAACAAGGAAAAAATTGAATTTAAGAAAGGTAACAAATTTGTTGTTTGTCAACCAATAAATAAAAATGTGGACAAAATCCATTGAAATTAAATGATGTTAGCAAAAAGTAATTTGTTGACATTTTTTATTGAAGGGGATGAAAAGAATGATGGAGTTAAATAATTTATTAAAATCATTAGATATTGATAAAGATTATCACGACAAAATTTTTGACAATATGATACTTGAGAATTTATATACAAAAGTAGATTTAAATAAGTATGCTACTATAAAAAATAGAATTTATTGGATGAGCTTATTGATATATAGAATATCTATGACAAACTATTTAAAATCGATTAACAAAAATATTGATTTTGAAAATAAATCTATTAATATCGAAAAAAACAATCTAATAGTTTTTCATTTATCGCTAAACATTACAAGTGAAATTTGTAAACAATTTAGTAATGGTGAAATATATCCATCATATATTTCAATGTTATGTAGGCAAATAATAGAACAAATATGTTTTATTAAAGAAGTTAAAAATGAAAATATAAATTTACAACTTATAGTAGAATCTGCTTTAGAATCGTACAATAAACAATTAGGAGCAAAAAGTTTAAATATACAAGAATTGAATGATAATAATAAAGGATTACTGAAAGTTTTTAAAGATAAAAAAACATATGGAAAACTTGCCAAAAAATATAAATATGGGTATATGTATAATTTCTTTTCTGGAGATATTCATTTATTATCACAAATTGATAAATTAATACCATTTAATACTAATCATTCAAAGCAGTATTATGATATATATCTTAATTGCATTTTAACTTTGTTAAAGGATTATTTCTTGCTCATAAATGATTATAATACTGAAGTAAAAGTAGATGTGACAAAATTAAATCAAATTAATTTTATAGAAATAAAAGATAGTTGATTAGATGAAACCTATATAGAAGATTATAATGTTTTGGGTTCAGATTATATTAATCAAAAGCCTAGAGGATTATCTAAAACACAAATATGTATAGTAGTTGCCATAGATTCCAATAAAAATATGGTAGCAATTATATGTGGTCATGGAAAACCTTCTAGCGACCGTATATATAAAACATTGCATAATCATATAAGACCAAATTTAATAATTGCTCATGATGGAGAAAAAGCACATAATAAATTAATTCGTGAATTGAATTTAAAATCGGAGATATATAAGGCCAACACAAAAGATTCATTATATTTTGAAAAAATGGCCCTTATAAATAACATGTGCAGTTGGATTAAAAGATACATATGGAGATTTATAGGTATGGATGTAGAAAATTTACAAACATATTTAAATTGGTTCATTTATTTACAGCGTTGTAAACGTGACAATGACAAATGGCCAAAAAGTGAGCGTATATTAAGGCATTTGATACTTGAAAGAACTAGATATACCCGTAAATAAAGGATTTGTCAACCACACGATTGTAGATTATTAGAAAAAAATAGTTGAAGATTTATTTAGGAAAGGATGAATTTTATGAAAGCTACAGAAATATTAAAAAGACAAAATGAAGATAAATTTTTAAAAATACAATATGCATCATGTTTTTATTTCAATTTGGCTGAAAAATATGATAATTGGCTCTGTGTTATGTTGTTATTAACTCCGTTTTGTATTTTTATGCCTGAAAGTTGGAATCCATGTTTTATGAAAATCTTTCCTATTCTATTGAATGCTTTTTCTTTCATCTTAGATAAATTGAAATCTATCCATGTAAAGGATGCGGCACTGTTAAGAAATTATTATGATGCAAGGGTGTTAGATATAAATCCAAACTCATTTTCGGAATCAGATGAGTTGAAAGTGTTGGATAAAACTGAAACTATCTTTTCAAAACATGAAGATCAAGGTCTTGTTCAAATACGTAATACTGGCTATGATAAACCACGAGGTGTTAGGGATTGGTATGACATACCAAAATCATTAGATGGTACGAAAGCTCAATTTGAATGTCAAAAATCAAATGAAAATTGGGATAAAAAACTAAACAAAAGTCGATTGCTTAAGTTGTATGTAACTATCTTCTTGGTCGTCATAGTTTTCTTCATATTATATATTTTAAAATATAATATTCTAGATTTAATCTTATGCTTTTTTGGACTGATATTTAATATGATAGAAAGGTTGAATGATATTCACCAATATATTGATAAGTCACGTAAAATATCTAATGCTATTGAAGCTTATGGAAGAAATCCTTCAAAAGAAAATATAGAATACTTGCAAAAAATAATCAATGAAAGGAGAGAGATAAAGGTGCTCGGGGTAAATTTTTATCATAAAAGAGTTGCTCCAAAATTATCAAAACACTTTCATAATATCTTAATAAACAAGTATGATTGTTAATTTTAACGTTAGAAACAAGAAGTGTATTTATAATACAGTGGATACAAAAGAACCATTAAACTCTTTGTTTACGTAAGCTATATTTAAATATAGATGATGACTGAAGTTTCTTAGATCGAAAATTGACGGAAATCTAGTATACTTGATTGGTAAAAATGAGGTGTTAAAGGTGAATTTGATTCGTATTATACTAGTGCTATTAGTGAGTGTTGGAGTTCCTTGTACATTCTCCAAAACAAGGAAGCTACAAAGAGTTTCTCTTAGCTTAATTACATTGGCACTCTTGATTCAAACGGTACAGTCTGCTTTGCAGCATAATTTGGAAGAAACCGCATTAACAGGTATATTGGCAATCCTCTACTATTTTGTATATATTCGTGCATCTAAGACTACTTTAAGATTGGATTATGATGATATTGAGTAAGATGTTTCTTTTAATGATTGACTGTCTATTGGTTTGAAGTTTAAAATAACATTGGGAACAAAGGCTAAGAAGCTTTTAGCGAGGTATGATGTGCACTAGTGCAGGTTACACCTCGATTTTTTATTTTGTTTTTATAAACGTGAATAAACCACGTTAAATGTAAAAATTTAAATCTTTGATATATAATTTCTTTAAAGAAGGAGAAAAATATGTTGATACAGGGGAATGTACAAAATTTTAAATCGTTTAATGAATTAAATTCATTGAATCTGATTGCTTCGAATAAATTAAGAAAGCAAAAAGAAAGACTGTATGAATCGGATACAATATCACTTTTGAAAAGTACTGTGATTTATGGATCGAATGCTAGTGGTAAATCTAATTTTGTAGAAGTATTGCGCTTTATGAAGGAGTGCGTGATGAATCAAGAAATTCCAATTGAATCATATAATTGGTATTGCAGAAATCATGAAGACAATAAAGAAAAAATTTCATCTTTTTCAGTTCAATTGTTATTGAATGAGGATTGTTATGAATATGGATTTGATACTATCTTGAATACACAAACAATCAAAGATGAATGGATTGTAGATTTAAATAAAAAGAAAATCTTATATCAGAGAAATAATGATGGAAAACCTTTAAATGGTTTAAATTTAGGAAGAGAAGATCGTATGCGTATGGAGATTTATTTAGATGATTTCCTGCATAATGACAAATCATTATTTTTAACAGAAATGAATAGAAATAAAAGCTTTGATAAAGATTCTGAATTAAGTGTGTATCATAGAATCTATAATTGGTTCGTAAAAGATTTGAATGTGGTTTTACCAGATATGCCATTAACGAAATTTTCATACTATTATGATGAAAGTACATTGAGTAATATAAAGAAAATAGTTCGTTCATTCGATACAGGTATAGAGGATATTGAAATTAAGAATATGAGTGAAGAACAGCTTCAAAATAAGATTGGTATTTCACTCTATAAAGATGTCATTAATGAATTGAAAAAGAACGTTCAAAAACAAGGACAAGAACTTAATTTATCAATGCGATCTAAAAAGGAATTCTTTAATATTACTATGAATGACAACTATGATTTGGAGATTAAGACCCTATGTTTTAAACACGGGCAATCCATGTTAGATTTTGAATTTTGTGAAGAGTCAGATGGCACAAAGCGTGTTTTTGATTTTTTAGATATTTTGTTAAATAAAAATCAAAATAGTGTTTACGTAATTGATGAAATGGAAAGAAGTTTACATCCCAATCTGTTTAATCGTTTAATAGAACTATTGAATGAGTATCAAAAACAATCTAATATACAAGTTATATTTACTACGCATGAATCTTCTATTATGAAACAAGATCTTTTTAGAAGAGATCAAATATGGTTTATTGAACGAAATAAAGATAATGATTCTAGAATATATTCGTTGGATACTTTTAATGAAAGATTTGATAAAAAAAATTAGTAAAGCATATCTTGAAGGTCGATATGGTGCTATACCTCAATTCAAATCACTACATATTAATGAATTAGAATGACTCTAATCCAACTCTATAAATAACATGCATACATATTATTAAACAGTCTGGAGGTGAAACTATGCATTTAATGCCTGTTTGGTATCCTTACATAGATTGGGAAAAGTCGGATTTAAAAGTAAAGGTGTTAAAACCGGATACACCTCAAGAAATCAAAGATGAATTTGCAAAATATCAAGAAGAATTGAAGAAACCGGTTCATGGTTTTGTTGATAAATAGTATTTAAAATAATGTGTCTAAGAAATTGAAAGGCGGTATATCTCATGCTCGAAAAGAAGGAATTAACATTTGTGGTATTCATTCTGTATGCTCTAGGGGAACATTGGAATATGACAACGCCTGAAGTGTACGAAATCTTGAATACGACAGGTATATTAGATGATTACATTATTAAATGCTATGAGGTTAAAAAAAACAAAGGAATCTGCAAAAACAGATTCCTTAAACTATGGAAAATCCCTGTCGAAGAATAGAACGCCAGTTACTTTTCTTGTAGAGAAAACGGACTACAATAACGGTCTGCTTTTCTTCATTAATAGTATAAAAGGCAAGGTAATTATTGATTATTACAAAACGAATTTCCCAACTGGCTAAAACTGGATCATCGACAATACGAAACTTTTGAGGAAATTCTGATAATGTTCCTATCTGCTTTGAGACAGTATCTAACAGATTGTCAGCAGCTAGAGGATTTTTTAGTATAAATTCGATGTAATCCACAGCACGCATAATATCATGTTCTGCGGTGGATGTGATATGAAGGTGATAACTCATCGTGTGCGGCGACTCCTGATATCTGCCATAGCTTTAGAGAAAGGTTTGGTATTACCTGATGCAATATCATCCATTCCTTCCTTAATTTGGCTGTATAGCTCAAAGCGGCTGGTAAGATCTTCGTAGGCTTCAATACTCATAACTGCAAGGTCGCCTTTTCCATTTTTTGTAATAAAAACTGGTTCTGGATAATTATGACAAAATGTAGAAATTTCATTGTAATTGTTCCTTAAATCAGCACTTGATTTGATTTTCGGCATAAAAGTACCTCCTTATTCATAACAAAATTATACACATATTTTGTTATGAACTCAATGGAGTTACTAAAAGTGTTGGCACAATTAAACCCGTCTTTAGAGGTTTGCACCATGAATGTTTAGAGGCTATTCTGAGAAAAAGTTGAGATTCTCCAGTATTTATCGTTGTTTTTTGTGCTTTAAATTTAT
>ENA-OUQP01001026-OUQP01001026.1-human-gut-metagenome-genome-assembly--contig:-NODE-1026-length-21326-cov-3.589535_pt1 | contig 21326 bp, 20 predicted proteins | sample MGYA00237951_ERZ548836 | MGnify/ENA primary metagenome ERZ548836 (study PRJEB26490, sample SAMN05194702) | human gut metagenome | biome: terrestrial biome; feature: human-associated habitat; material...
GCATGACTGGCAGTCATGAGGTCAGGGGTTCGAACCCCCTATTCTCCACCATAAACGACGAGGCCGGGGCTTTTGCTCCGGCCTTTTTGCTATGCGATGATGCTGCGAGTGAGTTGAACGCCGCTTCAGCATCGTGAGAGTTAGGCCCTGCGGCCGGAGAGAAGGTTCGTATGTCCGAGGAAACCAGCAATCCCGTCGAGGCCTTTGGTCTTCGTGTGGCTCACGTTGGAATTAACGCCGCAAGCCCTGAAGAGGCGATGGAGATTGCGTCCCTCTTCGAGGCTCTCATGGGACTCGCTCCGGTCAAGACTCCCGTTTCCGTGTTCGCGGACACGCTCGTTGAGGTTATGAGCGGCTGCGGTCGCGGCGAGAAGGGGCACATCGGCTTTGGTGTCAATGACATTCCCGCCGCTGAGAAGTGGTTTGCCGCTCGCGGCTTCGAGATTAACGAGGATTCCCGCGCCCTCAACCCTGATGGCACAACGAAGCTCGTCTACTTCAAGCGCGAGATCGCCGGATTCGCCATTCATCTCTGCCAGAACTAGCCACGGATTCAAGCTCAGGAGAGTGCCTTGATTCTTCTTGCCGATAAGGTTTCCAAATCGTTTGGTGGTCGTACCCTATACGAAGGTGCGACGTTACAGCTCAATGCGGGTCAGCGCTGGGCCCTCGTTGGCCCTAACGGCGCCGGCAAGACGACGCTTCTCAAGATCGTCATGGGAACCGAGACCCCGGACGAAGGCACCGTTAGCTTTCAGAAGGGGACTACCGTCGGCTACCTCGAACAGGAGGCTAAGCTCGCCGGCCATGATACCGCCCTCGAGGAGGTCATGGCGTCTGCAACGGAGATTCGCTCGCTTGGCGCTCGCATCTCGGAACTCGAAGCGCAAATTGCCAACGCTGGCGATGGCGATGGGCTCGAGTCGCTCCTGGATGAATATGGCCACGCTCAGGACAGGTTTGAGAGGCTGGGCGGCTATGAGCTCGAGAGTCGCGCTCGAGCCATCCTTTGCGGTCTCGGTTTCCCCGTAGAGGATCTCGACAAGCCCGCGGAGGATTTCTCTGGCGGATGGCAGATGCGCATCTCCCTCTCCAAGCTCCTTCTTCGTCATCCCGACCTGCTGCTCCTGGACGAGCCCACGAACCACCTTGACCTCGAAAGCGTAAAGTGGCTCGAGCAGTTCCTCGCCGGCTATGACGGTGCCGTTCTTCTCGTAAGCCACGACCGTGCGTTCATGGATGCCTGCGTGTCCCACGTGGCCGCGCTTGAGAACCGTCGCCTCACAACGTATACGGGCAACTACTCCAGCTACCTTCGTCAGCGCGAGGACAACCTCGAGCAGCTGCGAGCCAAGCGCGCCGCTCAGGAGCGTGAGATCGCTCATATGCAGGTTTTCGTTGACAAGTTCCGTTACAAGCCCACGAAGGCGGCTCAGGCTCAGGAGCGCATGAAGAAGATCGAGCAGATCAAGAGCGAGCTCGTCGTGCTCCCCGAGCAATCCAAGCACGTTCACTTCAGTTTCCCGGAGCCTCCCCGCACGGGAGATATGGTTATATCCATCGAACATGTTCGCAAGGCGTTTGACGATAACCTCGTTTACGGCGACGCTAACGTAACGTTCTATCGTGGCGATCACGTCGCGCTCGTGGGCCCCAATGGTGCCGGTAAGTCGACCCTGATGAAGCTCGCCCTTGGTTTCGAGACTCCAGATGCAGGCAAGATCGAGCTCGGCCAGAACGTGACAAGCGCCTACTACGCCCAGCACCAGCTTGAGACCCTCAACGAATCCAACACCGTCATGCGTGAGATGGACGAGGCGGCCCCCGGTTGGACGAGCTCAGAAGAGCGTCGTCTCCTTGGCGCCTTCCTCTTCCATGGCGACGACGTCGAGAAGCGCGTGGGCGTTCTCTCTGGTGGCGAGCGCGCTCGTCTCGCCCTCGCGAAGATGCTCGTGGCGCCCGACCCGCTCCTTTGCCTCGACGAGCCCACCAACCACCTCGACATCGACTCTGTCGACGTGCTGGAGCAGGCCCTCGTGGACTTCAAGGGAACCATTCTCCTGATCAGCCACGATGAGCATCTCGTGCGTGCCGTGGCCAACAAGGTCGTCGAGGTCCGCGACGGTCGCGTCACCGTTTACGACGGCGACTATGACTACTACCTCTTTAAGCGCGCCGAGCTTGAGGCCGCGGAGGCAGAAGATGCGAAGCCCGCTGCCACCAAGGCTTCAAAGGCAGTCGAAGCAAAGGCAGCCGATGTACCCACTCAGACCAGTGGCAGGAACGTAAAGACCAAGGAGCAGCGTCGCGCCGAAGCCGAGGCGAGAAACGCGGCTTCCAAGGCCATGCGGTCCACCAAGAAGCGCCTCAAGGAAGTGGAGGCCGCCCTCGAGCCCGCGCATAAGCGCTACGACGAGCTTATGGAGCTCATGGCCTCTGAGGAGCTCTACGCCGACGCAAAGAAGTTTGACGAGGCGATGGCGGAGTATAACGCTCTCAAGAAGAAGATCCCGGCCCTCGAGGAGGAGTGGCTCGAGCTTTCGACCGCCCTCGAGGAAGCCCAGAGTGGGATCGGAGCGTAATGTCCCCGAGCCGGCTATTCACCATCACGATTACGGTCGTCCTGCTCATGCTGTCTGCCGTCGTGCACGAAGTCGCACACGGATGGGTGGCTCACCTCTGTGGGGATGACACGGCGAAGGAGGCAGGCAGGCTGACGCTAAACCCAGCTCGCCATCTGGACGGGTTTGGCTCATTCGCTCTGCCGATCCTCATAGAGCTTCTGGGCGGGTTCGTCTTCGCTTACGCAAAGCCCGTTCCCTACAACCCGAATCGCCTCAAAAACCCAAGGCGTGACGAGGTTCTCGTGGCGCTCGCCGGACCCGCATCCAACATCCTCCAGGCTTGTCTCGGCACGGGTCTCTTTAATCTCGTGTGGAGAGCCATCGAGCGCGATCCCAGCTTGTTTTCCACAGGGCCCATGGTCTTCGGCTATACCCCTATGGCTCTCATTCTGTCCCTCTTCTCTACCTACGTGTGGATCAATCTCACCCTAGCCTTTTTTAACCTGATTCCCTTCCCGCCCCTGGATGGGTCAAAGGTGCTCTGTTACTTCCTAAAGGGCGAGACGCTCAGGCGCTACTATCAGGTCCAGAACTACGCCATGCCCATCCTTCTCGTATTGCTCTATGCCCTTCCCAAGCTTGGCCTTGATCCCGTGAGGGCATATCTCGAGTTCACAGCCGGTGGTCTATACAACCTGCTCATGGGGGTGTGACGTGAGCTACCGCATTCAGACCCAAGCCTATTCGGGTCCTTTTGACCTGCTCCTCCAGCTTGTGAGTAGGCAGCGCGTGGACATCGGAGCCATTTCTATCTCTGAGGTGGCGGACCAGTACCTTGCCGAGGTCGAGAGGATGGGGGAGCTCGACCTTGATGTCGCAAGCGACTTTGTCCTTGTCGCCTCCACGCTCCTGGACATTAAGGCTGCGTCGCTCGTTCCCGACGACACGCCCGTTCACAAGGCGGAGGAAGACGAGGACGACGACCTCGAGGGCCTGACTGCAGACGAGGCGAGAGAGGTCCTCGTCGCCAGGCTTATCGCATATAAGCAGTTTAGGAATGCTGCGGCCGCTCTCGGAAGCCGCATGGAGTCCGAGGCGCGCATGCATCCGCGTGTCGCGGGTCCCGACCCAGACTTTCTCCACGTCGTCCCTGATTACCTTGAGGGCATCACGTTGAGGGGGCTCGCTGTTATATGCGCGGACCTAGACAGTAGGCGAGAGGGCTTCCTCCTCGAGGCGGAGCACATCGCGCCAAAGAGGTTGCCGGTCGCGCTTACCGTGGCTTCCGTCGATCGCGTTACGCGCTCACGCGGGCACCTTACGTTCAACGAGCTCCTCGACGGGGAGCGTACGCCTGAACAGGTCGTTGTTACGTTTCTCGCGATCCTTCAACTCTACAAGCTTGGCTCCGTCACGCTCTCGCAGGCTGAGACCTTCGGAGAAATCGAGATCGACCGCATCGAGGGCGCACCCGCCTACGAGATTGACGCGACGGCTCTGGCCGAGCTGGAAGGGGAGTACTAATGCAAGAGTTGGATAAGCTCGACGCCGATTCGATTCATGGAGCGCTTGAGGCGATGCTTCTCGTGTCAAGCGACCCCGTCAGCGCGACTGATCTTGCGGCGGCGCTCGGCATTACCCCGGGCGAAGCTTCTGAGGCCCTTGCCGATTTGGCAGCCGAGTATTCTGACGCAAATCGTGGCTTCCAGCTTCGCGAGGTCGCCGGGGGCTGGAGGCTCTTCACCCATCCGGCCTTTCACGACCAGGTTGAGGCGCTTGTCATGAGCTGGGATACCAGGAAGCTCTCCCAGGCGGCGCTAGAGACCCTTGCAGTCATCGCGTACCACCAGCCCGTCACCCGTGAGGGCGTGAAGGCCATCCGCGGGGTCAACTCCGATGGCGTCATCGCGTCCCTCGTGGACAAGGGCCTCGTCCGAGAGGCGGGCAGGGATCCTCAGCGCGCTCAAGCCATTCGCTACGCGACGACGCAGGCGTTTCTCGAGCGCTTTGGCCTCAAGAGCCTCCGCGAACTCCCGGATCTCGAGCAGTTCGCCCCTGACGAGGAGTCGAAGAAGTTCATCCGCGAGCGCCTGAGCGGCCGCGTCATCGAGTCGACCCTCGAAGAGGCAGAGGCCGACTTCGAGGAAGAGCGCGAGCTCCTTTCGGATGACGTGACCGGTGATGCCACGGATGAGTAAACAAGCCGACCAGGAGGAACGCATCGTTCCGATGCGCCTCCAGAAGTTTCTTGCTCGAGCGGGTGCCGCCAGCCGTAGGGGATCCGAGAACCTTATGACGGCTGGTCGCGTTCGCGTCAATGGCATCGTCGTGACGGAGCTCGGCAGTAAGGTCGATCCCACCACTGAGGTGGTCACCGTTGACGGCCGGGAGGTGCGCCTTGCCGATGGGGCCGTGTATATCATCCTCAATAAGCCTGCAGGTTATGTGACCACCATGAGCGACCCGGCCGGGAGGCCGTGCGTGGCTTCCCTGGTTCCCAAGGACCAGTATCCGGGGCTCTTTCCCGTGGGGAGACTCGACCGCGACACCACGGGAATCCTCCTCTTCACGACGGATGGCGAAGCGGCGCAGAGACTTCTCCACCCCTCGTTCGAGAAGGACAAGCATTACGTCGCACTTGTCGAGGGCAGCCTTTCTCGTGCCGCGATCGACAGGCTCGAGCATGGCATTACGTTGGATGACGGCACCTGTGCGCCGGCGAAGGTAGAGCGCATCGCGGCCAACTCGCCCCTTGTAAGCGCCGTCTGCCCAAGAGGTGTCCCCAAGGGCTGTTCAGTCGTTGGCCTTACCATTCATGAAGGAAGAAAGCACCAGGTTAAACGCATGCTCTCTGAAGTTGGTCACGAAGTGGTCGCACTGCACAGAGACACGTTTGGCCCGCTCGTGCTAAAGGATGTCAAACCTGGCAAATGGCGTCTGCTTACGGCCGATGAGCGCAAGAGGCTCCTCGCGCAGACGAAGGGGGAGTAGGGTATGAAGGAACATGGTCGCATCATCCTCATGAGGCACCCTCAGACCGAATACAACATCGAGGCACGCCTTTCCGGCAGGATAGACGTCAAGCTTTCCGAGCTGGGCATCGAGCAGGCGACGCGCGCGGCTCGCGCCATCGTTGCCTGGAAGCCCGACCGCATCATTACGTCGCCCCTATCGAGGGCCCATGCCATTGCTGACGTTGCCGCGAAGCAGCTTGGCCTTGAGGCGATCGAGGACGAGCGCGTGATCGAAATGGACTTTGGCTCTATGGAGGGCAAGCGCGTCGCAGACCTGCCGGCGCTCGGGTACCCGTTCCCCTGGCGCGTGGTCGACGGCAAGTCCCTCCCGGCCCCGGGGGCGGAGAGCTACGAGGACCTGATCGAGCGCGCCCGCACCTTTGTCGAATATGCGAAAGGTCTCGAGGGTAAGACCGTTGTCGTCACGCATGGTGGTTTCACGAGGGCCTTCATGGCTGCTGTTTACGGCATTCCCGTGGAACTGTTCTGGGACCGTGTCGTGGCGAATGTTTCGTCTCACGTATTTGTCTCAAATGGCGAGCGTCTCTCCCTACAGACCTCGGGCCTTGCCCCAAGCGAGCTCGAGCGGCGTGCAAAGACGGGATTCGTGCCTGGCAAGTCTCCCCTTGCCGACATTGAGACGGACGACCTGATCGCAAAGATGAGCTAGCATGGGCTAAAAGCCCTTAAAAGGAGGAAGACATGATCGTTGCCATTGACGGGCCGGCCGGGTCCGGCAAGTCCACGGTCGCGAGGGCCATGGCCTCTCGCGAAGGCCTTACGTACCTCGACACCGGCGCAATGTACCGCGCCGTCACCGACGCCGCCATTACCCGCGGCATCGACGTGACCGATTCCAACGCAGTCGCAGACCTTGCCAACCGCATCGAGATCTCCCTCGAGAACGGTCCCGAGGGTCCCGTCGTCATCGTCGACGGAGCCGATCGAACGAAGGCCATCAGGACGCCCGAGGTCGACGAGAACGTGTCTGCCGTCGCAGCGGTCCCCGAGGTCAGGGCCGCCATGGTTGAGCTTCAGCGCGCCTCCTCCAAGAACGCAGACGTCGTCGCCGAAGGAAGGGACATCGGAACGGTCGTCTTTCCTGAGGCCGAGGTCAAGATCTTCCTGACGGCAGACCCCTCCGCGCGTGCGCGCCGCCGCGCCGTCCAGCGCCATGGGGGAGACACCGCCAAGGACTCAAGCGCCGTAGCGGACTCCGCAGAGGCCGCCGCCATCGAAGCTGAGCTCATCGCCCGTGACAAGGCGGACTCCACTCGCAAGACCGCTCCGCTCAAGCCCGCAGAGGACGCCGTACACATCGACTCCACCGGCCTGACCGTTGACGAGGTTTGCGACCAGATTTCCGCCCTCATCTCAAAGACGCGCGCATGAGCGACACCCAAACGAAAGGCAAGGCAAAGAGCTCGAAGCGTAAAGGCTTCGACTATCTACGCAACAGCATCGTAAACTTCCCCGCGGGAGCACGAGCACTCTATGCGTTCGTCTTCTCCGTTCTTCACGTCTTCTCATCCATCGTCTATCCCACGACTTTTCGTGGAGAGGAGAACCTGACGGCCGGCGAGGACGGCAAGGGCGCGGTGCTCGTCATGAACCACGTCTCAATGGTCGAGCCCGTTGTCTTCATTATTGGCCTCTGGTGCCGCGGAATTCACGTCAGGCCTCTCTATAAGATTGACTTCGACAAGATCGCTCCTGCTCGGTGGCTCTTCCGACGCGTCGGCGGAATCCCGGTCGATCGCGGATCTGCCGACCTCAAAGCCCTTAAGGCGTGCCGCGACGCTTTGAAGCGTGGCGAGTACGTGCTCGTCTATCCCGAGGGTACCCGCGTCAAGAATGACGAGCAGCCAATCGAGCTTCACGGTGGCTTTGCGATGATTGCGCAGATGGCGGGGGCCAATGTTATCCCCTGCGCCGTCGTGGGCGCCGCGGACCCGTATAAGACCCGAAAGACGCGCCGCCGTATGCCCAAGATCGCCATTGGCAAGCCCATTTCCTTTGACGAGCTCGAGGCCACCGACCGTAAGGGCAGGGTCTCCGAGATGGAACGCGTCGCCATGAATGACGTCTATGCACTCAGAGACGAGCTTCGTAACGATTACCCCGGGCTTTGGTAACCATTCACTCCTTGGAGGATTCCATGTCTGCGACCATCACCGTTGCCGAATACGCGGGAGCATGCTACGGAGTTCAACGGGCGCTTGATCTCGTTCATAAGTTGGCTAGCGAGAGCGACGGACCCGTCCGCACGCTTGGCCCACTCATCCATAATCCCCAGGTAGTTGCTGGGCTTGAGGCCTCGGGAGTGACCGTTGCCAACGAGGTACCCGATGATGCCGGCTCCACCCTCGTTCTTAGGACGCATGGGGTAGTCCCCGAAATTGAGCGCCAGGCTCGAGAGAACGGTCTCAACGTCGTCGATGCTACGTGCCCATACGTCAAGCGAGTGCATCATGCGGCGGAGCGCCTCCAGCGTGAGGGGTATCAGGTCCTCGTGGTTGGGGAGTCCGGTCATCCCGAAGTTGAGGCTATCCTCGGGCATGCCCCCGGGGCTTTGGCTGTAGCTGACGTCGATGCTCTCGATCAGGTCGACCTATCCAAGAAAGTTGGTGTAGTGGTCCAGACTACGCAGGCAAAGGCAACGCTCGACACGGTCGTCTGCGAGCTTATGGGGCGCGTGCAGGAGGTGTGCGTCGTGAAAACCATCTGCGAAGCTACGAGCGAGCGCCAGGGCGCGGCGGCTCGCCTCGCGTCGACTTCGGACGTTATGGTTGTTATCGGCGGCAGAAACTCCGCGAACACGACGCGCCTTGCAGAGATCTGCACAAGCGCCTGCCCGCGGACCCATCACATCGAATCTCCGGAAGAGCTCGAGGCCAGCTGGTTCGATGGAGCCTCGTCGATCGGCGTAACCGCTGGTGCCTCCACACCCACCGCCTATATCGAAACCCTGGTCAAGGCGATCGAAGCCCTTTGCTAAAAGCGTGGCAGACCGCTTTTCTTCAGGATGCCTGAATAGGGCATGTTAGACTTTTACACCTGAACATTCGAGCAAGGAGCACTCATGGCCAAGCCCATCGTCGCCATCGTCGGACGCCCCAACGTCGGCAAGTCCACGCTGGTTAACCGTATTGCACAGAAGAAGGAAGCCATCGTCCACGAAAGCCGTGGCGTTACCAGGGATCGCAGCTACCACGAGGCTGACTGGTGCGGCCGCGAATTCACTCTCGTTGACACCGGTGGTATCGAGACGGGTCGCTCTGACGACGCCTTTGCCGGCCGTATCCGCGAGCAAGCGGAGGCCGCCTGCCAGGAGGCGGATGTCATCATCTTCGTCGTCGACGCCACCACCGGCGTGACCGAAGAGGACGAGACGGTTGCGCGTATCCTGCGTCGAGCCGGCAAGCCCGTCTTCCTCGTAGCCAACAAGCTCGACAATCCCGCGGACGACAAGACCATGTGGGATTTCTATGCCCTCGGCCTTGGTGAGCCCAGGCCCATTTCCGCCGTCCACGGTCATGGTACGGGAGACCTTCTCGACGAGGTCGTCGCAGCCCTCCCTGAGCCCGCAGAAGAGCCCGAGTATCCTGAGGATGCCCTCCGTGTCGCCATTATTGGCCGTCCGAACGTTGGCAAGTCCTCGATCACCAACCGCTTTGCCGGCAAGAATCGCTCCATCGTGAGCGACGTCGCCGGCACGACGCGCGACGCCCTCGATGTCATCGTCGAGCGTGACGACAAGCGCTATCGTCTCGTCGACACCGCTGGCATGCGCAAGCGCAACCTCGTTCACGAAGACGTCGAGTACTACAGCCTCGTCAGGGGCCTTCGCGCCATCGACGAGGCGGAGGTTTGTCTGCTTGTCGTCGATGCCTCCGAGGGCGTCACCGAGCAGGACCAGAAGATCGCAGGCCTTGCCATCGAACGCGGATGTGCCCTTATCATCCTTCTCAACAAGTGGGATCTTGTGACCGACGACCACGCGCGTGAGGAGGTCATGCAGTCCGTCGCTCGTCGAATGACGTTTGCTCCCTGGGCTCCCGTCATCCGCGTCTCCGCGCTTACGGGGCGTTCACTCGAGAAGGTCTGGGCAGTCGTTGACCGCGTGGGTGCCGCCCACTCCGGCCAGGTGCCTACGAGCGCGCTCAACAACCTCCTCGCTCAGATGCGCGAGAGTGGCCACACCATCGTCAAGGGGCCGAAGCGCCTTCGCATCCAGTATGCGAACCAAACCGGCAATCGCCCGCCCGCCATTACGTTCTTCTGCAACTTCCCTGAGCTCATCGATGATAACTACAAGCGCTACCTCGAAAATCGCCTTCGCGAGCAGTTCAATCTCGAAGGCACTCCTCTTCGTCTGAGGTTCCGAAAGAAACAATCCGCCTAAGGTGAGCCTAAGGGCTCTCGAAGGGACGTTTGGCTCATGTCGATTAACTACCCCGTTCTCGTTGCCTATCTCGTTGTCACGTTTCTTGTCTGTGGAATACCGTTTGGCAAGATCATCGCGAGGGCGAGGGGCGTTGACATTCAGAAGGTAGGCTCCGGCAACATCGGAACCACAAACGTCGCTCGCGAGATCGGTAAGGGCGCAGCCGCCTTAACATTGCTTCTTGACGCCGGCAAGGGCGCGCTAGCCACTGGTCTCGCCCTTTGGTTCTTCCCCGCATTCATCACCGGGGGCGCCTCTGTCGCGCCCCATGGTGATGTGGCATGGCTCGAGGGTCTGGTTACCCTTGCTGCCATCTGCGGCCACATTTTCTCGCCCTTCCTCCACTTCCATGGCGGCAAGGGCATTGCCGTCGGCGTGGGTACCCTCCTAGGCTTCGCTTGGCCCGTGGGCCTCTTGGAGCTTGCCATCTTCCTTGTTATCGCCGTCGCGTCGAAGAGGGTGTCCGCGGGCTCCGTAACCGTGGCCGCCATTTTGGGCCCGGTCTTTGCGCTCATATATGGTCCAAACCTCGGGCTCGACCTTCTTCTCGAGCTTGCGGGCCTAGTTGTCGTTTGGGCTCATCGATCCAATATCAAGAAGCTCATCAACGGCCAAGAGAAGGAGTTCTCCTTCCACAAGCGTGGCGACGAGCCCGCACCTGACGACGTCACCATAGGAGAATCCAAATGAACGCACGCGCCGCTGTCATAGGTGCCGGTTCATGGGGAACCGCCTTCGCCGGCCTCATAGCCCAGAATGTTGATGAAGTGCGACTCTGGTGTCACAGCGCCAATAGTGCGGACGCAATCAACGGGACGCACCATAACCCCCGGTATATCGCGGACTATGAGTTACCGGCAAACGTTGTCGCCACCAGCTCGCTAGGAGAGGCGGTTCGTGATGCAAGCGTTGTTGTGCTCGCTCTGCCCTCCGTCCATCTTCGCCGAGTGTCCGGCGAGCTAGCGGAGTTCCTCGCGCACGATGTTCCTGTGATCACCCTCACAAAGGGCATCGAGGCAGAAACCGGAATGCTCATGACCGAGGTGGCGGCAGACGAGCTCGGCTCTCCCGAGCGCTTCTGTGCCCTTTCTGGTCCAAACCACGCCGAAGAGGTTCACCTCGGCATGTACTCCGCTGCCGTACTCGCAGGTGTTGACACCAGTCTCACGCGTTCGCTTCTCGACATAGTGGCAACGCCGAAATTCCGCGTCTACGTTTCTCCCGACGTCAGGGGAGTGGAGACCTGCGGAGCGGTTAAGAACGTCATCGCCATAGCCTGCGGCATGGCCGCTGGCAGCGGCCTCGGGGACAACACGCTCGCCGTCATCATGACGCGCGGTATCGCCGAGATCGGCCGCGTCGTGAACGCGCTGGGCGGAGACCCCATGACCTGCATGGGCCTTGCCGGTATGGGGGACCTTGTTGCCACGTGCACTTCAGAACACTCCCGCAACCGTCGTTTCGGCGAGGCGTTTTCTCGTGGGATGTCACTTCAGGACTTCGAGCGTGAGAGCCATATGGTCGTCGAAGGCGCAAACGCGGTGATTTCCGTTCGTGAGCTGGCTCACAAGATGGGAGTTGACGTTCCCATCACAGAGGCAGTTTGGGGCCTCGTTCACGGCGGGGTCGCCCTTGATGACGTTGTCGAGAAGCTCGTTGGAAGACCTTTGACTCACGAGTTTTACGGCATGGGCAAATATAACTAGAATTAGGCGCCGTGAATCACAACACATGGCATCGCGAAAGGACATAGCATGCTCAACGACGTAATGATCGCCCCCTCCATCCTCTCGGCCGACATCGCGAATCTCGCGAATGACCTCGAGGCCATCTCCACCGCAGACTATGTCCACGTCGATGTCATGGATGGCCACTTCGTTCCCAACCTCACGTTTGGAACCAATGTCGTGAAGGCCGTCAAGGCTAGCACCGATGTCCCCGCAGACGTTCACCTCATGATTTCTAACCCGGACGAAATGGCCGTTGAGTATGCGAAGGCGGGCGCGGACCTCGTGTCCTTCCACGTCGAGGCCGCCACGCACGCCCACCGCATCGTCTCCGCGATTCATGATGCTGGCGCGAAGGCCGGCATGGTCATCAATCCCGCTACGCCCGCGAGCTCTCTCGAGGCCATCATCGAAGACCTCGATCTCGTTCTCGTTATGTCCGTTAACCCCGGCTTCGGTGGACAGAAGTTCATTCCCGGCTCCCTGCGCAAGGTGGCCCAGGTCGCGGCTCTCGCTGCCGAGCGCGGCGTGAATCCAATCATCGAGGTTGACGGTGGCTGCAGCGCGGCGAATGCCGCCGATCTCGTTGCCGCCGGCGCCACCATGCTCGTTGCTGGCAGCGCCGTTTATGGCAAGGCGGATCGCGCTGCGGCTATCGCCGAGATTCGCGCTGCTGGTCTCGAGGGTCTCACGAAGAGGGCTTAATTCCATATGAGCAAGCGCTATACCTATCTAGACTATGCCGCCTCGGCCCCACTTCGACCGGAGGCCCGAGATGCTTGGCTTGCCTACCACGAGAAACCCGGCTCGGAGGCTAACCCCAACTCGCTCCATTCGCTCGGCCGTGAGGCGGCACGCGAGCTCGAGGTTGCCAGAAGAACGATAGCCACCTCCATCGGCTGCGGATTCCGTCCCGGCGAGGTCGTGATCACATCCGGTGGTACAGAGTCCAACAACCTTGCCGTGCTTGGCATGGCGGAGGGCGCTCGGCGCAAGAGCTCAAACAAGAGGAAGAGAGTCATCCTCTCCGCCATCGAGCATGACTCCGTTCTTGACGTAGCAACGCTGCTGAGGTCCCGCGGGTTCGAAGTCGAGCTTGTGAGCCCCGACCGCAGCGGTGTCATTCTGCCTAGTGAACTCGAGCGCGTCATGGGGGAGAACTGCGCCCTCGTGAGTGTCATGGCGGCCAACAACGAGACGGGCGTCATACAGCCTACGGCGAAGCTCGTCGAGGTTGCCCATGCCGGCGGCGCGGTTATCCACGTTGACGCCGTCCAGGCCTTCGGCCGCATTCCCCTTGAGGCCGCCAAGGCGGATGCTGTCTCCGTCGCAGCCCACAAGATCGGTGGTCCGCTCGGCGTCGGCGCGCTCGCGATTCGCACAAGGTGTCCCTTTGAGGCGCAGAGCCTCGGCGGCGGCCAGGAGGGCGGTAAGCGCCCCGGAACCCAAGACGTCGCCGGCGCAGTCGCGTTCGCCGCGGCCTGCCGCGTCGTCATGCGCGACCTGACCACCGTAAGGCCCAAGGTCGCCGCGATGGCGAACAAGGCCTACTCGCGCCTCTGCGCAGAGGGAACCGGCATCCTTCCTACAACCCAGGCCCACGTTGATGACACGCGCATGCCCGGCATGATCAGCGTCATGGTCCCCGGAATGGAATCAGAGACCCTCATTCTCAAGCTCGATGACCTTGGATTCGAGGTTTCTGCGGGCTCAGCCTGCTCGTCAGACTCTCTCGATCCGAGTCACGTCCTCTCCGCCATGGGCGTTCCAAGGAATCAGGCCCTTGGCGCGCTTCGCATCAGCTTTGATGAGCGTGTGAGCGAGGAAGACCTCGATGCATTCTGTGACGCCCTGCTAGAAATCGTTCGCAAGAAGTAAATCGATATCCGACGGGGCCCTTGCGGCCCCGTCCTTGTTTCTACGAGGAGGAGACATGCTCGTCAGCGATGTCGTCAATCTGCTTTTCGCACAGTACGACGAGGCCCTGGCAGAGCGGTGGGACAAGCCTGGCCTATCCGTTGGCTCCCCAAACGCCAGGGTTGAGGCAATCGCGTGCGCGCTCGACCCGACTCCCTCCAACATCAGGCTCACGAAGGAGTCTGGCGCGAACGTCCTCGTCACCCATCATCCGGCGTTTCTTGAGCCTCCCTTTCCCATTACGCCGGAGGCGGGCACCAGCTCTATTGGCGGTGCATCGGTCTACGAGGCGGCAAGACTCGGCGTGTCACTTATTGCCATGCACACCAACCTTGACCGATCCGAGGACGCGCTCGACCTCATCGCCGACAAGCTGTCGCTAGGGCGCATCGGCCGTTTGCAAGAGCCCGATGGCTTCGGAGCCCTGCTTGACGCCTCATCTCTTACGCTATCTGAGCTCGCCGATCGCGCCGGCAGAGCATTCGCTTGCACGCCCGTCATATGGGGAGACCTTGACACGCCTCAGGATAGAATCGCCTTCTGCTCCGGATCGCTCGGCTCACTTGGCCGCGACGCCATCCAGAAGGGCTTGAGTTGCGTGATTGCCGGGGAGGCCGGATATCATCCCCTCCTTGAGCTTTCCGAAGCGGGAGTTGCCGCTATACTTTTGGGTCATGACGCTTCCGAGCTTCCCTTTGCAGGCCTTCTTGCAAAGACACTGTCACTCGGGGCGCCTGACACGCGAATAATCACCTTAGACGAGAGCCTGCGCTGGCATGCGTGGGGCACGGGAGAGTGAGAACTATGTCAGAGGCAACCGCGCTGCTGAGGCTCCAGGAGATCGACCTCGAGCTCATGAGGTCGAAGAAGGTAGCTCAGGATCTTCCCCAGAGGGCAAAGATCGAGGCTGCAAGGGCCGCGGTCAAGAAGGTCATGGGCGAGCTCACAAAGATCATCGGCCAACGCAAAGACATCGAGATCGAGCTTCAGGATCTCGAGGAGGACAAGGTCTATTACGCGGACAAGGTAACCGAGATTCAGGAGAGCGTTTCCAACGGCACCTATCGCGATGCGCAGAATTTCGAGGCCGCTCTTGCGACCCTCGCAAAGCGCATCGAAAAGGCTGAGTTCGACTCCAATTCCCTCGTTGGCCAGCTCGAAACCGTCGAGCGCGCGGAGAAGAACGCCCGCGACCTCGTAGCCAAGCTCGAGGCCGAGGAGAAGGCCCAGACGGATTCGTTCAAAACGGACGTCGAGTCCATTCGAGCCCACGTTTCCGAGCTCGCCAAGGAGCGAGAGGGCGTTGTCGCCCAGATCAGCGCCCAGAACCTCGCCGCTTACGACGCGGCCTGCAAGCGTTTCGGCGGAATCGCCGTCGAGACCCTCGTTGGCAATCGTCCCTCTGTCTGTCGCGTTGCGCTCCAGCCGAGCTCATATACGGATATCCGTCGTTCGAATGCTGATGTTACGACGTGCCCCTATTGCAAGCGCATGCTCGTCATCTCCAAGGAGGAGTAACCATGATTGAGGGAGAGAGCTCTCGCTCTCGTAAGGTAGCCCTATTCGTGACCGGAGGCATCGCGTCTTATAAAGCCTGCGAGATTCTGCGCGGGCTACAGGAGAACGGTTGCGAAGTCCGCGTCGCAATGACCGAGGCGGCTACGAAACTCGTTGGCCCCAAGACATTCGAAGCCCTCACAGGTCACGAGGTTTATCTCGACGTATTCGAGAGCCCCTCTCCCATTCCGCACATCGAGCTGGCAGAGTGGGCGGATATCGCCCTCGTCGCCCCGGCAACCGCCAACGTCATGGCGAAGATGGCCTATGGCATCGCTGACGACATGGTTTCGACTGCACTTCTGGCCTGCTCCTGTCCGATAATCGTGGCTCCCGCCATGAATGTCCATATGTGGGAGAATCCCGCCACCCAGCAGAACGCTGAGACCCTCGAGTCCCGTGGCGTCTTCATGGTTGGGCCCGCGACCGGTAGGCTTGCTTGCGGCGACATCGGTTCCGGCAAACTCGCCGGGGTTGACCAGATCGTCTCCGCAACGCTCGCTAGGCTCCGCGCCTCGTCTGATCTTGCGGGAAAGCACGTCGTCATCACCGCTGGCCCCACGCACGAGGCAATCGACCCGGTTCGCTACCTCTCGAACGCCTCGTCCGGCAAGATGGGCTATGCGGTCGCCGAGGCAGCGGCCGCGCGCGGCGCACGCGTCACGCTCGTCTCCGGTCCCGTTGCGCTTCCTGCGCCCACTGGGGTTGCGGTGGTCCACGTCACGAGCGCTCAAGAAATGCTCGATGCTACCGTCGACGCGTTCGCCACGGCCGACGCTGCAATCCTTGCCGCGGCAGTGGCAGACTATCGCCCCGCCGTCCTGGCCGATCACAAGCTGAAGAAGGGCAAGGAAGACCTCGGCTCGATCGAACTCGTCGAGAACCCCGACATCCTCGCCACCATATCGAAGGACAGGGGCGATCGTATCGTCATTGGCTTTGCCGCCGAGACGAACGACGTCATCGACAACGCCAAGAAGAAGCTCGCGCGCAAGGGCTGCGACCTTATTGTCGCAAACGATGTTACGAGGGCAGATTCCACCTTTGGCTCCGACACCGACGCCGTGACCCTCGTTGGCGTTCACTCGGAAACCGAGTATCCCTGCATGCCCAAGGCCGAAGTCGCCAACGTCATCGTGAGCGAACTCGCGCACATGCTTGAGCCTGAAGTTCCCGCCGCTGACGCCACGATAGTTCTTCCCGCGGCCAACAACATGCTTGAGGCAGAACAGGATAGCGCGTGCTAACCCTTGGTTGTCATCTCTCCACCTCGGGCGGGTTTGAGGCCATGGCAAAGCGTGCCGTCTCGATTGGCGCCACCACCTTTGCCTACTTCACGCGAAACCCCCGTGGTGGGTCTTCAAAAGAACCGGATCCGGAAGATCTCCGGAGGTTTTCGGTCATCGCTCGAGAATCTGACATCGGCACCCTCGTCGCGCATGCACCTTATACCTTAAATCTTTGTTCCGCCAAACCGGACGTACGGGAATTTGCCCGCATGGCCATGGGGCAGGACCTCGAGCGGATGGAATTGCTTCCGGGCAATTTCTACAACTTCCATCCCGGATCGCACGTTGGCCAAGGAGCCGATGAGGGCATTGCTCTCATCGCAGAGGGGCTCAACTCTTCCCTCGTACCCGGGCAACGCACGACCGTCCTTCTTGAAACCATGGCTGGCAAGGGGACCGAGGTTGGCAAGAGCTTTGAAGAGCTGGCGCGCATCATCGATCTCGTCAATCATGATGAGCTTGTCGGTGTGTGCCTCGACACATGTCACGTGAACGATGGCGGTTACGACATCTCCGGCGACCTCGATGCCGTCCTCGACGAGTTCGACCGCGTGCTGGGAATCGACAAGCTTCGCGCGCTCCACCTCAATGACTCTAAGAACCCCCTCGGCTCCCATAAGGATAGGCACGAACGTCTTGGCCATGGACATCTTGGGCTCGAGTGTTTCGCCGGCATCGTTACCAACCCGAGAACTCGCGATCTTCCCATGATTCTCGAAACTCCCAACGAGCTCGACGGTTATGCCGCGGAGATTCATGCGCTGAGAAGGCTGGCGGACGGAGCCGACACGCAGATGGTCATGGGCGAGCTTTCTTCTAAAAGAGACTGTTAGGAAAGGCAAGACCCACGTGGGAATTCTCATAGGCTGTGAACACGTCGAGCACGAGTGGCCCGGCAAACGCGTCCTCAACGACGTCACGATCGGCGTGAACGAGGGAGACCGCAACGGAATCGTCGGCAAAAACGGCGACGGAAAGTCGACGCTCCTGCAGCTGATAGGCCACGTGTTCGAGCCGGAGGACGGTAACGTCACCTGGCGCGGAGGCATAACCGTCGGCATGCTCGGCCAATCTGACAACCTCGACGACGACATGCCCGTCTCGCACGAGGTGGTAGGTGACGTTCCGGAATACGAATGGGCCTCTAATGCCGAGACGAGGCGCATCATAGCGGAGCTTATTGGTGACGTCGACTGGAACGCCAAGGTCGGTACGCTCTCCGGCGGTCAGAGAAGGCGCGTGGACCTCACGAGGCTTCTCATTGGCTCCTATGACGTACTTCTTCTCGACGAGCCTACAAACCATCTCGACATGGGAGCCATCACCTGGCTCGCTAGTCACTTGCGTCACCGTTGGCAAAGTGGTGTGGGAGCGCTTCTCGTAATCACCCATGACAGGTGGTTCCTCGACGAGGTGTGCGAGAGTATGTGGGAGGTCCACGACGGCGTGGTCGAGCCTTTCGAGGGCGGATACTCGGCCTACATCCAGCAACGAGCGGAGCGCGTCCGTCAGGCGGCCGCAACCGAAGAGCGCAGGCAGAATATACTTCGCAAGGAACTTGCCTGGCTATCTCGTGGCGCCCAGGCTCGCTCGAGCAAGCCAAAGTTCAGGATCGAGGCGGCGCGAGCGCTCATCGCAGACGAGCCGCCCCTGAGAAACCCCCTCGAACTCAAGCGCCTCGCCGTAAGCAGGCTCGGCAAGCAGGTTTTCGAGCTCAAACAGGCTTGCGTAGACTATGAGGGCAGGCCAGTCATCGATCACGTCGACTGGCTCATTGGCCCCGGAGACCGCTACGGAATCCTCGGCGAGAACGGTGCCGGCAAGACCACGCTCTTGCGCCTGCTTGACGGCAAGATTGTCCCCACGAGCGGTCGCGCCAAAATGGGCAAGTCCGTCAAGCTCGGCATTCTCTCCCAGCACATTGACATGCTCGCCGACAAACTCGATTGGCGCGTTCGAGAGCTTCTCGGCACGTATAAACGCACGTATGTGATTGGCGGTAAGGAGTACACGCCCACCAAGCTCCTCGAGAGCCTCGGTTTCGACAAGCGCGAGCTAGACACACCCATTACGGACCTCTCTGGCGGCCAAGCGCGCAGGCTGGCGCTCATGTGCGTGCTGCTCGATGAGCCCAATGTCCTGATTCTCGACGAGCCGGGAAATGACCTCGACACTGACATGCTCGCCGTCATGGAGGACCTGCTCGACACGTGGCCAGGAACGCTCTTGCTTGTTACCCACGACCGCTACCTCATGGAACGCGTGACCGACGATCAGTTTGCCCTCATAAATGGGAAGCTGAGGCATTGTCCAGGCGGGGTTGACGAGTATCTCTCGCTGATTGGAGAGCGCCATGGCTCCGGAGATGTTTCTGGTCATGGTCCTGCGCCCAAGGCCCCCACATCCACGTCTGAGGGCAGCAATAGTGCTGCGTCCGCCCCTGCGAAATCGACAAGTGGCCTTTCGAGCTCAGAAGAGTGGAAACTTAAGAAGCAGCTTTCGAGCATCGAACGCAAGATGCAAACGCAACGCGCTCGAATCGATGATCTCGAGCGCACGATGGGGGAGGTCGACCCGACGGATTATCTCGCTCTCGAGAAAGCTCAATCGAATGTCGACGACGCTCGCGAGGCCCTCGATGCACTCGAAATGGAATGGCTAGAGCTTGGCGAAGTTCTTGAGGGGTAACCTGGGCTTTTATGCGTAGCAAAGAGATACGCGCAAACAAATTTCAATTTTCTTGAAATTAGTCCTTGCACGTTATTCGCTCGGATGTTAATATTTTTTCTGTTGCGGTTGAGCAGCAACGGGTGGTGGCGCAGTTTGGTAGCGCACTTGACTGGGGGTCAAGGGGTCGCTGGTTCGAATCCAGTCCACCCGACCAGAATTTGATGAGACCGGCGGTTTTCCGTCGGTCTTTTTCTTTAGCCTATCTATTTGTTTCATCTTGGCTTAATCGATGTGTACATTGCATTTATCCAAAAGCGTGACCCATACACTCAATGTTGTACGAATCCAGCTTGCCTGCCTAGGCAGATCGAGAGGCCTTGACTAACAATTCCGTCACGTTTCCGAAAGGGAAGACTGGTCCTGATAGGACGGTAAAGCGATGGGGTATCATCGACTAAGCTTGCGCCGTATCCCATGGCGCTTGTATCGGGGGAGTAAGATTTGAAGTTCAAAGATTGGCTCGAGTATAAGGTTAGCCGTGGGTTTGAAACTGATATAGAAGCTCCGGTGGGCAGCTCGGATAACCCTTCAAACAAGATTCTTACCGTTGCTAACGGTGTAACTCTATCGCGCATGATCCTTACAATTGTATTTCTCATCATGTTCAGCCTGAGAATCAACCGCGCCGCTTCTATCGTCATCTACATCATTGCGGCTTGCACCGATTGGATGGACGGACAAATTGCCCGCCGCACGCAGACCGTAAGCTGGTTTGGCAAGCTCCTTGATCCAGTTTGCGACAGATTGCTGCTCTTTACCGGGGTACTCGGCCTTGTCATTACCGGCGAGCTTCCCGCTTGGGTAGCCGTTCTCATTATCGGTAGGGATATTTACCTTGCCATAGGGTCTCGCATCGTCGCCAGGTTTCACGAGCGTCCGATTGACGTTGTGTACGTAGGAAAAATCGCGACCGCGCTCCTTATGACGGGGTTCTCATTCCTTCTCCTCGGAGTCCCCGTCATCGACGGGCTCAACCTCGTGTCAGCTTCCTGGCTTCCCGGCCTAAATGACGTTGGCGGCTCAATTGGCCTCCTCTTCGTATATGGTGGATGCATCTTCTCCTTGCTTACGGCGTATGTCTATACGGCAGAAGGCGTAGCAATCGTCCGCGAATCGAAGAGGCGTAAAAAGTGTGGTCTTTAACGGTTAGGCGCTCTAGAAAGCTCGCCATGTATGGCGCGGTTCTCGTTGCGGCGCTGACGCTTTGCTGTGCTCCGACCAAAGCTATGGCAGTTGAGTCCGAGCCCAATTTAACCGAGGCCCAGTCAGCTATGGTGATTGACGCTCAGGGTAACGTCCTTTACGAGAAGAACCCTGACGAGGAAATCAATATGGCTAGCGTCACGAAAGTGATGACAGCCGTCGTCGCTCTCGAAAGCGGCGTTTCCCTCGATACCGTATGCACCCTATCCGCCCCAGCGCTCGACGAAAACGCAATGGTCGCCGGATATCAGTCTGGAGACACCTCGACGCTCCGAGACCTTCTCCGGGCCGCGCTCGTGTACTCAGCAAATGATGGCGCGTATGAGGCTGCCGTCGCCGTTGCGGGCTCAGAACAAGCCTTCGTCCAGATGATGAATGACAAGGCGGCTGAGCTGGGGATGAACAACACCCACTTTGAGAACTCCCACGGCCTCGATGCGGAAGGTCACCACTCGACCGTCCACGACCTCACCATCCTTGCGCGCTACGCCATGACAAAGCACCCCTTTATCGCGGATACGGTACGTCAGACTGAGGTTACGGTGCCAATCGGCGGATACAACGTTACGCTTCCGACGGTGGATGACATGCTCTCTACCTATCCCGGCCTTCTCGGCATAAAGACGGGCACCGGAAACCACGTCACCGCATTCCTTGGCTGCGCCAGAAGAAATGGGGTGACGCTTTACACGAGCGTTCTTGGCTGCCAGACGAAGGAAGGTCGCTTCGCTGATACCGCCTCTCTTCTTGACTGGGCATTTGCCACGTATGACGCGCATTCTTACGCCACCCCACGACTTCGAGAGGGGAGTCGCACGTTTGCCTATAACTTCGCCTTCTCTTGCGTCGTTTCTCCTGATTCGTATGCCACTGGGCTC
>ENA-OUQP01001028-OUQP01001028.1-human-gut-metagenome-genome-assembly--contig:-NODE-1028-length-21253-cov-6.356873_pt1 | contig 21253 bp, 19 predicted proteins | sample MGYA00237951_ERZ548836 | MGnify/ENA primary metagenome ERZ548836 (study PRJEB26490, sample SAMN05194702) | human gut metagenome | biome: terrestrial biome; feature: human-associated habitat; material...
TTTTAGAGTGTCGTATGATTAACAGATTTTAGTACTTTTATCACCACACAAAGTATCCAAATAGATAGGTCTTGCTTTAAAAGCATCTTTAACCTTAAAACCTTTGGAAGTAAACATCAAGCCAGACTGCAATGACCAGTTTTCACTGAATCCATAGTCCATACCTACACCCAAAGTAAAACCTGTCAATGCTTTCGTATCTCCATCACCTGTAAGGTTGCTGAAATTAACACCCAGACGTGCATCCCATTTTACCTGAGAAAAACCAGCCAATGCAAACATTCCCAATACAGCGGTCATTAAAAACTTTTTCATAATTCTCTTTTTTTAGTTTTAGTTCCGTTCCCTTGAACCGTTCTGTTTTATTCCGGAAGCAGAGGAACCGCTTTCTCTTATAATATATAAGGAGAAAAGCCTGCTTTCGTTTGTGATTGTTTACAAATGTATAAAACTATCTCAAATTATCAAAACTTTACAAAACATGAAAAAGCGTAAAAGAGTGATATTTTAGGTTATCATGCCTAAAAACGGGATTATCCGTCTGTTTTTGGGTACCAAAAAACGCCCTTGCGTTTGCATCAAAACACAAGTACGTTTGAACTTAAACGCACTTACGTTTTAAGTAAAACGCCTTTGCGTTTCAAATCAAACGTAAAGGCGTTTTTAAAAAGCGTTCAAAGCTCCTTCAAAATGTCATAAAAACAAGATTAGAATCCCATATTCTTGCATTTTCCGCTGACTTTCTGAATATCCAGGCGGATAATCTCCGTGCGGTGGAAAGACTTGTTGGCATACTCGATGCCCTGCATCTTATGCTCTGGGCAATATTTGGAAATCAACAGCGAGAGGGCAGACATCCGCTCTGCTTCGTGCAAACTGTGATGTGCCGTACATTGCAGCACAATGCTTTCATACCCCGTAGTAAACTTGTCGGGAATGACCTTACTGCGACCGGTGACACAGAAAGACACGTTAGGGCAGGCGTCAATGCAACGCAATTTACGCCCCACCGGTGCACAATGAATGTAAATGGAGTTGCCACGGTCCCACACATAGTTGATTGGAATACCGTATGCACCGTCTCCCTCTTCAGTCCGCATGGACAGGATACCGAATTCGCCTTCCTTTAATATCTCAAATGCACGTGCTTCATCGAGCAGGCGGTCCTGTCGGCGTACGTCTTGGTTCGTATATTCCATAATAACAATTCTTTATTGGTTGGCCAGTTCATAGATTTCACGGGTAGCCTGTGCATTCAGACGGACATAATTCCCTACGTATTCACCCTTGTTTTCATGCAGTTTCTTTACCAATAAATCGATATCAGGATGTTCGATGCCCAGTTCCTTGAAGGTGACAGGCATACCGATGGCATGGAAGAAGGATTTCAGACGGGTTACACCTTCCAGCGCCATGGCTTTCTTGTCGTCCGATTCGGGCACGTCCCACACCCGATGAGCATACTGTGCCACCTTGCCCACGTTATGGCTGGCCATGTAGGTTAACCAGGCAGGGAAAATAACGGCCAATCCGGCTCCGTGCGTCACATCGTACACGGCACTTACTTCGTGTTCCATAAAGTGAGAAGCCCAGTCCTCCACGGCTCCCACGCCGCACGTACCGTTGTGTGCGATGGTACCGGCCCACATCAGGTTGGCACGAGCTCCGTAGTTTTCCGGCTCCTTCATCACCCGAAGGGCTTCCGTGATAATGGCCTTGAGTGTTCCCTCACACATACGGTCGGGCACTTCCTGATCTTCTGTATTGGTGAAATAACGTTCCATAATGTGTGCCATCATGTCGGTCACCCCGCAAGCTGTCTGCCAGGCTGGGAGGGTATAGGTCAGTTCCGGATTCATAACAGCAAACGTAGGACGCAACAATCCATGCGTGCGGACACTCAGTTTCTTCAGTCCGTCCAGTTTCGTGATGACTGTATTACCGGAACCTTCACTTCCTGCGGCAGGAATAGTCAGGACGACACCCAGTGGAATGGCTTTTTCAGGTACTACCTTATTTATATAGAAATCCCAGAAATCACCTTCGTAAGGGATACCCAGTGCAATGGCTTTAGCTGTATCAATGACCGAACCACCTCCCACCGGAAGCAGAAAGTCGATTCCTTCACGACATCCCAGCTCGATACCTTCGTACACCTTCGGGTCAGTAGGATTAGGCTGGATACCTCCCAGTTCCACATGAGCAATACCTGCTTCATCGAGGTATTTTTTTACTTTATCGAGTAGTCCGCTGCGCACTACGGAACCTCCTCCATATACAATCATCACTTTCGTACCTTTATATTTCTTCACCAGCTCAGCAGTCTGGCTCTCTGTTCCTTTTCCGAATACGAATTCGGTAGGACTGTAAAAAGCGAAGTTATTCATATCTATTATAAATTATAGGGTTTACATGTAGTACGACAAAGTTACGGAATTTCTTTGTATCTTTGCACATCAATAAAAAAATTGAACCTATGAAATCAGATATTGAAATAGCTCGCAGTATCGAGCTGACAAAAATCAAGCAGATTGCCCGCGAGTATGGTATTCCCGTAGAAGAAATCTCTAACTACGGACGCTACATTGCTAAAGTTCCCGAAACATTGATCGATGAAGAAAAGGTGAAAAAGAGTAACCTGATTCTGGTAACGGCCATCACACCGACCAAAGCCGGTATCGGAAAGACTACCGTATCTATCGGTCTGGCGCTGGGACTGAACAAAATCGGAAAGAAAGCCTTCTGTGCCTTGCGCGAACCATCACTTGGTCCTTGCTTCGGTATGAAGGGTGGAGCTGCCGGAGGTGGCTATGCACAGGTGCTTCCGATGGACAAAATCAACCTGCACTTTACAGGTGACTTCCACGCCATCACTTCGGCCCACAACATGATTACGGCCTTGCTCGATAACTATATGTACCAGAACAAGGACAATGGCTTTGCCATGAAAGAAGTACTTTGGAACCGTGTACTCGACGTGAACGACCGTGGCTTACGTTACATCGTTACCGGACTGGGAGGAAAGACCAACGGTATCACCCGTGAATCGGGATTCGACATCACACCGGCATCGGAAATCATGGCTATCCTCTGTTTGGCAAGAGATGAAGACGATTTGCGTCGCCGCATCGAAAACATTCTGTTAGGATTCACCATCGACAACAAGCCTTTCACAGTGAAAGACTTAGGAGTAGCTGGAGCGATTACGGTATTGCTGAAAGATGCCTTGTCGCCTAACCTGGTACAGACTACGGAACATACACCGGCCTTCGTACACGGTGGTCCGTTTGCCAACATCGCACACGGATGTAACTCGGTACTGGCTACCAAACTGGCGATGACTTTCGGTGACTATGTCGTAACAGAAGCCGGATTCGGTGCCGACTTGGGTGCAGAGAAGTTCTACAACATCAAATGCCGCAAAGCCGGACTTCAGCCGAAACTGACCATCATCGTGGCTACAGCCCAGGGATTGAAGATGCACGGTGGGGTAGATGTAGATAAAATCAAGGAACCGAACATGGACGGTTTGAAGGAAGGTGTAAAGAACCTCGACAAGCACATCGAAAACCTCCAGTCATTTGGACAGACCGTGGTAGTCGCTTTCAACCGTTATGCTAACGATACCGATGAGGAACTTGACTTCGTACGTCAGCACTGTGAAGAAATGGGCGTAGGCTTTGCCATCAACAACGCGTTTATGGAAGGCGGAGACGGTGCCATCGAACTGGCTAACTTAGTAGTAAACACCATCGAAAACAATCCGTCACAGCCGTTGACCTTCACTTACGACGAAACTGACTCAGTGGAAGAGAAAGTCACCAAGATTGCCTGCGAATTGTATGGTGCCAAACAAGTTTTGTTCGGTCCTGCTGCCCGCAAGAAGATTCAGATGATAAAAGATCTGGGATACACCAACTTCCCTGTCTGCATTGCCAAGACACAGTATTCATTCTCTACCGACCCGAAACTCTATGGGGTGGCTTCCGGCTTCAATTTTGCCGTGCGCGATATCGTAATCAATGCGGGTGCAGAAATGCTGGTAGTAGTGGCTGGAGAAATGATGCGTATGCCGGGATTGCCGAAAGAACCGCAGGCATTGCACATTGACATTGTGAACGGAGAAATAGAAGGATTGTCATAAGCAGATGAAGCCACAGTTTCTTGTCGGAGCCATGATGCCCGGAAGCGGGCAGACCCTCGTTGCCTTGGGACTGATGCGTGCGTTGCGTCAACGTAACCTGCGTGTGCAGTCTTTCAAATGCGGACCCGAACTGGCAGACCTTCGCTATCATGCGCTGGCTGCCGACCGTGAACCGGTAAGTCTGGACACCTGGATGGGTTCACGCAGTCACCTGCAAACCGTCTACAACCGTTATGGAGAGAAGGCCGACGTGTGCGTGGTAGAAGGACGGGCAGGTTTGTTCGACGGATTCCGGAAAACGCAGGGAAGTAGCGCCGAAATGGCCCGACTGATGAAAATTCCTGTGGTAATGGTGGTGAGTGCACGCAATGTGGGCTATTCCACCGCTGCCATGCTGTATGGCTTCAAACACTTCAATACAGAACTGAAAATAGCCGGAGTGATTTTCAATCAGGTCACTTCGGCTGCGCAATATGGTTTCCTGCGCGAAACCTGTGCCGAGGCCGGGGTGGAATGCTTAGGCTATCTCCCTTATCTGGAGGAAGCAGGCCTTCCACCTCGTCATCAGGCACTGACACTTCCTGCAAGGAAGAGTCTTGACCAACTTCTCAATCAAGTGGCGGAACAACTGGCACAGCATGTAGACATTGACAAATTGCTGAACCTTTCCACCCGTATTTTCCCTTGTACCTATTCACTTCCTTACATTTCCGAGACAGAAACGGATATATGGACCGACAAGCGTAAACAGCGAATTGCCTTGGCTTCTGACCCAGCTTTTCCTTTTGCATATTGCCAGAGCATAAACAAGACGAAAGGAGACATCACACGTTTCAGTCCGGTATATGGCAGTGAACTTCCCGAGGCGGACATCGTGTATCTGCCTGGAGGATATCCGGAACTGTTTGCCCGTCAGCTGCATCGTCGGAAACGCCTGATGGAGCAGTTGCGCGAATACGTAGAAAAAGGAGGAAAACTGCTGGCAGAAGGAGGGGGAATGGCCTTGCTGGGACAGACGCTGACCGCACGTCCCGGAGGTACAGCTTACGAAATGGCGGGAATTCTGCCTTATTCGGTCATTGTGAAAGATAACCGTCCGTGCAGCGGATACCGTCAGACACACTACCGTGATTTATGTCTGAAAGGATATGAGTACCGTTATTTTGACATTGTTCCTACGGAAGAAACTACTTCACTGCAAACACCAGTCTGTAATTTAAAAGGTGGAGAAGTATCGGGTTCGTTTTTCTTTCGCTATAAAAACTGTTTTGCCACCACTGTACATCACTATTGGGGAGAAACCGGACTGTACGAGCTCTGGGAATAGCTGGAGAAAGGAATTTTTCTATTTCCCTCACGAAAAAAATCGGAGAAAACGGACTATTCTAAAAAATAAATTCTATATTTGCATCACCAAAGTCGCGGCAGTAGCTCAGTTGGTAGAGCATCAGCTTCCCAAGCTGAGGGTCACGGGTTCGAGTCCCGCTTGCCGCTCATCAGTGTTTAAAGGCTAATATTCTGATAATTAAGGGTATTAGCCTTTACTTTTCTAAGAAACTTTCTCCGATTTATAGATTAAAAAAAGGATATAAACCTCACTTTTGAGGTTTTGCACTTATCTTTTACTTATCCTAAAATTTTTAATCTACATGGATATATTAAAAAAACCGGTAAAGATGAATCATATATTATCCGATTTTCTATCAGACACATGCAACAGTCTGGAAAACCTGCGCAGAAATAATGTCTATAAAGAATTCTATTATCATATCAAGTGTGAGAATCTGGAAGACTTTCTGAGTAAAGACATCACCCAATCCGTCCAATATCAAAATTTACTTCAGGATTTGATGCAAATAAAGGGACCTGTACTATATTGGTATGAAATTACATCTTCCCACTCTAACAATGACATAATCAAGACCTTAAAAGAGTATAAGCAGAAAAAACAAAGAGCCACTCCCGTCATCTACAAAAACTATGACAGACGCACAAAGATCTTATACGTAGGAAAATGCAAAGAAAATTTCTGGGGACGAGTAATCCAGCACTTAGGATACTATAAAACACCTACTACACAGGGGCTCCAGCTCTTTCACTGGGCAAAGGAGCTACGACTGGAAGTCAGATTAAATGCCCTGGAATTTGCGTCTGACATGAAAGACATTATGCCTGTGATAGAATTATTCTTTGCCAAACAATTGCATCCGTTAGTCGGCAGACATACTTGAGATTGCTAGTCGCGGATAATCTTTAAAGTGAGTTATTTTCTTTCACTCAGAGATATAAAATCATAAGAAAAGCAGGAAGAAACCCCACTCATGGATTTTCTCCCTGCTTTTCTTTATGTAAATGCTATATTCTTTTAAGAATTCATACTCATCAGGAACTCTTCGTTGTCTTTTGTCTTCTCCAGACGGTCTTTCACGAAATCCATTGCTTCGATAGGATTCATGTCCGACAAGTATTTGCGGAGGATCCACATACGGTCGAGCGTAGTCTTGTCAAGCAACAAGTCGTCGCGACGAGTACTTGAAGCCACAATGTTGACAGCCGGGAAGATACGCTTGTTGCTCAGGTTGCGATCCAGCTGCAACTCCATGTTACCTGTTCCCTTGAACTCTTCGAAGATAACTTCGTCCATCTTAGAACCCGTATCAATCAATGCAGTAGCCACGATTGTCAGTGAGCCGCCACCTTCAATATTACGTGCCGCACCAAAGAAACGTTTGGGTTTGTGCAACGCATTGGCATCCACACCACCGGAAAGTACCTTACCAGATGCCGGAGAAACCGTATTGTAGGCACGAGCCAGACGAGTGATAGAGTCCAGGAAAATTACGACATCGTGTCCGCATTCTACCATGCGTTTGGCTTTTTCCAGCACAATGCCGGCTATCTTCACGTGACGCTCTGCCGGTTCGTCGAAAGTAGAAGCGATGACTTCAGCTTTTACGCTGCGAGCCATGTCGGTTACTTCTTCCGGACGTTCATCGATGAGCAGCATAATCATATACACTTCTGGATGATTGGCTGCAATGGCATTGGCAATATCCTTCATCAAGATAGTCTTACCAGTCTTAGGCTGCGCCACAATCAGTGCACGCTGTCCTTTTCCGATAGGAGCAAACAAATCAACAACACGAGCCGACAGGTTATCGTTATATCCTTTGCACAATTTGAATTTCTCATCGGGGAAGAGTGGAGTAAGGTGATCGAACGGAATGCGGTCGCGCACCAAAGCTGGGTCGAGTCCGTTAATTTTAGAAACCTTTACCAGCGGGAAATATTTTTCGCCTTCTTTAGGCGGACGGATAGTACCTTCTACCACGTCACCGGTTTTCAAGCCGAGCAGCTTAATCTGCGACTGTGACACATAAATGTCATCGGGTGAAGAAAGATAGTTGTAATCTGAAGAGCGGAGGAAGCCATATCCGTCGGGCATGATTTCCAGTACGCCGGTACCTTGAAGAATATCATCAAAATCGTAGACTTTTTCTACCGGTTTGGGAGCTGGTGCCGGAGTATTATTGGCTGGAGTTTCGGTAGAAGGAGAAGAGGGTTGCTCTGACGCGTTCTGGTTGGCAGCAGGCTGCGGGTTGTTGTCCTTTCCCTGATTATTGTTGTTATTATTATTATTGTTATTAGGACGGTTATTGCGATTATTCTGACGAGCCTGACGTTGCTGATTTTTCTGTTTCGGTTCTTTAGCCGGCATTACAGGCGTCTCCATTTTGGTAGCCTCAAATTTACCCAGCAATTCAGAAGGTATTTCAAATTTCTCTGACGGAAGATCTTCGATAGGAATGAAATCGTTATTATTCAAGTCGAGCGGTGGAAGTTCCATGTCGTCATCATCGATGGGAAGCGGAGCCGGTTTAGCAGCAACCTCAGCGGGTTTATTTTCAGCGGCTTCCTGTGCTTCTTTTGCCAGAGTAGATTTATTTTTCGAACCCGGCTTACGTCCACGCTTGGCTTTAGGCTTTTCTTCAGTGGCAGGAGCAGCAGCAACTTCCGGCTGAGCTGTTTTTTCTGCAACCGGTGCAACAGTTTCCGTTTGCTCCGGCAATGCAGGAATTTCCTTGAACAAAGGAGTCGGTGCAGGAAGGGCAGGAGTATTGGCCTCCAGCTTCTGTGCCTTGTCTTTGGTTGCCGTGTATACTTTGTCCCCTTCTTTCTTTATACTGATACGCGAGCGTTTACGTGGCTGTCCTTCTTTGCGTTCTTCGTTGTTTTGCTGTGCGGCCACTTTTTTTGTCGCACCGACAATTGCCTGCTCATCCAGGATACGATACACCAGCTCTTCTTTTTTCAGTGAATCGACCTTTTTCAGACCCAACTCTTTGGCAATCTGCTGCAATTCAGACAAATTTTTGTCGTTTAATTGAATGATATTGTACATAAATAGGTTAAATGAATTATTAATATTGGGTGTGTGAAGCATGACAAACCGTTCAGAGGTCTCTTTCCTCTTTCACACATTTGAATTATCAATGATTTTTGATTGTTTTTTATTGAATTCGGATTGGATACGAAGACGTTTCCAAATACCTTTTTGCATTATTGCGAGTACAAAAGTAAGTGTTTTTTGTTATAAACACGAATAAATGCGGACTTTTTTTACAGTTTCTGTCCACGGATTAAAAGAATTGTGCTAATTTAGCGTTGAAAATACAATTTAATTGACACATTAACGCTTATGAAAAAAGTAATTTTTACAGAAAAGGCTCCTGCTGCCATCGGTCCTTACAGCCAGGCAGTAGAAGTAAACGGCATGGTATTCTTGTCAGGCCAGATTCCGGTAAATCCGGCTACAGGCGAAGTGGTAGAAGGTGGAATCACTGAACAGACTACTCAGGTATTCGAAAATATCAAGAATGTACTTGCTGAAGCCGGACTGACAACTGCCAACGTGGTAAAAACCACTGTGTTCCTGGCAGATATGGCGCTGTTCGGTGAAATGAATGCCGTATATGCCAAGTATTTCGAAGGCGATTATCCTGCCCGTTCTGCGGTAGCAGTAAAAGCTTTGCCGAAAGGAGTGCTGGTAGAAATTGAAAGTATTGCGGTAAGATAACCGTAAAGGAAGCAGGCCGTAAGGGAAATGCCTTTGTGGTCTGCTCCCAATTTGTTTAACAGGAAATTTTGTGACAATGCAACTGAACATGCGTACAATTTGGGGAGAGAATAAATGGAAGCTGGCCACTTTCATACTGGCCATTCTGACAGTAACGGCTTCAGTTTTATATATTTACAGATACGAACCTTTCTCGTCCGGACTGGAAATTACCGACGAATTAGGAGGAAATATCTTTCCTGTCACCATCCTGTCTACGGCTACGACCGATGCCCAACTGATTGTACCGGCTGACAGTACCTATCTGGGAAATCCCAAATCGTGTATCGGCATTAAGATACGCAGTCCGCATGCCAACAGCAAACTTCACATAGAATTAGCAGAAACTCCTTTCTTTGCTCATTCGGTTTCTGAATTCATTCTGCCGGAATCAGGAAAGGAATACCTGGTTTTCCCGGATGTGATATGGAATTATCAGGCCCTGCTGGAAAATACTCAGGCCATGCCTGTTACCGTGTCCATACAGGCAAAGGTGAATAACAACCGGACATATTCGGCAGTGCACACGTATTCCGTACGCAGCATCAACGAATGCCTGTTAGGCTACATCGACAGCAAAATGAAATTTCACGACACAGGCGATTTCTTTGCGGCCTACGTCAACGAAGACAATCCCAACATCAGCCAGGTGCTGCGCGAGGCACTGGATTCACGCATTGTCAACCGTTTCTGGGGATACCAGAGCAAGGACCCGAAAGTCGTAGACAAGCAGGTGTATGCCTTGTGGTATGTCTTGCAGAAAAGAGGGTTCAAATACAGCTCCATCAGCAACAGCAGCCTGTCGTCCAACGTGGTCTTTACCCAGCGTGTACGTACCTTCGACGATGCCCTGCAGTCAGCACAGATTAACTGTGTGGATGGAAGCGTACTGTTTGCTTCGTTGCTGAAAGCCATCAACATCAATCCGATTCTGGTACGCGTGCCGGGCCACATGTTTGTGGGTTATTACACCGACCGTTTGCACCAGGAGATTCATTTCCTGGAAACGTCCATGATTGGCGACGTAAACCTGGATGACTTCTTCCCGGAAGAGAAACTCGACTCCACAATGGCGGGAAAATCACAGGAAAGCGTGTCAAAATTCATGTTCGAGAAATCCAAGGAATATGCCACCCGCATTTATAATGAACACAAAGACCTGATTCATTCAGGCAAGGTGAACTACATGTTCCTGGAGATAGACAAGGCTACCCGCGCGTATGTGCAGCCCATCGCGGCCAAATAAGACCTCAATCTCATGAAACTGATTTATCTTTATCATAGCGGCTTCGCCCTGCTGGGGGAAGGTTACACACTTATTTTCGACTATTTCGAAGACTCCGTGTCGGCCGACAAAGGCATCGTGCACGAACAGCTTCTTTCACGTGAAGGACAGTTGTATGTGTTTTCCAGCCATGCACATGCCGACCACTTTAACCGGCAGATACTCTCCTGGAAAGCGCTTCGGCCTGACATCGTCTATTTGCTTTCAACCGACATTCCTCTTTCTGCCCGAGACAAAGAAAACGGGAACTTCCATACACTGGCGAAAGGAGACACCTATCGTGACGAACATCTCACCGTGCGGGCTTTTGGCTCGACGGACGTAGGCATCTCTTTTTTAGTCCAAACTCCGGAAGGAGCTACCGTATTCCATGCCGGCGACCTGAACAACTGGCACTGGATGGATGAAAGTCCGGAGGAAGAATGGAAACGTGACGAAGCTTTTTTCCTTTGCGAACTGGAAGACATTGCCGTCTGCAAGGCGAAAATGGATGTCGTACTGTTTCCGGTCGACCCTCGTTTAGGAAAGGAATACATGCGAGGGCCTTTACAATTTGTGAAACGGATAAAAACGACTATATTTGTGCCGATGCACTTTGACGAAGCTTTTGAGAAGGCTTCGGCTTTTGCACCTTTGGCCGCATCGGAAGGAACTCAAGTTCTTACTCCTGTCCGTCGCGGCGAGACATTGAACTTAGACCACTATATCAACTTAAAATAAAAAAACAATGGAAATAAAAGGAAGATTTGACCACTTCAATATCAACGTAACTAATCTTGAAAAAAGTATCCAATTCTACGAAAAGGCGCTCGGACTGCATGAGTCTCACCGCAAGGAAGCGGCCGACGGCTCTTTCATCCTGGTGTACCTTACCGACGGATGCACGGGTTTCTCACTGGAACTGACCTGGCTGCGCGACCATACGGAAGCCTACGAACTGGGAGAAAACGAAAGCCATCTTTGTCTCCGCGTGGCAGGCGACTACGATGAAGTACGCAAGTTCCACAAGGAAATGGGCTGTGTATGCTTCGAGAATGAACAGATGGGACTGTATTTCATCAATGACCCGGACGATTATTGGATTGAGATTCTTCCGCTGAAATAAACCTTTATCTCTAATACTAAAAACAAAAAACGTTATGAAAAAGTACATTTCTCCGGGTTCCTGGTTTTCACTGGAATATCCCGACAACTGGTGCGAGTTTGAAGATTCGGAAGACTGCTTTCTGTTTTACAACCCTGACAAATGGACCGGAAACTTCCGTATTTCTGCCTATCGGGGTAATTCGTCAGCCTATGCCAACGAATGTCTGGAAGACGAGCTGCATCAGGTACGCGGGGCCAAGAAGGTGAAAGTCGGTTTATGGGACTGCGCCTATTCTTCCGAAAGCTTTCAGGAGAATGGTGTGTGGTACACCACCCATATCTGGGTAACCGGTCGGGGAGAGATTTCCGTAGAGTGCTCGTTCACCGTGGCCAAGGGCGAGAGCCCCAAGGCTGGCGAGGCTATCGTAGTTTCCCTGAAGGTGCGCAATGTATCCGACAAGCCGGTGAAAGAAGTGATTCCGGTCCGTATTCTGGAAATTAATCAGATAAACGAGAATTATGACTGGGCCGTTTCCACAGTGAAAAAACAACTGACCAAGGACTTTACCGGAACGGCGGCCGACTTGGAAAACTTGCAGAAAGTAATCGATAGCGGACGTTTCAACCCCAAACAGCGTCAGGCGTGGGAAAGCTTCGGTACGGCATTCGGCGTGATACTGGTCAACGAGATGGACGGCATGGAATGGGTAACGGTCATCGACGGACAGAAAGAATCTCCGGCACTGCGTTTTCGCGATTCAAAAGTAATGGTCAACCCAATTTCCCTGATATGGGACAAGGCGAAGAGCGGACAGCCGTGCGACCTGAAAGCGGAATTCGAACGGATAAAGAACGAAGTGGAAGCGGTGATGGACTAATCCTGTCCGCATCCTATTTTTAGAAGCTACGAATTAGATTATGACTCCATATTTACAAGTAGAAAACCTGACCAAGTCGTTCGGCGACTTGGTCCTTTTTAACGGCATATCTTTCGGTATTGCAGAAGGACAGCGCATCGGACTGATAGCCAAGAACGGTTCGGGAAAAACCACCTTGCTGAATATCCTGGCCGGTAAGGAAGGTTACGACGAAGGAAAAATCACCTTCCGCCGCGATTTACGCGTGGGTTATCTGGAACAAAGCCCGAAATATCCCGAAGAACTGACGGTGCTGGAGGCCTGCTTTTATCACGGAAACTCTACCGTAGAGCTGATTAAGGAATATGAACGGTGCATGGAAACACCCGGCAACCCCGGCATGGACGAACTGCTGGTGCGAATGGAACACGAAAAGGCGTGGGATTATGAACGGCGTGCCAAGCAGATTCTTTCGCAACTGAAAATCCGCGATTTCTCCCAGAAAATCGGACATCTGTCCGGCGGACAGTTGAAGCGCGTAGCACTGGCCAACATCCTGATTACCGAACCGGATTTGCTGATTCTGGACGAGCCGACCAACCACCTCGACCTGGACATGACGGAATGGCTGGAAGAGTACCTGAACCGTGGCAGCCTGAGCTTGCTCATGGTGACGCACGACCGCTATTTTCTGGACCGTGTGTGCTCGGAAATCATTGAAATAGACAACCGCCAGTTGTACTCCTACAAAGGAAATTACAGCTACTACTTGGAGAAACGGCAGGAACGCATCGAAGCGACCAATGCGGAGATTGCCCGTGCCAACAACCTGTATCGCACGGAACTGGAATGGATGCGCCGTATGCCACAGGCACGCGGACACAAGGCCCGTTACCGCGAAGAAGCCTTCTATGAACTGGAGAAGGTGGCCAAGCAGCGCACGTACGATGCGAACGTGAAACTGGATGTCAAGGCTTCGTACATCGGTTCCAAGATTTTCGAGGCCGACCACTTGTGCAAGCGTTTCGGCGACCTGAAGATTCTGGATGATTTCTCCTACATCTTTGCCCGCTACGAGAAAATGGGTATCGTGGGCAACAACGGTACGGGTAAATCCACCTTCATCAAAATTCTGATGGGACTGGAGAAACCCGACAGCGGTACGCTGGACATCGGTGAGACAGTACGCTTCGGCTACTACTCGCAAGAGGGGCTTCAGTTTAACGAGCAGATGAAGGTGATTGACGTGATTACGGACATCGCCGAGGTAATTGAGCTGGGCAACGGCAAACGACTGACGGCTTCACAATTTCTGCAGCATTTCCTCTTTACGCCCGAAACACAACACAGCTATGTGTACAAGTTGAGCGGGGGAGAACGCCGCCGGTTGTACCTCTGTACGGTACTGATGCGGAACCCAAACTTCCTGGTGCTAGACGAGCCGACCAACGACCTGGACATCGTGACTCTGCAAGTGCTGGAAGAATACCTGCAGAACTTCAAGGGATGCGTCATCGTGGTGAGCCACGACCGCTACTTCATGGACAAAGTGGTAGACCATCTGCTGGTATTCAAAGGACAGGGCGACATCCGCGATTTCCCTGGCAACTACTCCGACTACCGTGACTGGAAGTTGGCCAAGGCTGAACATGAAAAGGAAGCAGCCAAGCCCAAGGAAGAAAAAACGCAGCGTGTCCGCCTGAACGACAAGCGCCGCATGACCTTCAAGGAACGGAAGGAATTCGAACAGCTGGAAAAAGAGATTGCCGCACTGGAAGAAGAAAAGAAACAGATAGAAGAAGCCTTGTGCAGCGGTACACTCAGCGTGGACGAACTGACCGAGAAATCCAAGCGTCTGCCTCTGCTCAATGACGAGCTGGACGAGAAGACCATGCGCTGGCTGGAACTGAGTGAAATTGAGGGATAAAAAAGACGCCTTTGCATTTGAAAGAAAACACAAAGGCGTTTATACCTAAACACAAGTGCGTTTCAATCGAAACGCTTTGACGTTTTAAATAAAACGCAAGTACGTTTGCTTACGAACGTACTTGCGTTTTTTTATGGGTTAAGAAGGATAATCAACAATTGTTTATTAAAGAGTTACACCATTCTTAAAAATCGCGATTTCGCGGTAGTTTTTCTTTTCGTTGTTCACGGGTTCTCCGCTGGCCACCTGAATCACATAATCGATGAAACGACGGCAAGTGGTTTCCATCGGCTCATTTTCTACGATGACACCGGCATTGAAGTCAATCCAGCCGGGCTTATGCGCCGCCAGGTTGGAGTTGGTAGAAATCTTCATAGTAGGCACGAAGGTACCGAACGGCGTACCGCGTCCTGTAGTGAACAGCACGATGTGGCAGCCGGAAGAGGCGAGGGCAGTAGCTGCTACCAGATCATTGCCAGGAGCCGACAGCAGGTTCAATCCCTTCGTCTGCAAGCGTTCCCCGTAGGCCATCACGCCCGATACGTAACTCTTTCCGCATTTCTGTGTGCAACCCAGTGCTTTTTCTTCCAGTGTAGAGATACCTCCGGCCTTGTTACCCGGCGAAGGATTCTCGCCCACGGGCTCTCCATGTGAAAGGAAGTATTCCTTGAAATCATTAATCAGACTCACCGTCTGGTTGAACAATTCTGTAGTACGGCAACGGTTCATCAGGATGGTTTCTGCCCCGAACATTTCAGGCACCTCCGTCAGCACTGAAGTACCTCCCTGCGCAATCAGGTAGTCGGAGAACATACCCAGCAGCGGATTGGCCGTAATACCTGAAAAACCGTCGGAACCACCGCATTTCAGTCCCACACGCAACTCGGAGAGGGGCACATCCGTACGCTCATCCTGACAGCATTTGGCATACAGTTCACGCAAGATGCGCATACCTTCTTCATATTCATCGTCCACCTTCTGTGCCACCATGAAGCGGATACGGTCTTTATCATACGAACCGATAAATTCACGGAACACATCGGGCTGGTTGTTCTCGCATCCTAATCCCACTACCAGCACGGCTCCGGCATTGGGATGCAGCACCATGTCGCGCAGAATCTTCTTTGTATTCTCATGGTCTTCGCCCAACTGCGAGCAACCATAATTATGCGGAAAAGCCACGATGGCATCCACTCCTTTTCCTCCGTCCGTTTCGCGGCGAAGTCCCTCGGCCAGCTGGTTCACGATGCCGTTCACACAGCCCACAGTCGGGATAATCCAGATCTCGTTACGCACGCCTACGTCTCCGTTCCGACGGCGATAACCTTTGAACGTGCGGTGTTCCATAGGAATATCCGTATGCACCTCCACAGGCTGGTAAGTATAATCCAGCAGCCCTGCCAGATTAGTCTTGATTTCTTTCTCGCTCACCCATGTACCTTCGGGTACATCAACGGTAACATGACCGATGGGGTAGCCGTATTTAATAATATTCTCTCCAGCCTGGAAATTCTTCAGCGTCACCTTGTGGCCGGCAGGCACATCCGTGCGCAGGGTAATCACCCGTCCGTCTGCCTCAATGGTTTCTCCTGCATGAAGGGGAGAAATAGCCACCGCCACGTTATCGGCCGGGTTGATTCTCAAATAAGTTGTTTTCATATTAATAGCAATGTAATCAGGTTATTCGTTGACATGTGCATCGAAGTAGAAATCGATGTTTTCCGTCGTAATCAGGTTGATAGGCATGTAGTTGCAGTCCTTCACCTTCTTGCGCAGAATCAGGTGGTTGCACAGACATTCAATGCTGTTGTATCCCTGCACGGTAGGCTGCTGGGCTATGATGAAGTCAATCACTCCTTCCTTCAGGCAAGCCACGTTGCGACGCAGCAGGTCGTAACCCATAAGGTGGAAGTCCGTACGTCCGTGACGCTGCATATACTCGCCGATGATGTACGCCTTCGAGTTGAAGGTGATACCGCACTTCACGTTCGGATGCGCCGCAAAAAAATCGTCCAGCAACGAAGCATCTTCACCCGGCTGTTTGGCATAGAGGTTCAGTTCCCACATCTTCAGTTCAGGACAGTGCTCCTTCATGTATTCATAGAAGCCCTCTTCACGATGGAGCTGCTGGTTCGAACCCAGACGTCCTTCGTTTATCTGACGGAAGATAACAATTTCCGGTTCGCCACTAGCCAGCAGACGCAACATGCGGGCGGCAAAGTATCCGCTCCGCTGGGCATGCTGTCCGTAGAAAGCCAGCGGCTCCAGCCGGGCAATATTCGAATCAATAAATACATACGGAATGCCGGCTTCGCGCAGCAGGCTGACAAACCGTTCAGTTTCTTCTTCTACAGTAGGCGAAAGGATGACTCCGTCGGGCTGTGCTTCTAAAATGCGCATACCACTTTCTATAAAGGCACCTGACTCGTACTGGTCATAATAATAGTCGGACAGAGAAACATTGAAATCGGAAAAACGGGTGATGGCCTGTTGCATGCCACGTTCCACATCCTTCCAGTAATCACCTTCATTGTGCGAAGGGAGCAGATAGGCAAATCTGTATTTCTTGTTCGAAGCCAGCGCACTGGCATACATGTTGGGCTGATAGTTCAGCTTCTTCAATATTTCTTCCACTTTAATGCGGCTAGACTCAGACACACCGCTCCGGGAGTGAAGTACACGGTCTACTGTTCCCACCGATACTCCGGCCATCTGGGCGATGTCCTTGATTCGGATTCTATCTTGCTGTTTCTCCATGCGTTCTTACCTTATTATATTGTAAAATCTGTGCATTCAGTAAAAATTCATTTTTTTCGATACAAATATATAACTTATTTTGGTTTTTAAAAAATAAACCGTACCTTTGTGTGCGTACACAAAATGGATATTTCAAAAGTAACCGCTAAAAGAACCGTTTTTGTGATACAAGCTAAGAACTACATTATTAATCATATAAGTATAAAAATATCTAGCAATGGGAAAAATTGTTACTTTAGGCGAAATCATGTTGAGATTGTCTACACCGGGCAATACTCGTTTTGTTCAATCAGACAGCTTTGACGTAGTTTACGGTGGAGGTGAAGCAAACGTAGCTGTAAGCTGTGCCAACTATGGTCATGAAGCATACTTCGTAACCAAATTGCCGAAACACGAAATCGGACAGTCAGCTGTAAACGCATTGCGCAAATACGGTGTGAAGACTGACTACATCGCCCGTGGTGGTGACCGCGTAGGTATCTACTACCTGGAAACAGGTGCTTCTATGCGTCCTAGCAAGGTTATCTATGACCGCGCTCACTCTGCCATCGCTGAAGCTGATCCTTGCGACTTCGACTTTGATGCTATCATGGAAGGCGCTGACTGGTTCCACTGGTCTGGTATCACTCCGGCTATCTCTGACAAGGCTGCTGAACTGACTAAACTGGCTTGTGAAGCTGCAAAACGTCATGGAGTAACAGTTTCTGTTGACTTGAACTTCCGCAAGAAACTGTGGACAAAAGAAAAAGCACAGTCCATCATGCGTCCGCTGATGCAGTATGTAGACGTTTGTATCGGTAATGAAGAAGATGCGGAACTCTGTCTGGGATTCAAACCGGATGCAGATGTGGAAGGCGGTAAGACCGATGCAGAAGGCTACAAGGGAATCTTCACAGCCATGGCTAAGGAATTCGGATTCAAGTATGTGATTTCTACTTTGCGTGAATCTTTCTCTGCTACTCACAACGGCTGGAAGGCGATGATTTACAACGGTGAAGAATTCTATACTTCTAAGCGTTACGACATCGACCCGATTATTGACCGTGTAGGTGGTGGTGACTCATTCTCAGGTGGTATTATCCACGGCTTGCTGACCAAAGCTACTCAGGGCGAAGCATTGGAATTCGCAGTGGCAGCCTCAGCATTGAAGCACACTATCAACGGTGACTTCAACCTGGTATCTGTAGAAGAAGTAGAAGCACTGGCTGGTGGTGACGCTAGCGGTCGCGTACAGAGATAATCACTCAAACAAACAACATTTCATTTAAGGTTAGAAAAAATGGCTAAATTCGATAAAATTGCAGTGTTGAACAAGATTGGTTCAACAGGTATGGTTCCTGTATTCTATCACAAGGATGCAGAAGTAGCAAAAAAAGTGGTAAAGGCTTGCTATGACGGTGGTGTACGTGCATTCGAATTCACTAACCGTGGTGACTTTGCGCACGAAGTATTTGCTGAAGTAGTGAAATTCGCAGCAAAGGAATGTCCGGAAATGGCAATGGGTGTAGGTTCTATCGTAGATCCTGCTACTGCTTCTCTGTACATCCAGCTGGGCGCTAACTTCGTAGTAGGTCCGTTGTTCAACCCTGAAATCGCAAAAGTCTGCAACCGTCGTCTGGTGGCTTACACTCCGGGATGCGGTAGCGTATCTGAAGTAGGTTTCGCACAGGAACTGGGCTGCGACCTTTGCAAGATTTTCCCGGGCGACGTACTGGGTCCGAAACTGGTAAAAGGTTTGCTGGCTCCGATGCCATGGTCTAAGCTGATGGTAACCGGTGGAGTAGAACCGACTCAGGAGAACCTGACTTCATGGATTAAGGCAGGTGTATTCTGCGTAGGTATGGGTTCTAAGTTGTTCCCGAAAGACAAGGTAGCTGCTGAAGACTGGACTTACGTCACAGAAAAATGTAAGGAAGCATTGGCTTACATTGCAGAAGCTCGCAAATAATACAGAAATTCATTTTGTTTAAAGGTGTATAAGTGAGAAGCCTCGCTACGTCCGGAAGGGTGTAGCGGGGCTTTCTCATGCCCGTAAGTGAAGGAATATTCATGAAAAAATACAAAAACGAATACTTCCTGCATGGATATGTGCGCGAAAAATCCTATCTTTGCATGAAATTTTTCGCGAAATATGAAAATTAAGGAAATTGTGAATGCCCTTGAGATATTCGCGCCTCTGCCTTTACAGGACGGATTCGACAATGCCGGACTGCAAATCGGATTGACAGACGCGGAAGCTACAGGGGCTTTGTTGTGTCTGGACGTAACCGAAGCCGTGGTAGATGAAGCCATCGCACTGGGATATAACCTGATTGTATCTCACCATCCGCTCATCTTCAAAGGCTACAAGTCGATTACCGGACGCGACTACGTGGAACGCTGCATCCTGAAGGCTATCAAGAACGACATCGTGATTTTCTCGATGCACACCAACCTGGACAACGCACCGCAGGGCGTCAACTTCAAGATTGCCGAGGAAATCGGACTGAAGAACGTAAGAATCCTGGAACCGAAAGAAAACCAGCTGCTGAAACTGGTCACCTTCGTACCGCAGGCACAGGCCGACGAGGTACGTAATGCCTTGTTCGAAGCCGGATGCGGCTGCATCGGCAACTACGATTCCTGCAGCTATAACCTGGAAGGGAAGGGTACTTTCCGCGCACAGCCGGGCACACATCCTTTCTGCGGAGAAATCGGCCAGTTGCACGAAGAGCATGAGGTACGAATTGAAACCGTGCTGCCGGTATTCCTGAAAGGGAAGGTGCAGAAAGCTCTCGTCGAGGCACATCTTTACGAGGAACCAGCCTACGACTTCTATCCCTTGCAGAACGAATGGACACAGGCAGGAGCGGGCATCGTAGGTGAACTGGAAGAACCGGAAACCGAGACCGATTTCCTGCGCCGGGTCAAGAAGCTGTTCGAGGTGGGCTGCGTAAAACATTCGCGCATGACGGGACGCCTCATCCAGACCGTCGCCCTCTGTGGAGGAGCAGGAGCCTTCCTGCTGCCCAAGGCCGTAAGAGCCCATGCCGACGTGTTCCTGACAGGCGAAGTGAAATACCACGACTATTTCAGCTACGAGAACGATATTCTCATTGCAGAGATAGGGCACTACGAAAGCGAACAATATACAAAAGATTTATTATATTCAATCATACGGGAAAAGTTTCCGACACTCGACGCACAGCTGACGCGTGTCAATACCAATCCCATAAAATACTTGTAGAAAACTATGGCTAAAGAAGCAAAGAAAGATCCGAATGAATTGAGTGTGGAAGAAAAGCTGAAAGCACTCTACCAGTTGCAAACCATGTTGTCGGAGATTGACAAAATCAAGACACTGAGAGGAGAGCTTCCGCTGGAAGTGCAGGACTTGGAAGACGAAGTAACGGGTCTGAGCACACGTAGCGAGAAAATCAAGGCTGAAATCGAAGAACTGAAGTCAAACGTAGCCAGCAAGAAAATCGAAATCGAAACTGCCAAGGCTTCTATCGAAAAGTACAAGAGTCAGCAGGACAACGTACGTAACAACCGTGAATACGACGTACTGACTAAGGAAATCGAATTCCAGAGCCTGGAAGTGGAACTCTGCGAAAAGCGTATCCGTGAATATACAGCCGGCATCAAGTCGAAAGAAGAGGAAATCGTAAAGAGCGAACAGTTGCTCGAAGAAAGAAAGAAAGATCTGGAAGTAAAGAAGAACGAACTGGACGAAATCATCTCAGAAACCAAGCAGGAAGAAGAAAAACTGAGAGAAAAAGCCAAGAATCTGGAAGCTACCATCGAACCGCGTCTGCTTCAGGCTTTCAAGCGTATCCGCAAGAACTCACGCAACGGTCTGGGTATTACTTACGTGCAGCGTGATGCTTGTGGCGGTTGCTTCAACAAGATTCCGCCTCAGAAACAGCTCGACATCCGTATGCGCAAGAAAATCATCGTATGCGAATACTGTGGCCGTATCATGATTGACCCGGAACTGGCTGGTGTAGAAACAGAAAAGCATCTGGAAACAAAAATGAAATAAGCGTCAGACTTCCGTCTGACAGCAGAAGAGGCTGTCTCAAAATAGAGTTGAGATGGC
>ENA-OUQP01001033-OUQP01001033.1-human-gut-metagenome-genome-assembly--contig:-NODE-1033-length-21199-cov-5.814084_pt1 | contig 21199 bp, 16 predicted proteins | sample MGYA00237951_ERZ548836 | MGnify/ENA primary metagenome ERZ548836 (study PRJEB26490, sample SAMN05194702) | human gut metagenome | biome: terrestrial biome; feature: human-associated habitat; material...
CGCTGTGGTGCTAATGTTTGATTATTTTTGAGACATTATCAATTTCGGTTGACATCAATAAAAATCAAAAAGGAGGAACAAATGTTCCTCCCGCTAGTAGATTGTTAATTGATTTTTCTGATTATTATTTAAGTAATGATCTATATAATGCTTCAATATCTTCAACTGAAGTATCTCTTGGGTTACCAGGACGGCAAGCATCAGCATATGCATCCTTAGCTAACTGAGGAATATCTTCTTCCTTAACAACACCCTTAAGAGTCATTTCGATACCAACATCTTCACCTAACTTCTTAACAGCATCTACAGCAGCTTTACGGTATTCTTCCTGAGTCATACCATCTACACCTTCAACACCCATTGCTTTAGCGATGTCTTTATACTTTTCACCAGTATATTCAGCATTGTATTCCATAGTTGTTGGAAGTAAGATTGCACAAGCTTTACCATGAGGCATATCATAGTAAGCACTTAATGTATGAGCCATAGAATGGTCAACACCTAAACCTACGTTAGAGAATCCCATACCAGCAACATACTGACCTAAAGCCATACCTTCACGTCCTTCAGCAGTGTTTTCTACAGCACCTCTTAATGAACGAGCGATGATTTCGATAGCTTTAATATGGAACATATCTGAAAGTTCCCAAGCACCCTTAGTAATATAACCTTCAATAGCATGAGTTAAAGCATCCATACCTGTAGCAGCAGTTAATCCTTTTGGCATTGAAGACATCATTTCTGGATCAACAACAGCAACTACTGGAATATCATGAGTATCTACACAAACGAATTTACGTTTCTTTTCAACATCAGTGATTACATAGTTGATTGTAACTTCAGCAGCAGTACCTGCAGTAGTAGGAACAGCGATGATTGGAGCACAAGGATTCTTAGTTGGTGCAACACCTTCTAATGAACGTACATCAGCAAATTCAGGGTTAGTGATGATGATACCGATTGCTTTAGATGTATCCATTGAAGATCCACCACCGATAGCTACGATACAGTCAGCACCTGCTTCTTTAAATGCAGCAACACCAGTCTGTACGTTTTCGATAGTTGGGTTTGGTTTAATGTTGCTGTAAAGAACATATTCAATACCAGCTTCATCTAATAAATCAGTTACTTTCTTAGTAACACCAAACTTCACTAAGTCAGGGTCAGAAGCAACAAATGCCTTTTTAAATCCTCTCGCTTTAATTTCTTCAGGAACAGCTTTAATAGCACCTGCTCCATGATAACTTGTTTCATTTAACATGAACTTATACATGATTCTCAATCTCCTTTTAATTAACTTTTCTGACCTCATGTTAACATTGTAAGTGTTATCATTCAAGTGACAGATAAGCGGATTTGTCACTTTGTGAATAAATTTACATAAAAAAAGACAACTGATTTCATTTCTCAATTGTCTTTTCTTTCCCATAATATTCAATTATACTTACGCTTACTTTATTGACAGATTATTCAGTAACTTTCTTTTTTGTAGCTAATACAACTGCAGCTAAAGCACTGACTACTAATAATGAAGCATATAATGCAACATTCACAGTATCACCAGTTTTTGGTGCTTCTTTCTTAATAGTTGTAGTTGTTGCGCCTTTGTTTCCTGCAGGTTTTGCAGGAGTAGTTGGCTGAGCTGGCTGAGATGGTGTAGTAGGTTTTACAGTGATTTCTGGAGCCTTTACTGAAGCTTCAACATAAACAGTTCTAGACTTATACTGATTATCTAATTCAAATGCAAAGCTGAATTCGATTTTATTATACTTTGTCCAATCTACTGAAATCTGGTTTGTAAAAGTATCATCCCAAGTTTTTGCATTTTTTAATGCATCGTTAGTAAATGTAATCATACCTTTACCTTCTTCATTTACTTCTACCCTAGATGGAACACTGATAATAGGCATTGCGCCATCTGCATCATAAACATACATTTCCTGAGGATAAACTGCTCCACCCTTAGTATCTACATCAAAAACAATATCATTATCCCCTGTCCATCTAGGTGTAGCTAAAGTGATTTCTGGTTCATAAGCTACAGGTGTAGTTGTAGTTGTAGTTTCAGTAACAGCTGGAGTTTCTCCAGTTACTACTGCATCTTCTGCAAATACTGCTGTAGTAGATAATGCTGATACTGATAAAGCACAAGCGACTAACATAGTCATTAATTTCTTGTTCATAATCATTTTCTCCTTATTTGATTTATCCAAAAAGAAATCTTTTAAGCTTCTTGAATAGCACAAAAAAGCATGAATTATTTAATATTATATAAATAATCCATGCTTAAATATCAATATTAAGTTGCTAAAAAGGGCAGACTCAGTTACTGTCTGTCTGTCTGTCTGTCTGTCTGTCTGTCTGTCTGTCTGTCTGTCTGTCTGTCGTAAGCGTAGCAAGTTTTAAACATGACTGTCAATCCCTCTTTTAAAATTCCTCAAAGAAATTCTTTTTGGTTAATTAAATTATAACACTGTTCTTTACATACCGCCCATTATTTTCTCCTAAGTAGCAATATATTGCACGAAAGTTTATTTAAATTAAAAAAAGAGATCTTATTTCAGATCTCTTAACAGCTCATCTAACTTTGGTGGTAATGCTTCTATCAGCATATCAGCTAATTCTTCAGGTTTCAGCTTATATCCCCCTGTTGCCCACTCTACAGTCATAGTAATAGACCCATGACAATACATTTCTAATAAAAATTCTATATCTGATGGGATATTATTACCTAGTTTTCTCTTAATAATATTCTGATAGAAAGTGAGAATACAGTTATAATCATAGTTTTCTACATTATTATAATCTTTAGATTTAAATGCTTCTTTAAAGAATACCCTATCGTTATAAATAAATTGGAACTTCTTAATAAGCCCTTCTCTTAAAGTTTCACTATTGCCAATCTGTAAGAAAGACTTATCCGCCAATACTTCAAAATACCAGTTCACAAGATCATATTTATCACGAAAATAACGGTAAAATGTCTGTCTAGTCTTACCGCTCATTTCCACAATATCAGTCACTGTGATCTTATCAAGAGACTGATGATTCATCAGTTGTTTGATGCATTCTGCAAATACATATCGTGTATCTCCCAAGATTCTCACCGCCTTTTGTAACATTATAACAAACCCATCTCTAAAAATAAAGAAGACAACCCCAATAGAGGTTGTCTCTTAATGATTAAAGTTCGATATCACAAAGTTCTGAAGCTAAACCAATGTATGAAGAAGGTGTCATATCTAATAAAGTCTGACGATCTTCATCACTTAACTGTTCTAAGCTCTTTGCGAATGCCTGAATATCTTCCTGAGAAATATTCTTACCACGAGTTAAGGCCTTAAGTGTATCATAAGCATCTGGTACACCATATTTTCTTAACATTGTCTGGATAGGTTCTGCAAGAACTTCCCATTTTTCATTTAAATCTTTCGCAAGCTTTTCTTTGTTTACAACACACTTAGCTAAACCGCCAGTTGTTTCAGAAATAGCCTGTAATGAATATCCGAAGCATAATCCTAAGTTACGCTGACTTGAAGAGTCCGATAAGTCTCTCTGCATTCTTGACTTAGGAAGCTTGTTAGATAAAGCTACACATAGATTATTTGATAAATCAATGTTTGCTTCAGAGTTTTCAAAACGGATTGGGTTAACCTTATGAGGCATAGTTGAAGAACCAACTTCACCCTTAACAGGAATCTGTTTAAAGTATTCCATTGAGATATATAACCACATATCTACATCTAAGTCAGCCAATACATTGTTGAAATGACGGATACCATCTAAGATATGACAAGTATAGTCATGAGATTCAATCTGAGTAGTTAATGGATTGAATGTAAGTCCTAAATAGTCTTCTACGAATTCCTTATTTAATGTAGGCCAATCTTCGTTAGGGAATGCTGTTAAGATTGCACTGTAGTTACCAGTTGCCCCATTGAATTTTGCTTTAATCTTGATATTTTCAACGTTTTCAATACTAGAAAAGAAACGATAAGCATAGACTTTGAATTCTTTACCAATAGTTGTAGGTGTAGCAGGCTGTCCATGAGTATGTGCAAGCATTGCATCATCCTTATGATCTACTGCTAATTTATTGATCATTGAAGCAAATTCTTTAGCTGCAGGTAACCAAACATCCTTTAAACCATATTTGATCATACATGCATATGATGTATTGTTGATATCTTCAGAAGTACATCCAATATGTACATAGCTTTCTAAATGTTCATAACCTAAAGCTTTAAGCTTTTCATCAATGAAATATTCTACTGCCTTAACATCATGTCTTGTAACAGATTCGATTTCTTTAATTCTCTTGAAAGAATCAAAGTTGAAATCTTTAGAAATCGCAAGAATCTCATCTACCTTGTTAGGGTCAACCTTATCTAAAGTTTCTGTATGAAGGTGATCCAACTGGAACTTCAACCACTGGATTTCTACAAACACTCTATACTTAACAAGTGCATATTCACTGAAATAATCAGCTAACTGATCTTTAATCTTGCCATAACGTCCATCTAGAGGACAGAGTGTCATACTTTCAAATTCTAATTTATCCATTCGTTATTCTCCTTTAAAATACTTCACGCCGGCTTCAAATAACTTCTGATCCATTTCACCGTAGATGTTAAGGTCTCTGTTTTCACCCTGACGTTCAGAATGACCCATCTTACCTAATACTCTACCGTCTTCAGAAACGATACCTTCAATACCATACATAGAACCATTAGGGTTGTATGGAGATTCCATAGTCACATTTCCATTTGGATCAACATACTGGAATGCTACCTGACCATTATCAATTAACTGATCAAGTACTTCCTGAGGTGCAACGAAACGTCCTTCACCATGAGAAATAGGGATAATATGTTCATCACCTAACTCTACATTAGCAAGCCATGGAGACTTCACGCTAGATACTCTTGTAGTCACCATCTGAGATAAGTGGCGTCCAATTGTATTGAATGTTAGAGTAGGATCATCTTTGCTCATATCCTTAATATGTCCATGAGGAAGTAAACCAAGTTTTACTAATGCCTGGAATCCATTACAGATACCAATCATTAAGCCTTCACGATTGTCTAATAAATCATCGATTGCAGCCTTTAATCTTGGGTTACGTAATACAGTTGCAATGAACTTACCTGAACCTTCAGGTTCATCACCAGCTGAGAAACCACCTGGTAGCATCATGATCTGTGCATTATGGATTGCTTCTTCTAATTCATCAACAGACTTCTTAATATCTTCTTCTGTCTTATTTCTAATAAGAACAAGCTGAACCTTTGCCCCTGCTTTTTCAAATGCACGTTTAGAATCAAATTCACAGTTAGTTCCTGGGAATACAGGAATAACAACATTGACTTCATCATACTTCTTAGAAGCAAACATCTTGCCTCTTTCATTGCAGTCACCAGTACGTACTTCAGTAGTAGGTGCTTTTGCTGTAGTAGGATATACAGATTCTAATGGTGCACAGTTAATTTCATATGCATCATCAAGTGTCACTTTCTCACCCTTATATGATACAGCCTTTTCTTCATTTGTAGAAGCAATAATACGAACATTTTCATATCCTGCAACAACTTCAGCGCTGTCTACTTCTACAATGATATGTCCAAAGTTCTTTTCAACTAAGTCATTAAGTGTTAAAGCATCATCGAATGCGACACCAATTTCATTACCGAATGCCATCTTATAAACGGCTTCAACTAAACCACCGTCTTTAACTGTATAAGCTGAATAAGCCTTACCAGACTGAATCAATGCTTCTACAGCATCAAACTGTTTTCTTAAAGCTTCAAAATCAAATACATGGAATTCATCTTTAGGAAGCATGAATTCTACTAATACATGTCCTGCTTCTTTTAATTCAGGAGTGATGACTTTATGTACATCTCCACCAGTAATTGCGAATGACACTAAAGTTGGAGGAACATCTAAGTCTTCAAATGAACCTGACATAGAATCCTTACCACCAATTGAAGGTAATAATAATTCTTCCTGAGCACGATAAGCACCTAATAATGCACTAAATGGTTTACCCCATCTCTTAGGATCATTTAATAGCTTTTCAAAGAATTCCTGGAATGAGAAACGAATTGTATGCCATGTACCACCCATTGCGATGATCTTTGCGACAGATTCTACAACTGCATTGATTGCGCCATGATATGGTGACCATTCAGAAATAAGTGGGCTATAACCATAACTCATTAATGAACATGTAGTTGTTTCTTTTCCTAATACTGGAATTAATGCAGCCATACCTTCAGTTTCTGTACGGTAAGTCTTACCACCAAATGGTGAAAGAACAGTACCATTACCGATAGAAGAGTCAAAACGTTCTACTAAGCCCTTCTGAGAAGCTGTAGATAAACGTGATAATACTTCTTTAGTTGTTTCAGTAAAGTTTTCTTTCGCTTCTGGATTGAATGGTGCCTTATTAAAATCAGGTAATTCTACATGAATATCCTGATAACGTTTAGCTCCTGCTTCATCTAAGAAGTCTCTAGAGATATCTACAATAGTATCTCCCATATATTTCATAGTTAAACGGTTCTTATCAGTAACTGTTGCAACCTGTACAACTTCAAGGTTTTCATCATGAGCTGCCTGGATACAGAAGTCTTTATCACATTCATTGATGACAATAGCCATACGTTCCTGTGATTCACTAATTGCAAGTTCAGTACCATTTAAACCTTCATATTTCTTTAATACTGCATCTAAGTTGATATCTAGACCAGGTGCTAATTCACCAACTGCAACGCTGACACCTCCAGCACCAAAGTCATTACATCTTACAATCTTCTTAGAGAATTCTTTATTTCTAAATAATCTCTGAATCTTTCTTTCTTCAACTGGGTTACCTTTCTGTACTTCAGCACCAGCAGTTTCAGTTGTCTTTAATTCATGTTTCTTAGAAGAACCAGTGGCACCACCAATACCATCACGACCAGTACGTCCACCAATTAATAAGACAATCTGTCCATTTTCAGGAATTAATCTCTTAACCTGTTCTTCTGGTGCAGCTGCAACTACAGCACCTAATTCCATTCTCTTAGCAACATAACCCTGATCATATACTTCATGTACAAAACCAGTTGTTAAACCAATCTGGTTACCATAAGAAGAGAAACCATGAGCGGCTTCTTCACAGATCTTTCTCTGTGGTAATTTACCAGGAAGTGTATCTTCTAATTTCTGACGAGGATCACCTGCACCAGTAATACGCATTGACTGGTAAACATAAGCACGACCTGATAATGGGTCACGGATTGCACCACCTAAACATGTAGCGGCACCACCAAATGGTTCAATTTCAGTTGGATGGTTATGTGTTTCATTCTTGAACATTAATAACCAATCTTCATCACCATCAGTTGTATGAACCTTTAAACGAACTGAGCAGGCATTGATTTCTTCAGATACTTCCATATCATCCAAATAGCCACGCTTTCTAAGTTCTTTCATAGAAATAGTGGCGAGATCCATTAAAGTAAGTGGTCTCTTTGTATCTACACCATAAACAACATGACGGCTTGCTTTATATTTTTCTACATCTTTTTCTAAGATTTCTTTAAATGCACCACTTGCGATATCAATATCTGTAATAACTGTCGCAAATGTAGTATGACGACAATGGTCAGACCAGTAAGTATCTAATACTCTGATTTCAGTTTCTGTAGGATCTCTCTTTTCTACATCTCTGAAATAGTTCTGAGTTACCTTTAAGTCATCGAAGTTCATAGCAAGACTCATCTTTTCAAGTAATGCTTCTACTTCTTCATCAGTAAAACCAATAAATCCTTCAATAACTGGAACTTTCTTGATTTCAACAACAGCATCATTTAAATCTGCTGGCTTTTCTAAAGACGCTTCTCTAGAATCAACAGGGTTAATTAAATAATGTTTAATTGCTGGTAATTCATCACCAGAAATACCTTCGATTACAATAAGCTTTGCACATTTAACCTTAACGCCTTTTTCACCAGTTAATAACTGGAAGCACTGTTCACAGGCATCAGCTCTAGCATCATACTGTCCTGGAAGATATTCAATCGCAAAACTTACAGCTCCTTCTGGAATTGCATATTCTTCACGATATACTTCATCTACCATTGGCTCAGAAAGAATAGTAGGAATACCTTCTTCTAATACTTCTTCAGTAATACCCTGAAGATCATAACGGTTGACAACTGTTAAGTTAGAAATGTCAGTTAAACCAAGTCTTGTCATCAAATCATGTTTGATAGAGTCTGCTTCAACCGAATTTTCTTTTCTTTTTTCTACATAAACGCGATAAACTTTAGCCATGTTATCCTCCTAATGTAAGCCAATATCTTTACGCATATACATGCCATCAAAATGAATGTTTTCAATTACATCATAGACTTTCTTTCTTGTTTCTTCAAGGTCATGTCCTAATGCACAAACATTTAATACACGTCCACCATTTGTGACGATTTCATTGTTTTCATTACGTTTAGTACCTGCATGGAAGACAACGATATCTTCTGGAAGATGATCTAAACCAGCAATGACTTTACCCTTTTCATAAGATCCAGGATAGCCTCCACTTGCAAGAACAACACATGTTGCCTGTTCATCTTTCCACTTAACATCTACATCTTTTAATGTATTTGTAGCACATCCATACATCACTTCATATAAATCACTTTCAAGTCTCATTAAGATAACCTGAGTTTCAGGATCACCAAAACGAACATTGAATTCTAATACCTTTACATCCTGATCCTTGATCATTAATCCAATAAAGACAACCCCACGATAATCCATGTGATCTTCATGTAAGCCTTTCATGAATGGGTCAAGAATCTTTTCTTTGAAAGTCCCTTCCATACCTTCAGGTAAAAATGGGTTAGGTGATACAGTACCCATACCACCAGTATTTGGACCTTCATTATTATCATAGATCTGTTTATGGTCTTTTGCAGATACCATAGGTACGATTGTATCATGATCCACAAAGCATAATAGAGAACATTCAAAACCAGTTAAGAATTCTTCTAAAACAACCTTCTTACCAGCATCACCAAAAGCACTGCCATCAAGCATCACTTTAAGTTCTTCTTTAGCCTGTTCTTTAGTTTCACAGATTACTACACCCTTACCTGCTGCAAGACCATCAGCCTTAACAACAACAGGAAGATCAAAAGCATCTAATGCTTTAACAGCTGATTCATAATCAGTCACTTCTTCATACTTTGCAGTAGGAATATTATGCTTTTTCATGAAATCCTTAGAGAAGGCTTTAGAACCTTCAAGAATAGCTGATTCTTTTCTAGGACCAAATACCTTGTGTCCTCTTTCTTCTAAATAGTCAGCAAGTCCCATACATAATGGTACTTCAGGACCAATAACAGTTAAATCAATCCCTTTTTCTTCAACAGTCTTTAAGATAAAAGGCATATCTTCTACACTACCTGGAATACATACAGCATCCATACCAGGATTACCAGGAATAGCATATAATTCAGTAACATGTTTACTCTGTTTTAATTTCCAAGCAATTGCATGTTCTCTTCCACCACTACCAATAACAAGAACCTTCATATAACGCCTCCTTAGTGTCTAAAATGTCTATAACCATTGAAGACCATTGTCATATCATGTTCATCACAATAGTCAATAGATTCCTGATCACGAACTGATCCACCAGGCTGTACAATAGCCTTAATACCTGCTTCATCAGCCACCTGTGCACAATCACTAAATGGGAAGAAAGCATCACTTGCTAATACAGCGCCATGGAAATCCTTATCAGGATTATTATGAATTGCATTTTCTAATGCCCAGATACGTGAAGTCTGTCCTCCACCTACTGCAAGAGTACATCCATCTTTAACTAATACAATCGCATTAGACTTAACATATTTAACAACCTTTAAACCAAATTCCATATCAGATAATTCAGCTTCTGTTGGCTGTTTCTTAGTTACTACTTTCATTTCATCAATAAGCTTAGTATTTAATTCCTGAACAAGTGCTTTACCTTCAAGATACTTAATATCATACTTAGCATCACGTGCATCAAGATTCTTAAGCTTTAATAAACGTAAGTTCTTCTTCTTTTCTAATACTTCTAAAGCATCATCATCAAAATCAGGTGCTGCAATGATTTCTAAGAAAGTCTTCTTCATTTCTAAAGCAGTTTCCTTATCAATCTTATAGTTTACAGCGATGATTCCACCAAAGATAGAAGTTGGATCACCTTCATAAGCACGCTTATAAGATTCATAACCAGTCTTACCAATAGCCACTCCACAAGGTGTTGAATGCTTAATTGCAACAGTCACTAACTGATCACCAAATTCTCTTACGCAGGCAACTGCACCATATAAGTCATTCACGTTATTGAAAGAAATTTCTTTACCATGTAACTGTTCATAATCTAATAAAGAATGCTGAACATATGGATCAACGTAGGCATTTGCACTCTGCTGAGAGTTTTCACCATAACGTAAATGATCTGTCTTCTTTAATGAAATATTTAAGATATCAGGGAATTCATCATGTACCTGGTCAGCGAAATAACGAGAAATCATTGCATCATAACTGCCTGTTAAGCTATAAGCCTTATAAGCAAGATTCATTCTGAATTCAAAATCAGTCTTATCTTCTCTAATAGCTTCTAATACAGCATCATAATCTTTTGGATCAGTAACAATCAATACATCCTTGAAGTTCTTAGCAGCAGAACGGATCATTGAAGGTCCACCGATATCAATGTTTTCAATCATTTCAGCCATTGGCTTACCAGCCTTAAGCGCTTTTTCAAACTCATAGAGATTACAACAAACAAGATCAATAGGTGTAATACCCATTTCTTCTACAGTCTTGACATGTTCTTCTACATCTCTTCTAAATAGAATACCACCATGTACTTTTGGATGAAGTGTCTTAACTCTTCCATCAAGAATTTCAGGGAAACCTGTCACATCATCGATTTCAATAGCTTTTACACCTGCTTCTAATAGTTTCTTATATGTTCCACCAGTAGAAACAACTTCAAAGCCTAATTCTTCAAGACCTTTCGCAAATTCAACAATACCTTCTTTATTTGTAACTGATACTAACGCTCTTTTCAACTGATCTTCACCCTTTCGTTTTCTACAGAAACACGTCCTTCACAATATAAAGCAACGGCTTCTGGTAAGATTTCATGTTCGATTTCTAAGACGCGTGCCTGAATATCTTCAGGCGTCTCTAAATCAGAAATATCAACTGCTCTTTGTAAGATGATTGGTCCACCATCCACTTCACCAGTAACGAAATGAACAGTTGCACCTGACACCTTCACACCTCTTTTAAACACAGCTTCATGGACATGCATTCCATAGAATCCAGGGCCACAGAAAGATGGAATAAGTGAGGGATGAATATTAATAATACGATTTTTATATTGTTCAAGCAGCTTATCTCCAACAATAGCAAGATAGCCTGCTAATACAACAACATCAATCTTTTCTTCTTCAAATCTCTTTAAGATCTCATCTTCATCCTTAATCCATTCTGCCTGAATACCATGAAGACGGGCTCTTTCTAAACCGTAAGCCTTCTTACGGTTAGAAATAACCAGACGGATCTGTCCATTGATTTTTCCGGCTTCACACGCATCGATGATGGACTGAAGATCAGTTCCACCACCAGATACGCATACAGCTATGTTTAGCATAATTCTGCTCCCTTTTCACCTTCAGCAATATAACCTACTTCATAGCTTTCATAGCCAGCAGCATTAATTGCTTCGATAGTCTTTTCAACATCTGCAGGATCAACAGCAAGAACCATACCTAATCCCATGTTGAATGTGTTATACATCATCTTTTCTTCAACGTTTCCTGCTTTTGCAATTAAACCAAAGATAGGAGGTACTTTATAGCTGTCCTTCTTAACAACAGCCTTTACACCATCAGGTAACATTCTAGGAAGATTTTCATAGAATCCTCCACCAGTAATATGGCTGCATCCCTTAACCTTGATACCAGCATTCTTTACGCTCTTTAATGCTTTTACATAAATCTTAGTAGGAGCAATTAAAGCTTCACCTAAAGTAGTACCTAATTCATCATAATAAGTATCTAAAGATTCTTTAGTCATTTCAAATACGCTACGTACTAAAGAGAATCCATTACTATGTACACCAGTAGATGCAATACCAACTAAAGCATCACCAGGCTTGATTGTAGAACCATCAATAATATCTTTCTTATCTACAACACCTACTGCAAAACCAGCTAAATCATAATCATCAACAGGCATTAAACCTGGATGTTCTGCAGTTTCACCACCAACAAGGGCACATTCAGACTGAATACATCCTTCAGCAACACCCTTAACGATAGTCGCAATCTTTTCAGGATAGTTCTTACCACATGCAATGTAATCAAGGAAGAATAGAGGCTCTCCACCTGAACAAGCAATATCATTAACACACATTGCAACTGCATCAATACCAATTGTATCATGTTTATCCATTACAAAAGCAAGCTTAACCTTTGTACCACATCCATCAGTACCTGATAAAAGAACAGGTTCTTCCATATCCTTGATCTTGCTTAAATCAAAAGCACCCGCAAAACCACCAATACCACCAAGTACTTCTGGTCTCATAGTAGCCTTAACATGCTTCTTCATTAATTCCACTGACTTATAACCTGCTTCAATATCTACTCCAGCTTTTTTATAATCCATGTTTCTTCATCCTTTTATCTATTATTTTTCCATTCTTGCAAGAACTGCTTTATAAGTTTCAATTAAGTCACCAATATCCTGTCTAAATACGTCTTTGTCATACTTCTTGTTAGTATCTACATCCCATAAACGGCAAGAATCTGGTGAAATTTCATCAGCTAATACGATTTCGCCTTCTTTTGTCTTACCAAATTCGATTTTGAAATCTACAAGCTTTAAGTTTAATCTTAAGAAGAAAGCTTTAAGTAATTCGTTGATCTTTAATGTTTCAGATTTGATAGTGTTATATTCATCTCTAGTGCAAAGACCTAAAGCAACAGCATGGTCTTCATTGATTAATGGATCACCATATTCATCATTCTTATAACTAATTTCAAAAATTGGTTCTGCTAAAACAACACCTTCCTTAGCACCAAGTCTCTTACAGAAAGAACCTGTTGTAATATTACGTACAATAACTTCTAGTGGGAAGATTTCTACTTTCTTAACTAAATCATCAGTATCATTTAACTTTTCAATCATATGAGTCTTGATACCAGCTTCTTCTAACATATCAAAGATAATACCTGAAATAGTGTGGTTTAATACACCCTTACCAGCAAACTGATCATGTTTTACACCATTACCTGCAGTTGCATCATCTTTATAATGCATTAAGATAACATCTTCGTTATCAGTTGCAAAAATTTCCTTAGCTTTTCCTTCGTACATTAATTCTTTCTTTTCCATTGTTGTTTTCTCCTCTTATCTATATTTTTCTGAAATTTCGTTATTTGTATCTAAGCAGGCTTTTTCCATAGCCTGACGGTTGTTCTTTAATTTTTCACTTAATTCTGGATATTTGATTGCCATGATTTCAAGTGCTAACCAAGCAGCATTCTTAGCACCATCAATTGCAACTGTTGCAACTGGGATACCAGAAGGCATCTGGACAATTGATAATAAGGCATCCATTCCATCTAAACTTGCACCTTTGATTGGAATACCAATAACTGGCAATACTGTCATAGAAGCAACGACACCAGGTAAGGCAGCAGCCATACCCGCAGCTGTTAAAATAACATCTGTTCCATTGTTGTTGCATTCTTCTACAAATTCACTCAATGCACGATGTGCACGGTGTGCAGATAAAGCACGTACTTCAACATCTACGCCATATTCTTTTAATATAGCAATTCCTTTTTCTACCTTTGCTTCATCAGAGGCAGAACCCATAATTACTGCAGCTTTCATTTCAGTCCTCCATTATTTTCATTATGACTTTCATGATCTAGGTGCTCAGAGGCCTTTCACCTAAACTTGACCTCAATTATTAGAATAAACCAGTAATCTTACCTTCTTCATCAATATCCATATTATTAGCAGCTGGTACTTTTGGTAAACCTGGCATACGCATAATATTTCCAGAAATAGCAACTAAGAATCCAGAACCAGTATTTGGAATCAAGTCGCTGATTGTTACCTTAAATCCTTCAGGACGTCCAAGTAGTGTGGCATCATCTGATAAAGAATACTGAGTTTTTGCAATACAGATTGGTAAATCACCTAAGCCCTGAGCAGTGAACTTCTTGATCTTGTTTGCTACCTTCTTAGTGAAGACAACATCATCTGCACCATAGATTTCTTTAGCGATTGTCTTGATCTTTTCATCAATAGGCATATCTAATGAATAGATAGGTGCATAATGAGATTCTTTAGTATCAAGGATATTTAATAGCTTGTTAGCAAGATCAATACCTCCTTCGCCACCCTTAGCCCATACTTCAGAAATAGATACTTCAACATTTAATTCCTTACACATATCATCTAATAGTTTTAATTCAGCTTCTGTATCTGTAGGGAAAGCGTTAATAGCAACGATACAAGGCAAACCAAACTTCTTGATATTTTCAATATGTTTAGTTAAGTTACCAATACCCTTCTTTAATGCTTCAAGGTTTTCAGTACCTAATTCTTTCTTATTAACACCACCATGCATCTTTAATGCACGAACAGTCGCAACAATGACAACTGCATCTGGATTTAATCCAGCCTGACGACACTTGATATCTAAGAACTTTTCAGCACCTAAATCAGCACCGAATCCTGCTTCAGTAATGGCATAATCACCAAGCTTCATAGCAAGCTTTGTAGCCATAACTGAGTTACATCCATGAGCGATATTAGCAAATGGACCACCATGTACAAATACTGGAGTATGATCTAAAGTCTGTACAAGGTTAGGCTTGATAGCATCCTTTAATAATAAAGTTACAGCACCAGTTGCATGAATATCATCAACAGTGACTGGTTCACCATCATAATTATAAGCAACAATCATTCTTGCAGCTCTTGCTTTTAAATCTTCAAGAGAAGTAGATAAACATAAGATACCCATTACTTCACTTGCAACACTAATATCAAAACCATCTTCACGAGGAACACCATTTGGTTTACCGCCTAAACCAACAACAATATGTCTTAAAGCACGATCGTTTAAGTCAACAACTCTCTTCCATACAATCTGTCTAGTATCAATATTCAAAGGGTTACCCTGCTGAATAGAGTTATCAAGCATTGCCGCAATCAAGTTATTTGCTGAAGTGATGGCATGAATATCACCTGTAAAATGAAGGTTGATATCTTCCATAGGAACAACCTGAGCATAACCTCCACCAGCTGCACCACCTTTAATACCAAAGCAAGGACCTAGACTTGGTTCACGCATTGCGACTACAGATTTCTTACCTAACTGATGTAATGCCTGTGATAAACCAATCATTGTAGTTGTCTTACCTTCACCAGCAGGTGTTGGGTTGATGGCAGTTACAAGGATTAATTTACCATCTGGATTATCTTCAACTTTCTTGATAGTTTCTAAAGAGATTTTTGCTTTATATTTACCATATAATTCTAAATCATCTTCAGTCAGTCCAATCTTTTCAGCCACATTTTTAATTGGCTCCATGACTGTACTCTGTGCAATTTCTACGTCTGTTAACATTTTTTGTTTTTCCTCTCTTTCAGGTTATTTTCTTTCAAAACAATTATATACTAATCCAGTACCTGCATGCTTTCTTTTTTTTGAAAAAACAAAAAAAGAGCCTACTAAGTCCAGGACGTTGCCCAGACGGTCGGCTCTTCAAGAAATTATACTCCATGTGGTTAATTCCACTTCCGTCAGTCGTATAATACAGTTGTAGTGTATCAAATAACCTATTGTTTGACAAGCACAAATTTGATTAAATAGTGGCATAAGTCTATAATAGGAAAACGGAGGTAATGACTATGTTTAAAGAAATAAATGTAAAGACATTTGATTTAGAAATATTCAATAAATTGAACAAGGAATGGGCACTACTTAGTGCAGGTAATAAAGACGCATTTAATACTATGACTATTTCATGGGGCGAGATGGGTACATTATGGAATAAGCCAGTGATGACTTGTTTTGTAAGATCACAGCGTTATACTAAAGAATTTATAGATTCTAATGATAAAATGACTCTTTCATTCTTTAATGGAGAACATATGAAAGATTTAACAGTATTAGGTAGAGAATCTGGACGTGATGGAGATAAGATTGCGAAGACTGATTTAACACCTACTTTTATTGAAGGTCTTCCTACATTTGAAGAAGCAGACATTGTTGTTGTGGGAAAGAAACTCTATGAAGATACAATCAAGCCTGAATGTTTCTTAGATGAAACACTTGTGGATAAGAACTATCCTAATAAAGATTTCCATACAATGTATATCTGTGAAGTTGAAAAGATCTATATGAAATAAGAGAAGTGTTAATTTGCTTCTCTTTTTAATTCATTGTATTCTCTTATCTGGTTATATTCTTCGATTGTTTTCTTAATATCATTAAAGATATGTGGGTCTAGTGTCTTCTCTAATTCATCTTCATCCACAAACTTATAATCTGTATGCTCAAATGAGATCTTTACTTTATCATTTGTAGGAATACACAAGAAACCAATACCCACTGTCTGATAATGTGGTCTAATGGCCGTAAATGTATAAACTGGCTTAATGATTTCAATATCAAGTCCTGTTTCTTCCTTTAATTCTCTTACTAACGCCTGGTGAGGATCTTCCCCGTATTCTAATCCCCCACCTGGTAATTCCCAATAACCAAGTCCATCTGATGAAGGTCTCACACGTTTCAAGATTAATGTCTTACCTTCATAAATCACAATACCTTTGACTGTAATATGAAACTGTATGTCTTTATTCTCCATATTCTTTTGCCCCCTTTTTACTATATTAGCACAACTCTTGGAAGAACGTTACAAAAAGGTGCAGTATGTGTGTTTCAAATACTACAGAAATTGTATATAATAGTCACTGAGGTGAATAAAATGATTGATTTTAAAGAAGAAGTATTAAAGCATAAAGATGAAATGCTGAAAGATTTAAAGGACTTATGTCTCATCCCTTCAACTCTTGATGAATCTACTGCAAAAGAAAATCAGCCATTTGGTGAAAACAACCGTAAAGCGCTTGATTTAATGCTTTCTATTGGTCAAAGAGATGGATTCGTTACTGATGATTGTGATGGATATGCTGGTTCTATTGATATTGGTGAAGGAGAAGAATGTTTTGGTATTCTTGGACACTTAGATGTTGTACCTACTGAAGGTCAGGAATGGGATTATCCAAAATATGATATGACTCTTGATGGAGATACACTCTATGGTCGTGGTGTGGCTGATGATAAGGGGCCTTTAATTGCCGCTTATTATGCTGCTAAGATTGTCAATGAACTTGATTTTGAAAAGAAGATGAAGGTTCGTATCATCTTTGGATGTAATGAAGAAAATGGTTCTCGCTGTATGCATTACTATTTCCAGCATCGTCCATATCCAAAGATGGGATTTACTCCAGATGCGGATTTCCCTGTAGTATATGGTGAAAAAGGTAACTGTCATTTCATCATCAAGGGTAAAACAGATGATGATAAGGTAATCTCTATTCATTCAGGACGTGTAGTGAATATCGTACCAGATCAGGCTAAAGCTGTGTTAAAGGGTACTGACTATGAAGAATCATATAATGCATTCTTAAAAGAAAATAACTTCAAGGGTTCTTTAGAAGTTGTAGATGGTAACACACACTTATTCTTAAAAGGTAAGAGTGCCCATGCATCTCAGCCTCAGTTAGGTAATAATGCCGCAAGTAACTTATGTCATTATATTGCAAGTGTAACTGATAATAGCTACGCAAAATTCGTTGATGAATATTTATACAATGATTATTTAGGTGAAAAGTTCAATGTCGCATTTACTGGAGAAATGGGTGCTTTAACTGTTAACCTTGGTATCTTAAATTATGAAAATAATGAAGGTTCATTAACTCTTGATTTACGTCTTCCTCATGACTCAGATAATGATGAACTTGTTAAGAATGTAGATGAAGCTGTTAATAAGTATGGCTTTAGCGAAGAACATGATATTGGTCCTGCATTATATGTAGATCCTAATAGTGAATTAGTTCAGAAACTTCATGAATCATATGTACAGTTCACAAATGATCATGAACATGGTCCTCAGACTATCGGTGGTGGAACTTATGCAAAGAAAATGCCTAACTGTGTTGCTTTTGGTTGTGAATTCCCTGGTAAAAACCATCATATGCATGAAGAAAATGAATTAATTTCATTAGATGATTTATTAACTGCAGCTGCTATCTATGCTCAGTCTCTCTATAATCTTCTTAAAAAATAGTTGAATTCTATGTGCAACTCAAGTATAATCTTAGTTGCACAAAGTTGCGGCCGTGGTGGAATGGTAGACACGCAAGTTTGAGGGACTTGTGGACGTACGTCTGTGTGAGTTCAAATCTCATCGGCCGCACCATTAATTAAGATGAACTAGCTAGAGATAGCTAGTTTTTTATATTATGTGGAGGATTTTGTATGATTGATCATATGGAAATAAGAGGCGCAAAGGTACATAATTTAAAGAATATTGACGTTGATATTCCTTTAAATAAGATTGTAGCTATTTCTGGTGTATCAGGAAGTGGTAAGTCTTCTTTAGCATTAGGTGTCATCTATGCTGAAGGTTCTAGAAGATATCTAGAAGCATTATCTACTTATACAAGAAGACGAATCTCTCAAGGAGAAAAAGCCAAAGTAGATTCTATTAGATATGTTCCTAGTACTCTAGCATTACATCAAAGACCTAATATACCTGGCATTCGTTCTACCTTTGGAACACAGACAGAATTATTGAATTCTATTCGCTTATTATTTTCACGTTGTGGAGATTATTTATGTCCTAACGGGCATAGAGTACCTGCGAGTATAAATGTAGCGAGAGGTGAAATGATTGAGTGTCCAATCTGCCATGAAAGATTTAATGGCTTAAGTGCTCAGGAGTATGCCTTTAATTCACAAGGCGCATGTCCTGATTGTCAAGGCACTGGTATTGTACAGACAATTAATATTGATTCTTTGATTCCTGATCCTCATCTAACTATTGATGAAGGGGCTGTGGCGCCATGGAATACACTCATGTGGTCATTAATGAAAGATGTCTGTCGTGCTATGGGTGTGCGTACTGATGTTCCTTTTGAAGAATTAACAGAAGAAGAGAAGCATATTGTATATGATGGACCAATGGTAAAAAAACATATTTTCTATCGTCCTAAGAATAAAGAGAGCGTGGATGCAGGAGAATTAGATTTTACTTACTATAGTGCCAAAGCGACTGTCTTGAATGCATTAAAGAAGGTTAAGAATGAAAAGAATATGAAGCGTGTCAGTAAATTCCTTAAGGAAGAGACATGCCCGACTTGTCATGGTTCTCGTATTAATACACGTGCAAATTCTACATTACTAGGTGGGAAGACTTTAACTGAAGTATGTGCGATGAGTTTAAAGGATTTAGCTGCATGGCTTCCACAGGTAATCAATACCCTTAATGATGATGTGAAAGAAATGGGTTCTACTATTCTTGAAGAATTCACGATTAATGCGAATGCATTACTGTCTTTAGGACTCGGTTATCTGACTCTTGATCGTGCTTCTTCTACATTATCAACAGGTGAACTACAAAGAGTACAGCTTGCACGTACTGTAAAAAATAGAACAACAGGTGTTCTTTATGTTCTTGATGAACCTTCTATTGGATTACATCCAGACAATGTAGATGGCTTGATTGCGATTATGAAAGAGTTGATCAAGGATGGTAACTCTATTGTTTTGGTCGATCATGATACAAGAATTCTTAAGGAAGCGGATTATATGATTGAAATAGGGCCTGAAGCAGGTAAGAATGGTGGTTCTATAATTAGTCAGGGTACTATTGATGAAATCATTCAGGATAAGAATTCTATCATTGGACCTTATCTCAATGATTTACATCAAACTCTTGTAAGAAATAAGAAAGAAATTTTTAATGAAGACTTTTTAAGACTTAAAACAGATACAATACATACTGTCAAACCACTTGATATTTCTATTCCTAAAGGAGTTCTTACTACAATTACTGGTATGTCTGGAAGTGGTAAGACAACATTGATTCTTGAGTCTTTATATCCTGCCATAAAGGCTTCATTAAATCATGAAACACTTCCTCAACATATAAAAGAATTGGATGCATCATGGGTCAATAAGATTGATTTGATTGATGCGTCCCCTATTGGAAATAATGTCAGAAGTACTGTTGCAACTTATTCTGGTGTATTTGATCATTTAAGAAGATTGTATGGAAGATTAAGTGATCAATATAGCGCAGGTGATTTTTCTTATAATACAGGTAAGTTAAGATGTCCTGTATGTGAAGGTACTGGTACTATTTCTATGGATATACAGTTTCTTCCAGATATAGAAATGACTTGTGAACATTGTGATGGTACACGTTACAGCAATGATGTGGATTCTATAATGTACCATGGTTATTCTATTAAGGATGTGATGTCTCTTACTATATTAGAAGCTTTAGATGTATTTAAAGACATTAAGAAGATTAAAGAGAAACTACAGGTTCTAGTAGATTTAGGAATTGGTTATTTGACTCTTGGTGAAGCAACACCTGCCTTATCTGGTGGAGAAGCACAAAGATTAAAACTGGCATCAGAAATAGGAAAAGTACAAGATGGGAGCATCTTTATCTTTGATGAACCTTCTATTGGATTACATCCATCAGATGTAGAAACACTACTTCGTGTATTTGATACATTAATTAATCAAAAAGCGACTATTATTGTGATTGAACATGATTTAGATGTTATTAGAAATTCTGATTACATTATCGATATGGGTCCTGAGGGCGGTCAACTTGGTGGAGAGATTATTGCGACGGGAACTGTCGAAGAAATTAAGCAGAATAAGAATAGTAAAATTGGAAAATACTTGTGAAAGACTGTAACGAATTCTTGAGTGATTATTCGCGCGTAATTGCACCGGAAGTCGCAGACCTATGCACCACTCCTGTCGCATTAAGTGCACCACCTAACTCTTTCCAGAATAATAGCCAATCATGAT